>Ga0214921_10002300_pt1 | contig 31277 bp, 32 predicted proteins | sample LL1505_MetaG_FD_177992 | JGI IMG/M metagenome (GOLD analysis project Ga0214921, IMG submission 177992) | Freshwater microbial communities from Lake Lanier, Atlanta, Georgia, United States - LL-1505 | ecosystem: Environmental > Aquatic > Freshwater > Lake | place: USA: Georgia | collected... | reverse complement strand
AGGACGGGTGTGGAAGCGTGGTAACACGTTAAGCTTACCGTTACTAATAGCTCAATTGGCTTGATTTATGCACTGAAAAAATTTTTAGATACAAATTATAATGTTAAAGATTTATTTTTATTTTTTATATTTTTTTATTTCCATAATTAAATATGGAGTTAAGGATATAGGAAAAAAATAAGTTATTATTTTCTTAATTCGTAAAAAAATAATTATTTTATAACATAGTCGCACTAATAAATTTTTAAATAAACGGTCTCTAAATACGTTGTCTTGATTAACTCTATCAAAGATATCTTTTAAAGGATGAATAAATTTTATAGCAAAGTTTAATTTTTTTATTTTGAAATAAGTACAATCAAAATTTAAATTATTTAATGTATTTTCATATTTAGCATTACTTAATTCTTTTATTAAACTTTTTCTTCTCAGTGTTGCAAACGTGAAGTTTGGAAAAAAAGGAATAAACCATTTGTAAAAATGAGGTTCAAAAGGAAAGGCATAATTGGGGCACTGGATAAATAATAAAGAATGCTCATCTTTTAATAAATTCATACAGCTTGTAATATGTTGCCTAATATCATCGGTATGCTCTAAAACATTCATGGAAAAAATAAAATCAAACTTTGTATCTGTTGTAAATTTTTCTACTGTAGAGGTATGCACCTTTAGTTTATACTGATCTAAAATTTTATTACGTAATTCATCTGTAAAACTTGTAAAGCTTCCAGGTTCAATTGAAGTAATATCATAATCTTTGTGTAAAAAACCGGTAAGTAAATGAATACCCCCCCCAACTTCAAGTATTTTTTTATCTTTATCTAAATACTTTTCAATGCTTTTATAACAGTGAATGGCATCTGCCCGAGCGTCTTGATAATATCTTTGTGCATCTTTAGAAATATTTAAATTTAAGTTATGAAAGAGGTAATTTTCAATAGAATTCATTACGTAAAGCTTTTCAAAAAAATTTTATTACACTTGCATTTAATTTTGAAACTAAAATAGCCATTCCATGTTTAAAGAAAAAAGAATAATAGTTAATACTTTTTATAATTCATAATTTATCTATTTAACTTGTATATCTTCTTTTTAAGCTAATTGTTAATTAAAATGGTTTTTCGGCAGGTTTGTTAATAAAAATTGTTGAATTAAATTGTTTGTATATATTAATTAATTTTAGATACAAATTACAATGTTTAAAGTTGAAGATTATTTAATTAATTTTTATAAAAAAAAACATAAATATTTTTATAGTGATTTAAACTGGCCAAGCAAATCTAGACAAATTTCTGAATTTAAAATTTTAAGCTCAATTATAAAAGATAAATATTATTCGATAACAGATTACGGATCTGGCTATGGAAATTTATATTCTTATTTAAAAAATAAACCACTTCAGTATTTTGGTTATGAAATTAATAAAGATTTTTTTAGTAAATCAAAAAAAAATTTTAAAAAAAAAAAAAATATTTTATTTTATAACTCTTCAAATATAAAAAATAAAACAGATTATATTATATGCTCTGGAATTTTTAGTATTAAAGGTTTGTGTTCAAATAAGCAGTTTTATAATTTTTTGAAAAAAATTATAAAATCATTTATTAATAATTCATATAAAGGTTTTTCAGCTAATTTTCATTGGGATATTTGTAATAAAAATATGAGGAAAAATCATATATTTTATTCAAATATTAAAAGCATTTTAAAGTTAATACCAAAAAAAATTTTTAAGATTAAAATAATTAAGAATCGAAAAAAAAAAGTATTTTATATATTAGCAACTCGAATTAAAAATAGCCAAAATATCTTTGTTTGCAACACCAAGGGCACAAATATTAAATATTTAATTCCAGAACTTAAGAATAATAATTGTTTATTGATTATTTTTAATAATATCAGATTGGCGAATTTAACTTTAAAAAATAAAATTAATACTATTTTCTATTACGACAAAAAAAATAAATCTTTATTTAATAAATATTTATATTCAACTTTAAAAGAAATTAAACACATTAAAAGAATATTTATTTTTTCGAGATATTTAATTTCTAATCAAAATCTAGAATTAAAAAAAAATAAATTTATAAATCTGCACTATTCTTTATTGCCTAAATACAAAGGTCTACAAGGTATGCGTAATTCAATAGAATCTAGTGATAAATATATCGGGTGCACTCTTCATTACATTAATAAAGAAATTGATTCTGGAAAAATCATTAGTCAAAAAAAATTTTTAAATAATGGCAGAGATTATTTAAAGAAAAAAAAGATTTTTTATTTAGGACTTAGTCTAGTGAAGTCTAATTTATAAGTTAGATATAGTTAAGATAGTCTTCTTTATTACTGCCGCAATTAAATAAGCAATCAACTATACTAAGTTTAGGTATAAATTTGTATTTTAACTGGTCATATTCTTTGCATTTATTATAATTAAAAAATTCAATTTTTATATTTTCTTTGGTGAACAAATTCTCATCCAAATAATTTTTAGCTGCGGGTCCTGTTACATAAGTTATGGCCTTTTGTTTTTTGCAAATTTCTATAAGTCTTAAAGAGGGATTTTGCTGCTTTGATAGAATTGTTATATCTTCAGAAAAATTAAATTTAGTTTTGATTTTTAAATATTTGCATATTTGAATGATAATATTTCGATTTATCAAATATAAATTATCTTGTTTATTCTTATTATATATTTCTTCCAAAAAAGAATATGTCTCCATAAAATATTTAGAATTTTTGTAATTTCGATTAAATAGGTTTAAATGTTCTTTGGCCCATTTGCCATCAAAGATCTTAATATCTAAAATTTTTGAAAAATAGTTTCCTTTACTGATAACTGGTATTGTAATCCAAAATTTTTTTTCTTTATTTCTTATTAGGTTTCTATTTCTCCAGTCTCTTCTTGTATATTGAACTTCATCAAAAAAGATAAATTCATCTACATAATTTATTAAATCAAAATACCCTCTCCATGGAATGTAATTTGATTGAAGGATTGCAATTTTCTTCATAAGTTTAATTTTTATTATATAAATAATTCAACTGTAGGATAATTAAGATATTTTTTTCTAAATTTAGAAAAAAAAAATTTATTAATAATATTATATTCAATGATATGAGATATCGCTAATTTAATGCATTTAACAAAATTATAAGAGGATTTGCCTAGATATCTTTTGTTGCGTTTTATTTTAATGTAGTTAATTTTAAATTTCATCGTTTTTAATTCACCATAAAAAAATCCCACAGAATTCGACTTTAAATATTTATTAACTATTTCTCTGGAGGTTATTGCATAATTTGAAATATTTTTTTTAAAAATTATAAAAGATAAAATAGTTAATATTAACCAAAATATATCCGAATAAAGCCTCATAATATGAAATTTTTTATGTTCATTAACTCCTATTACCAAATGATGTTTTTTGTACTCTTTGTAAAATTTTAAAATATATTTAGGATTATCCTGAAGGTCCGAGTCCATGATAATAATGATATCTCCGGTTGAGTATTTTAATCCAGCATATATGGCTATGTGCTGACCATAATTCTTTTTTAATTTTATTCCTTTTAAGAATTTATATTTTTTTTTTAATTTTTTAATAATATTCCAACTATTATCATTACTTCCGTCATCTATTAGAATTATTTCAAAATTTGTTGAACATTTTTTTATATAAAATTTAATTTTTTTAACTAATTCCTCTATACATTCTTGCCCATTATAAACAGGAGATATAATTGATATTTTTTTCATCTAATCTCAGAATTTTAATTCTTATTAAAAAAAAAATTAATTTTATTCCTTACTTTTATTTGCTGAGCAATAGTTATTTTGTTGTGCAAAGGAAGTCTTATTAATGATTTTGATATCAAATTTGTATTAATAAGATGTATTTTTTTTTTATAATATTTAATAAAATAATATGATGAGTGTAGTGGAATATAATGGAAAAGTGATATTATATTTTGAGACTTTAAGTATTTAATTAATTTATCTCTTAAACTCTTTTTTATTAATAAAAAATAAATATGAGCATTGCTTTTTGTATAGTTTGGGATTTGAGGTCTAGTTAATCCCCCCCCTTTTTCTAGTTTGTAAAACAAATTATGATAATTATTCCAAACTTTAATTCTATTTTTAATTATAGATTTAGCTTTTAAAAGCTGAGCATACAAAAAAGCAGCGTTAATTTCACTTAGTCCATAAGATGATCCAATATCTATCCAAGTATATTTTTTTACGATATTATTATTGAAATCATCTCTGTTAGTCCCTTTGTCTCTTATAATTTTTGCTCTTCTAATAAATTTTTTATTATTTATTAATAAAGCGCCTCCTTCACCGCAGTGAATATTTTTTGAGTCATGAAACGATAAAGTTGCAAGATCTCCAATAGATCCAACTGGTCTTCCTTTATAACTTGATAAAATAGCCTGAGCGGCATCTTCAATTACATATAATTTATATTTTTTTGCAATTTTTAATATTGGATCCATATCACAACTAACGCCAGCATAATGTACAGCAACTATTGCTCTTGTGTTTTTTGTAATAGATTTTTCAATTTTATTTGGATCAATATTTAGAGTTTTAGAGTCAATATCGACAAATACGGGTCTACCACCTCTTAGAGCAAATGCATTTGCAGTAGAAACAAAAGTATATGAAGGCATAATAATCTCATCGCCCTTTTTTATGTTTAATAATAATGCACAGATTTCTAGAGCTGCAGTACAAGAATGCACTAGTAAGGCATCTTTAACTTTTAGATTTTTAATAAGCCAGAAAGTACATTTTTTTGTAAAATAACCGCTACTTGAAAAATGTTTTAATTTTTTTATATTTTTAATTTCATTTTGAACAAAGGTTGGTGAATTGAAATATATTTTCTTCACTTTATTTAATTGCATAATATCTTTGCTTCATAAACAAAGTTAGGATATGATAATAAAATAATTAAGAAATTCATTTAATTATTTGAAAAATTATAAATTTTTCGTATCCATTTAGAGTCTCTTGGTTAAAATAAAAAATTTTATTTTTAGGATTATAATTGATTAAATTTTTATAATAATTGTAATTTATATTGCACGGCTCTACATTTCTATCAATTAATTCACATTTTAAGATAATGTATTCTGTTTTTGGATTTAAAAATAATTCAGAATTATTATATTTAAAATTTTGTTTTGTAGGATCGTCATGAAAACGTGTGTATTTATCTAAACCAAATTGGTAGGGTTTGCAGCTTTTATCTAAATAAGGCAGATATGAATTGCTAGCACTTGGCGGATAAGAAGTTATATTTTTACATTGAATTCCATTCTTTTTCAAAAAATGAGCAACATCTTTACCTTGACTAAAATTATAAAAAATTTCTTTATACAAAAAAGTTATACATAAAAAAAATGATATAATTAATGATATTAAAAAAATTTTTTGACAAATGTTTTTTAAAAGTAAATTTTTATTATTTTTATTAATAAATAATAATTTTAAATTAACAGCGTAAAATATCACAGTGAAAATAAAATAATGTCTCCAATCACCTCTTGGCTGGATAAAAAATGCCAATACAAATAATATAAATATTATTAATAAAAAAAAAAAATATTTTTTAATTCTTTTAAATAAAAGAAAATATGTCAGCAATAATTGCAGTGTGCTAATAAATAAAAATATTTTTAAAATTTTATGATTATTTGCATATAAAGACCAGATAGTATCAATTTTATTTATATCTTGAATGTAGTTAATAGAGAGAATTAAATGTTCAAGGACATACTTAATCTTTTCAAAAGTAGGTAATGAATATTCATTCCATAACCTAAATTTTTTCCTTTCAAAGGTTTCTAAATCAAAAGGAAAAAGATAGTAGATGCAAATAATTGTAAGAATTATGTAAAAAAAAATAATTAATTTTTCTTTTTTTAAATAGCTGAAAAATAATTTGTAATTACATATTTTGTAGCAAAAACTTATTATTAATCCAAATGGGCCAGAAATATTTAAAAACGAAAGCCATAAAACAATGTAGCCACTTTTTTTTTGATTTACTAAGATCAAATAAAAAATTGCAGGAACAAAGAATATGTAGTGTCTATTTATTAAAGAAAATTCTGCTGTTATAGGATATGTTAATAAAATTAAAAATTTTACATACAAAGGTATTTCTTTGATTCTTGATAATATTGACCAACTAATTACAAAAAATATTATTGTGATAATTTTTAAACTGAAGAGTGCGTTGCCAGTAATTAAATAAAGAATTTTAATAAAAAAACTATGTAAAGGAAAATAACCATTATACCTATAGTAATCTAAAATTTCATAAAAATTATATTCTATACTTGAAATAAGAATATATCCTTCATCAGTCCATAATTCATGTCTTAGGCTTGCAAAGCATATTAACAAAATAATTAAAGAGAAACTTATTTTCTTCGTAAGTGTAATATTTTTATTTTTGAATAATTTTGCGAGCATATAATTTTTTATTTTTGTTAATTTTAATTCTTAATAAGATAATTAATATTACCAATGTTCTGTTGAATTAAGATAATAGCCAAATAACTCATCTTCTGTAAAACATGGCTTACCATTTAATTTTTCTATTTTTTTAATTCTTAGTAAAAATTGATTATAATCAATTTTTTTTAGGTTATTATTTTTATTAGATTTATTAATGATTGTGTTATTAACCCCAAGTACTTTTGGTATTTTAATCTCCTGTAATCCGAATAAAAGATTTTTGATTTTTTTTATTACTTTAAAAGCAAATTTTTCTTTAGTATTATCTTCTCTTAATTTTTTATTTTTAAGATCTAATTCATATCCTAGACGTAACTCTACGTTTTTTGCAGCAGTGTCAAAATCTAAAGGTTTTGATAATAACTTATATGAAAAGAGACATTGTGTTTCTGGAATATGAATATTATCATAATTAGCAATTTGTTCTTTTTTTATATTAAAAGCAGTTTCCATTTTTATAATTTTTTCATTATTAAATCTTGAAAAGACTTTAGAGCCCCAATCATTAATTAGTACATTTTGCCTTTGTTCATGTGAGCCCAGCCTGTTAAATATAAAATGAAGAGCCTTTTCTTCAATTTCAAAAAAACAAGCATTCATAATAATAAAATCAAATTTTGGTAATGAAAATTTTGTATTTAAAAAATGCCACCAAGGAAAAAAAGAAAGATTAGTATTTTTTTTATGTATAATTTCTTTATTTGAGAATGGTATTAAACCAAAATCTTTAAAATTTTTCTTAAACAAAAAACTATAAAGGCTCATAATATGAATTGAAAAAGCATTAGTAATATCAAAAGCTGAGTAATTTATTTTAAAATAATTAGCTAACAGTCCTAGCATGCCTGAGCCAGGACCGATTTCTAAAATATTCAAAGATTTACTTTTTTGATATGATAACAATGATCTAATTGTTGAAATACTTGATATCATCTGATTAATACCAACCGGAATTGTGTCTCTGTTAAAAAATTTACTATATTCACTATACTTTTTGGCAATACTTTCTATCGCCTTCATTTCGTCGTCAGTCAAATATTTTAAATGGTTATTAAAATACTCTCCAATTCTAAACTCTTGCTGACTATCAAGGTATTTCCAAATTTCATAATCGCTAAATAATTTGTCTGGAAAATTATATTTTTGAAAAGTGCTAGGGGAGAATGCCCTTAATTTAAAAATTGGAAAATTTTTATAAGCTATTTTCTCATTCTTATTGTATATATTAAATTTACTCTTTATTATTTTGTTGACTGAAGTCATGCTATAAATTCTTAAAAATTGTTAATCTGCATGATATTTTTTTTCTTTAAAAATTTTAATTAATAAATTTAAAACAATAAGGTAGTTGAAAATTGCAATTATATAACTAAATATTTTAAGCTTAAATGATGCCAAAATACTTGCCTTTTTTCTTAATATTTTTAGTTATTATTGATCCCATTCCAATTAATGATTGTTTTGAAACTTTTATTTTGTCTCTTAGATTTGATCCTTGACCTAAATAGCAATTTTCACACAAATTCACAAACCCACCAAGAGTTGAGGATGCATTTAATATATTAAAAGAGTCTATTTTACTATCATGCCCAATCACTACTGCTGGGAGTAATAAACAAAAATCTTTTATAACTACGCTTCTGGAAATAGAAACATTATTGTGGATAATATTGCCATGTCCAATTTTTACATTTTTAGCTAAGTTTGCACTTGGATTAATTATTTTTATAAATTTTTTTTTTTTTACTTTTAGATTTAGTATAATTTTTTTTCTATTTGTAAAATTATTTTCATTACCAATTGCCGTTGTGTAGAAAATATCATTATATCTTTCAAATTTTTTTATATCTTTAAAAGACCCGATAACTTTATATTTTTTATCTTTAATATTTTTAATTTTGTCATCTAATATACCTAGAATTTCTATTTCATTTTTATTAGAATTTATTTTTTCTATTATATCAACAACATCTAAACAGCCACCAGAGGCCCCAAGAATGATTACTTTTTTCATAAAATTTTTTTTAATTATTTTGGAGTAAACCACCAATAATCTGATTCATATTTCATTAGTTTAAAAAATTTTACCCAGCTCGAATTACTCATGTAAGATGATGCAACAACTGCCCAATTATCTATTTTTTTCTTTTCGATTGCATTTTTATATGAACCAATTGTGATATAAATATTTTTTTTAGATACTCTGTTCATTTCTTTAAAAGCTAATTTTAAATTATCAATATCTAAAATGTTGTGTAAAGAATTAATACTCAGCACAAGATCAAAATAATTTGTGTCAAAAGGCAAACAAGTTGCGTTGCTTATTGATAAATATTTCCCTTTACTTATAGATTTTGAAATTGCATATGACGAAATGTCTACACCACAAAGAATAGGTTTTTTTAAAATTCTTCTAAATTCTTCAAGTAAAAATCCTTTTGCACAACCAATATCTAGAATTTTGGCATTATCTTTTAAAGAATAATGTTTAATGATATCCTTTGCTACTTGTCTCCATCTTCCGTCATATTTATAGCCACCATAACCCTGTTCTCTAGATCCATCAAAATATTCTTTATCTAATTTCCATGAAAGAATTTTATCTTTTACACTTGCTTTTGATCTTATTTTAAAGGGTTTTTTTGACCAAGTTTCTGGTAATGACTTTAGTAGATTAATTTTCATAATCAAAAATTCTATACTTGGTTTCTAGTGTGGCTTTTCTGAAATTTAAAAAGTCACCTTTATCAGTTAGCAGAACTGGGTAATTTAAAAATATAGGGTAGTAATTCTTGCAGTTTTTGCAATATAGTAATTTCCTTTTTTTTTTATACAGATTACTTATTTTTTTTAATTCAATACATTTTGGGCACTTATAAATTTTTATTTTTTTCATTATTTTGTGATTATTAACATTATAATACTAAAAGTTTGAAAATTGATAATCTCCAGAATAGTTTGTTTCTTTAAAAAATTTTAACCAAGTTTTTTTGTTAAAATTTGACTTTGCAACAATATTCCATTCATCAATTTTCTTCTTTTCAGTTAGAGTATTATAAGCCTTAACTCTTATAAATGAATATTTTTTTGCAACTCTTACTATTTCTTTTAAAGATTTTTTTATGCCGTTTTTAGTAACGTTATGTATGGTTGAAATAGAAACAACAAAGTCAAAATATTTATCTGGGTAGGGAAGTTTTTCACAAGTTCCTATTCTAATATACTTTTTAATTTGTTTTTTTGCGTGTATTTTGCAATATCGACTAATATCTATTCCTTTTATTTCACAATTTGGTAAATATTTTTTAAACTCATACATCATAAATCCTTTAGCGCATCCTATGTCTAGTATTTTTGAACTATTATTTAATTTATAGTATTTGATCATTCTTTTAACAATTTTTCTAAAAAACTTCTTATTGTAATAATATCCGCCATAACCATGCGCTCTGTTACCATCAAAGTATTCTTTTGGAAATTTTTGTAGTTTTTTTTTTAATTTATTAGAAATTTTAACTCTTATTTTAGAAATATTTTTTCTATCATCATTATTTTTTGGATAATATTTCCAAAAATTTATTTCTTTATATTTTTTTCTTAAAGACATTTCGAAGTCTTGTTATAATTTTTTTGAGGTATTACTGTCTATTGTCTATTGTCAAAATTATCTTCTAAGTACCATTTTTTTAATGGAAAGGCGCCATCATAACTTTGGTTTAATATAATCTCTTTTATTTCTAAGGCCTGTTCAATACAATCGTCAATATCTACCGCATATCTATACGTGCCAGCTCGGCCAATACTAAAATACCATTCGGGCAAGTTTCTAATATATTTAAGAGCTCTTTTGATTTCTTTTTTAAATGGTAATGGATAATGCTTGCCGTTAAATGACGGGTATTCTATCCCAATTAAAGAATTTTTAGATTTATAATTAGTAAATTTTTTATATTCAACCATCCTAGTGAATTTTTCAGTTCCAGCGTAGTACACGAAAGATACGTTTCCAGGAAAAACATATTCAGATGGAAATACAATGTATTCTAGATTTCTTCCTATAAAAGGTAATTCGCCATAGTGGTTGTCCAGTAAATATTCGGGAGCAATAGTATTGATAACAATGTCATATTTTGATTTTTTTTTATCATTTATATAAAAAATTTTTTTTTTAATATCTAAAACTTTTACAGTGGAATTTAAGTGAACTTTAACTTTCGTTTTTCTTAATCTGTCGAAATAATCATTGTAACCGTTTAATTTTATAGGATAGCAAGAATAAATTTCATTTTTTTCCCAAGCTTGAGAATTAGAAGATGCTTTTTTAATTGTAGCTCCTTTTGGGGACCAATTAAATGTATCAATTTTTTTTACATCATTGACCATCCACATTTTTTTATTATAATTTTTTATAACTTTTCCATACAGCGTCTTTCCAATTGAGTTTATCCAATAATCTTTAAGATTTCTCGAGTTAACAATTTTTTTTGTGCTTCTCTTTTTTAGTTCTGTATAAATTTTTTTTTTATCAGACATTTTTTTTACGTCATTCATATTTATCGGGTAGTGGTAGAACATATTGTCTTGCTCAGCATATGTTATAAATTCGTGATAATTTACAGATCTCATAGGAATAATTTTATTAAAATATTTATACACATCTCTATTTTTTGTTAGGAAATGCCTAGGTCCAAAAGTGAAGGGGTGATACCCCCCGTATAAATAAGTTCTTACACCTGCGCCGAGATAATTTGATTTTTCAACTAGAGTTATTTCAAGATTTTCTATATTGCTTAAAATATTTGCGCATGCACATCCACCAATTCCACCACCTATAATTAAAACTTTTTTGTCTCTCAATTTTTACTAATATATTTATTTTTTAATAGCCACTTTAGATTCCAATTCTTAATACCAGGTTTAAACCCTTTAGAAAATGACCGTTTTAATTCATGGACGGCATCTTCAATACTGTGATTAAATTTAAAACCTAATTTTTTTAGCTTAGAATTATCCATTCTGTAACTTCTAAGATCATATCCATTATTTATGGATAATTTAGCTGGTATAATTTTTGAAACCATTTTAGCTATTTCAAGCACCGACTTATTTTCATAAGAAATATTAAAAGTTCCACTATTGCTATTATTGATAAAAAACTCATAACAATTCAATAAATCTTGAATATGTATTATAGGTCTAATTTGTTTGCCGCCATTGATAGTAATTTTTTTTTTATAATATGCTTGATATGCAAATGTGTTAACTAGCAAATCTAATCTTAACCTTTTAGAATAACCACAAACTGTACCAGGCCTTAAAATTACTGTTTTAATTTTTTTATCGTAACTATTCACAACTCTTTCGCATATCATTTTAGATTTGTTGTAATCTGTAAGTGGTTTAAGTCCTAACTGTTCTGTTACTTTTTTTTCCTTTTTTATTCCGTAAATGCTGCCAGAGGATGCAAAAATAATTTTTTTTACTTTATATTTTATGCATCCTTCAAGGATATAATATAAACTTAAAGGTCCTATTTCCCATGTTAGTTTTGAGTTTATAGCGGATGAATAATCACAGGCTAAGTATGCAAGATGAATTACACAGTCTATATCTTTAAAAATTTTGAAGTCTATATTTCTTATATCTGCTTTTATTTTTTTTATATTAGAATCTAATTTATCTCCAAACCAAAATGTATCGACTGCAGTAATATGATATTTTTTTTTAGCTAAATAATTACATAGTTCGGTCCCCACATATCCACCAGCACCTGTAATTAATATTTTATTCATTTTATATTTTATATTATTTATTAATTTTATTAAAAGAAATCCACACAATTATTAGACATATTTTTTATTTCTCTAGAAAATTAAAAAGTTTGTTTGCTTTGTATTTATTATTGAAATGATTATAATTTTTAAGATAATTTTCATTGTAGGTAATTTTTTTTACAATTTCTCTAAGATTATTTTTATAATTAAATAATTCTTCATAGTAGATTACTCCACCTCCATATTTTTTAATTATATAATCATTAAACCGATATTTTTTTGATATTAGATTAATTATTTTACATGAAAGAAAATCAGCGATTCTGGTAGAAGCGCAGTGTTCGTAATATTTATTTAAATAAATACTTCCATAATTAACATGTTCCTCATGAGGTGAGATTCCTAGATGGTATTTAGAAATTTTATTTAAAAGCTCTTCGCCGAAAATTGGATCTTCTATTATTAAAAATTTTCCGAATTTACTTTTTTGATCTTTGATGTAAGGACAGGTAAGAAATAAATTTTTGTGAGAAGAGAATATGTGAACATATATTTCTTGGCCACATAAAATTTCAATAGTTTTTTCAATTTTGCAAATCCCGTTGTCTATCCAACCCAATGAAACAGCATGAATTTCATTTAATTTTATTGAATCTTTATTATTAAACTTGTCTGCGATGTATACATTTTTTATTTTATTTAGTTTGTAAAATTTTTTATAATTTTTATGCAATCTTAAATCTCTTTCCAAGATGTATCTGCTTAATTTTATTGCTACTAATTCTGCAATTTCGTAAGTTTTAGATAAGGCCCTACCTAAAACAGTATCGTAAGCAGAAATTATTACATTCTGATCAAAAATTAAAAAAGGTACAGACTGGGTTGTGTCTCCTAAAAAAATTATCTTTTTTGATCTATTTAACAAATAATCTAGAAAGAATTTTTTTGACTTATAAAAACTGCAGTTTATTTTAATAATCTCAGAAAGGTATATTGGAATCTCTCTATATATTAACTGAACTTTTTTGTTTTGGCTTAAAATTTCAGCGATATGAACTTCTCTATAATTATTATTGTTAATGTATAAATATATTTTTTCATCTTTTTTTTTAGAGAAGAATATTTTTATTAGGAAAAGAATAGGGAATAAAATAATTAAATAATATTTTTGATTTAAAAATAAATCATATAAACAATGAAGTTCTACAATTATTCTATTAATTTTTTTTTTCACAATTAGTTTAATATTTTATATTAATCATATCTAATTTGCTTTATAAATGTGAGTACTGCATGTCAAAATCATTTTTAGTTACAGGAGGAGCTGGATTTATAGGTAGTCATCTAGTAGACAAACTTTTAGAAGATAAAAAAAATAAAGTATATGTTGTTGATAATTTTATTACAGGTAGATTATCCAATCTAAATTTAAGAAATAAAAACTTAAAAATATTCAGGTGCGATATAAGAAATTATAATTCAAAATTCGAAAAATTTTTTAAAAATATTCATACAGTTTTTCACCTTGCGGGTTTAGCTGATTTAGTTCCAAGTATAGTTAGCCCAGATAGATATTTATCTACAAACGTATTTGGTACATTAAATATATTAAGAGCGAGTGTTAAAAATAATATAAAGAAAGTTGTTTATGCAGCTTCAGCGTCTTGTTATGGCATATCTAATAAAATTCCTGTAAGCGAAGATTTCGAAATTAAAACAGAACATCCTTATGCCTTATCAAAGAAAATCGGAGAGGATTTAGTTGCTCATTGGTCAAAAGTTTATGGTTTAGAATCAGTCTCGTTAAGATTATTCAATGTTTTTGGACCAAGATCTAGAACAACAGGAGCATATGGAGCAGTTTTTGGTGTTTTTTTATCACAAAAAATAAATAATAAACCATTAACAATAGTTGGCAATGGTAAACAAACACGAGATTTTGTTTATGTCAAAGATGTCGCTGAAGCTTTTGTTAAAGCTTCAAAAGTTAAAAAAAATTTTGAAATTATTAATATCGGAAGTGGAAAAGAAGTCTCAGTTAATTATATTGCTGATTTAATTAGTAGTAAAAAAATTTATATTCCTAAGAGACCAGGAGAACCAGATAGATCGTTAGCAGACATTAATAAAGCTCAAAGATTACTAAAATGGAATCCATCAGTAAATATTGATGAAGGAGTTAGAATTATGCTTAAAAATATTAATCATTGGAAGGATGCGCCTTTGTGGGACAAAAGAAGCATTTCGAAAGCTACCAAAGTTTGGTTTAAATATCTTTAGGTGTAATTATTATATTTACTTAGGGCTAAATAATTAAATATTTTCCAATGATTAGATATTTAAAAAAATACAATGTTATAATTCCTAAAATTTATTATCATTTATTTTGGTGGATTAGAAAGCCTAGTAAGATTACTTTTGAAAATAAAATTTTTTATTTAAGTTTAAATGAACAGCCTGAGCCTTCCCGTCAGTTATATGCCTACAAAAATATTTATAATAATTTAGAAAGATCTATTATAAATTTAGAAGTTAAAAAAGAAGGTGGAATTTGCATAGATATTGGAGCAAATATAGGTTTTTTTACTCATATTTTTTCAAAAATAATTAGCAAAAAAGATAAAGTTTTTTCATTTGAAGCCAATCAAGAAGTTTTTGACATTTTAAATAAAAATTTCCAAAATGAGAAAAATGTTATTATTCATAAAGGATTTGTTGGTAAAGACATCTCAATAGACTCAATTGTAAAAGAAAAAGTACAATTTATTAAAATTGATATTGATGGACTAGATTTGCTAGCTTTAAAAAGTTGCACTAATATTATTAATTCTTTTAAACCAAAAATTATTATTGAGTTATCCGAGGATAGCTTCAGATGTCACGGGATGCATTATTCTGAGGTTATTGATTTTTTAAATAAAAAAAATTATCAATGCTATGAAATTTTAAAGATACCCAAGTTATTTGATAGAAAATTGACAAAAAATGAAGTAATAAATATTTTTGCTAAATAAGATTTTATTATGAATTTTTTAACTTCTGTAGAGGATAAGTTATCAAAAAGATTTATTAACAATGGTTATATCATCAATAAAGTTCATCAAATAGACTCCTTAGCTTTTATAAATAAATTAATCATCGATAATGTTAAAAATATATTAAGTATTAAAAGAAATATAAATCTTAATTTTTTACATAAATTTGTTTCAATAAAAGAACTCAACTCGTTTCGTCTGTCGCTTATATATAACATTAATAAAAACCCTAAATTTAGATATCATTATTTCAATTTAGCCAGAGATAATATTTATGTGCTAGCTGGAAATGAGTTAATGATGCAAAAAAATATTAATTTAAGCATACAGTTTCCTAATGACGACAGTTCTTTATTGCCAGTGCACTCAGATGTTTGGTCAGGAGATTCTGCTTACGAGATTAATTTATGGTTACCATTAGTCAGATGTTACAGATCGAAATCAATGTATATTTTAGAACCAAAATTCAATAAAAATTTTGAAAAGCAAATATTAAAAAAAAAATATATCAGTAGTAAAAATATTTATAAATTAATTAAAAAAAAAGTTACGTGGATAGACATAAAGTATGGTCAATACTTATTATTTAATCAAGCGCTTCCACATGGCAACATTGTTAATATAGAGAAAGAAACTCGAATTTCTATGAACTGTAGATTTAAGTCTTTATATTCTCCTTACGGGGACAAAAAAATTGGAGAGTTTTTTTTACCGATCACAACTAGAGCCATCAGTGAAATAGGCCAAAGTTTTAGATATCCTTTTAAAATTTAATGAATCTCAAAGGATATATTTTTGGCAGACCCTTTTTAGGCGAAAGAGCACCACAGCATATACAAAATATAATTTTGCAGGATTATTGTCGAAAAAAATCCTTCAATCTACTGTTGAGTGCCACAGAGTATGCAATGCAAAGAAGTAGTTTAATACTATTTGAATTAATAGATGATTTAAAAAAATATGATGGAATTATTTTTTATAGTTTGCTCCAATTGCCTGAGGAACAAAAAATAAGAATTAAATTGTATAAAAAAATCTTATTAGAGAAAAAAAGCTTGCACTTTGCTGTAGAAAATATTTCAGTTAACAATAAAGAAGGAATTTCTAGGGTAGAGAACATATTCTTAATGCAACTTATGCTTTATGAAAAAAATCATGAAGATAGAAATTCATATAAAAAATTAGGCTCTATCAAAAATTATTTAACCACCAATCATAAAAAGACTTCAAGAAATTATTTGGAGAGAATGAATAACAATAAAATTCATTCAATGAAAATTGCAAAAAAATATTCGTTTGATTATTGGGATGGAGATAGACAGTATGGTTATGGAGGATATAGATATATAAAAAATTACCACAAGCTAGTTGCTCAGAAATTAATAAAAGATTACTCCTTAAATAAAGATTCTAAAATTTTGGATATTGGATGCGGAAAAGGTTTTTTAATTTATGAAATAAAAAAAATACTTAATTGTAAAAATATTTATGGATCAGATATATCTAAGTATGCAATCAAAAATTGTAAGCGAGAGATAAAAAAAAATATATTTTATCATGACGTTAGAAATAAATTAGATTTTGCAGATAGTTATTTTGATTTAGTTATTAGTATAAATACATTGCATAATATAAAATTACCAAAATTGTTTAATAGTTTAAAAGAAATAGAAAGAGTTGGAAAATCAAAATTTATTTGTGTGGAATCTTATCGTAATGAGAAGGAGCAGTTTAATTTAGAATGCTGGGCTTTAACCGCGGAGACTATTATTGATAAAGAATCGTGGTTATGGTTATTTAAACAGGCCGGATATACTGGTGATTTCGAATTTATATATTTTGAGTGATAAAAAAAAATACTTGTCATTGTTGCTTAAGTAAAAATAATAAAAAATTATTAATTATTAAAAATTTTCCAACACAAACAGTAAATAATTCTCCGCAAAGAAATCTTATAGGTTTAAAAAAAAAAATTAATCTAGTCTTATATTTGTGTTTAAATTGTAAAAATATTTTTTATAGTCATAAATTTACATATTCTAATTTATATAATAATTTTAATTCAAGACCATTTAATTATAAAAATATCGAGCAATATAAATTTTATTTTAATAAGTTAAAAAAATTAGCAAATCTTAGCTCTACAGACTTGATTTATGATATTGGAAAAAATAATTATAATTTAAAAAAAATTTTATTAGTTGGAAACAAAATAGCTTATTTTGATCCTAGAAAAAAAAATTTTAATAGTAATTTATCTTTTGCTTCCACTAAAAAAAAAAATAATAAAACAGTCATTAAACCAAAGATTATAAATTCTTATAATTTTATAGGAAATATTTTAAATATTGATAATTTTTTTTTTAACATAAAAAAAATTTTACATCAAAAAGGAGTTATCGGACTTTATTTTCATTATGGACCAAGCATAATTAAAAAATTTTCTTTAGATAAAATTTATCTGGAACATGTTAACTACCTTTCTATTACTGGTCTTAATATTTTATTAGAGAGATATAATTTTAAAATAATTGATTTGGCATTCTATGAAGATGATAATTATTGCCATGTTTTAATTAAGCATTCTAACGAAAAGATATTAGAGAATAAACAAAATATTAAAGAGATTATTAAGGTTGAAAAAAATATTACAATTAATGTTGTAAAAAAATTTAAGAAGAAACTATTTTTCCATAAAAAAAAAGTAAATCACTTTCTTAAAAAAATTCACAGATCGAAACAAGAAATTATTGGATATGGCGCATCAATATCTAGTTTTCCTATAATTTTAATATTTAATTTAACAAGATATTTAAATTATATTTATGATGACTTTCCTTTATCTAAATTCATTTATTTAAATAATAAATTGATAAAGATAAATAAATTTAAAAAGAAATTTTATAAAAATAAAATTAATTTTATAATTTTAGCGCCACGCTATCTTGAGGTATTAAAATATAAAATATTAAATAATTTAAAAAATGATAGAGTTGTCAGCATTTTACCAACTTTAAAAATTTATTCAAAGACCTAGATATAATATTTAAAAAAAAATATATCATTAAATTATTTTTAAGTAGAAAAATAATATACTCGTAAAAAAAAAACAAATATTTTAAGTAAAATATGTCTTTAGCTTTGATCAAGTTAAAATTCTTTGAAAAGGTTTGTGGTTGTAAATTTGATTTTGGCATTGTCCAGTCTGGTATAAAATACTTATAATTTGAATAATTTACTATTTTTTTTTCAGAAGTAAAAAAAGCTTTTAGATTAGTAATAATTTTATTTTTATCTAAAAAGATATTATCAACACAAATTCTTCTTTTAAAAAAACAAGCCTCCTCAACCGTAGAATTATTGCACCCTCCACAAGGAGTGTTGTACAGCCAGTAAGTTTCATTAAATCTTTTGTTTATAGGATAAGGAAACCATTTAAATCCAGGCCCAGATCCTAAAATTATTAACGATCTTATTTTTGTATTTACTGCATAGTGACTTAATCCAGTGTCAAAACCTATATAGATCTTGCTATTATTTATAAGTTGTATTGATTTTTTAAAATCAGATTTGTTGTAAAAATTTATAATTTTTTTATTATTTATTTTTTGTAAAATATTTTTAATTTTTTTATCAGTTGTTTTTTGAAAAGTTTTTCCAATAATTGTGATTTTTTCTTTAAATAAATAACTGATATTATTAACTAAAAATTCAAAATTTTCTTTATTATAGAAACTTTTTTCACCACTTAAGTTTATCACTAACCCGCTTTTTTTAGCATTAGAATTTGTTAAAAATGAATTGAATTTATAACTTGAATCTAAAAATTTTATTTTTTTTAAAAAATACTCATAATAATCAAGATCATTAACTTTATTATGTGGAATTAAAATATTGTTCCAATCACACAAGGGATTTTTTTTTAGATATTTCAATAAATTATTAGATTGTATAAATTGATAGCACGAGTATTTTTGTTTGGCATTAATCGAATTCATTAAAACTACATGCTCAAAATTTAAATATCTTCTTAAAATAATGGCTACGTCAAAATTTTTTTTTTTAATATTTTTTATAATTTTATTATCATATTCACTGATGATTATTTTGTTATCATCTTTCAATTGGATACCAGTTTTAGAAAGAAAAATTTTTTTAAAATGTTTAAGATATTTTCCTAGTGGCTCCGAACCTTTGGATAGAATTATTTGAATAGCTGCTTTTTTAATATGACAGATATTGTTTAACATATGGATAACCATAGTTAAATCTCCAAAACCATCATTTTTAATGATTAAAATTTTCACTTTTTAAAAGTTTTTATTAAGAGATAGATAATATATTTTTTATAAATTAAATATATTAGAATACATGAAAAATAATATTTTGATTGTCGGAAGTACTAGTCAGATTGCTACTGAAGTTGTTAAAAATTTAAAAAAAACTGGTAGTAATATATATTCAATATCTCGAAAAAGAGATGATTCTGTATCTTATAAAAATTCTTTAACGATTAATTTTGATAAGATTAACTTTAAAAAAATATTATCTAATAGTTCTTTTTCCAAAATAAAGTTTTCTGCAGTTTTATTTTTTAACGCAGCGCAAGTAAATAATAAAGATTCGTTATTAACTTTATCCAATAAATATATTTTTAAAATATTAAATGTTAATTGTTTTTTTTCAGTTAAGCTAATATATTTTTTAATACAAAAAAAAAAATTATTCAATAACTGTAAAATTATTTTTTTTTCCAGCAGGTCAGGCAGCATAGAAGAGAGAGGAAAACTTATGCATCATACTCCTAATAGCAATCATTTATATCGTGCAAGTAAATCCTTACTAAATTCATTCATTAAAAATTTCTCTTTTCAATATAAAAATAAATTTATTTTTGCCTCATATCATCCTGGATGGGTAAAGACTAAAAGTTCAGGAGGCGGAAAATTATCAGTTAATGAGTCTGCTTTAAATTTTTTAAAATTTTTTAAAAAATTTGATAAAAAAAGCAATGGCAAGTTTTTAGACTATAAATTTAATATTATACCTTGGTAAAATTATTAAGAAAAATTAATTATTAATTAAATTATTATATTTCTCTATTCCTTCTTGTGTTTTTCCAAAATAAATTAGATTTCCTTTTTCTAAAATAAGAAGTTTGTTGCAAAACTTTTCAATAATACGCCTACTATGCGAGCAGACTACTATAATTTTATTTTTTTTTTTATTAATAAGATCAAAGCCTTTGTTTTGGAATTTCTCATCACCAGTAATTAAGAATTCATCTATAAAATAAATATCTTTTCCCTCTAGAATAAAACATATTGCAAATACTAATCTGAACTTCATTCCCATGGATAAAGAAGATAATGCTAAATTTTTATATTCAGTTAATTCTGCGAAATTAATAATCTCGTCAATTTTTTCTGAAATATTTTTCTTTTTAAAACCCAAGATTCTTCCAAGAAGGTTAATATTATTAACCAGAGTATCTCCAGGTTCACACATTGAGTATGGCTGTATAATTGGCAAAAAATCGCTACCTTCAATTTCTATTGAGCCAGTAGTTGGAGGCAATATGTTAGCCAAACATTTTAAAAGTGTACTTTTACCTGAACCATTAAAGCCTATTAATCCCAGAATGTCCCCCTCTAATATTTCAAAACTTATATTATTTAAAGCCGTTAGATTTGTTTTTTTTGTATAATTGTTATTATCAATTTTTTTTTTTAATTTAAAAAAATTAAAAATTTTTTTTATTATCCTAGCCCTTAATAAATAGCTATCAGTCGAAATTAAAGGATAAGTTAATGTTAGATTTTTTACAGATACTTTAATCATGAAATCCAGAAAATGATTTTGTTTTTTATTTTATTGTAGATAAATAAAGATATTAAAAAAACTGATGTGGTAAATATCAATACATAAGTCAATGAAAATTGGTTAATAGTATTGTTTAATATAGCTGATCTAAAAACTTCTATGTAATGATAAGCTGGATTTGGTAAAACAATTAAATTATTAATATTTTCAGACAATTGAACTGTTTCCCAAAGTACTGGTGTAACAAAAAATATTAATTGCATTAAAATTATAATTGTAAATTGTATATCTCTAAATTTTAAGCAAAGGGATGCGAATATAAAACTAAGCGAGATAGCTGTAATAAATAATAGAATAAAATAAAATGTTATATAAAAAAAAGATATTGAATTTATTCCCTTAGCAAACCAAAGTACTGTTAAAATTATAGGAATATTTACAGCTAAAATTATTAAATTTTTATAAACATTGGCTATACAAAGAATAAAAGGATTAATTCTTATATTTTCAAATGTCGAAGAATAGGTTTCTGAAAATAAATATGTACTTTCGCTAATTATAGCAGAGATTACTCTCCAGATAATAAAACCAGGATATACATACAAAAAAAAATCAATAAATGATTTATTCCAAAGTTTAGACCATACTAATGATATAAAAATTATAAACACGAGAGTTCCAATAATTTCCCAAATAGGACCTAAAATAGTTCTAAAAAATCTAATTCTTATTTTAGTTTGGGCCATATAAGACCACAAATCATAATTTGATAAAGCGGAAAGAAAAATATTATTTTTATAATTCATCAAGATTTTGAATGAAAAAATTTTATATATTGTTTCAATTCATTATCAATATAAAATAAAACTAATAATATTTTATGATAGTTTCAAAGACACCACTAAGAATTAGTTTTTTTGGAGGAGGGGGTGATTTTCCAGAATATTTCAATAAAAATCAATCATTGGTAATTGGAAGTTCCATAAATAAATTTGTATATATTACAATTAATAAGCATATCAATTCCGACAATCAAAAAATTAAAATTTTTTATAAAAATAATGAATTTGTAAATAATATTAGATCAATACGACATAAAGTTATCAAAGAAATATTAATTAAAGAAAAAATTAATGAAACTATTGAAGTTCATATTGCTGCAGATCTTCCTAGTTTTTCTGGCTTAGGAACTTCATCGGCTTTTACTGTGGGCTTTAAAAATTTAATAAATGCTTATAAAGAAGAAAGAATTACCAAAGAACAATTGGCTTATTATTCGATCAATTTAGAGAGAAATATTTTAAAAGAGACTGTTGGCTTTCAAGATCAAATACACGCTAGTTATGGAGGATTTAATGCCATATATTTTAAGAGTAAAGATAAGTTTTTTATAAAAAAAATAAATAATTTTGAAAAAATAAAAGAATTAGAAAATAATTTATTACTAGTTTTTACAGGCATAACTAGAAAAGCTAATGATATTGAAAAAGAAAAATTTAAGAATATGTCAATCAAATTTAATTTTTTAGATAAAATAAATTTAATAGCAAAAAGATCTCTGCAGATTTTTGAAAGCAGATCAAATTTAGATTTATTTGGTGAATTATTAGATGAGACCTGGAATATAAAAAAAAGATTAAGCAATAATGTTACAAATTCTATTATTGATAAAATTTATAATTTGGCAAAAAATTCAGGAGCTATTGGAGGAAAGTTATTAGGTGCTGGTGCCGGTGGCTTTATTTTGTTTTATGTTCCACAAAAAAGTAAAAAAAGTGTAATCAAAGCTTTATCTAAATATAAAATCATAGATTTTAATTTTAGTCCTAAAGGAACTGAAATAATAAGAATATAATATGAAAATTTTAGTCACTGGTGGCGCCGGTTATATTGGTTCTGTATTAGTTCCAAAACTACTTGAGAGTAATTATAAAGTTACAGTAATTGATAATTTTTTTTTTAATCAAAAATCTCTTGATAATTTAAATAATCATAAGAATTTTTCTCTTATCAAGGGAGATACTTGTGATAAAAATTTAATGAAAAAAATATTAGACAATAATTTTGATTTAATAATACCCTTAGCAGCATTAGTAGGCGCCCCCCTTTGTGATAAAATGCCAGAATTAGCAAAAGAAATTAATGAAAGTAGCGTTAAATATATTATTAACAATGTAGACGCTAAAACAAAAATTATTTTACCAACTACAAATTCAGGGTATGGAATAGGAAAAGAAAATATTCCTTGTAACGAGCAGTCTGATCTAAATCCAATTTCTATTTATGGTATTACAAAAGTTAATGCTGAAAAATTTGTTCTTGATAGAGGAAATTCAATTTCATTAAGATTGGCAACTGTTTTTGGTATGTCACCTAGGATGAGATTAGATCTTTTAGTTAATCATTTTGTTTCTAAGGCGGTAAACAAAGAAAGACTGGATATATTCGAAGGACACTTTAAGAGAAATTTTGTTCATATTCAGGATGTTGCGAGAGTATTTTTATTTTTTATTAAAAATTTCGAAAAATACAAGAATAACGCATATAATTTTGGCTTAGAAGACGCAAATCTTAGTAAAATCGAACTTGCCCAAGAAATTAAAAAAGAAATAAAAGATTTTAACTTTATTATTAATGAGATTGCAAAAGATCCTGATAAAAGAAATTATATTGTTTCTAATAAGAAAATTTTAAACACAGGATTTGAATTTGAATATAGCTTGAATAAAGGAATAAAAGAATTAATTGTTGGAATTAATAACTTACCAAAAGGGGTTTATTCTAATTTAATATAAAATATATTTAAATTATTTATGTTAAAAAAAATACTTAAATTTAAAACAGCAAAAAAAATAATTAATTTTTATAAAAAAAATAATAATAAGATTGGTTTATGTCATGGTGTTTTTGATCTTTTGCATCTTGGTCACATTAGACATTTTAAAGAAGCTAAAAAAAAAGTTGATGTTTTAATAGTTTCCGTAACGGAAGATAAATACGTTAATAAAGGTCCTGGTCGTCCAGCATTTAACGAGTTGCAACGTATGGAAAGTTTGGCCGCTCTGGAGTTTGTAGATCATGTGATTTTGTCTAGATCTGTTTCTGCTGTAAATATAATAAATTTAATCAAACCAGATATTTTTTTTAAGGGACCGGACTATCAAGACAATACGACTGATTTGACAGGTAAAATTTATAAGGAAAGAAATGCGGTTATAAAGAATTTAGGGAAAATATATTATACGGATGATAAGAAGTTTAGTTCAACAAAATTATTAAGAAGCGATCACGATAAACTGAGTGATAAACAGAAAGCCACATTAAGTAATATATCCAGAAGAATAAACTTTAGTGAAATTAAAAAAGTTATTGATGATTTAAAAGTAGTTAAGCCGTTAGTTTTAGGGGAAACAATCCTAGACGAATACCATTTCACTGAAACATTAGGAAAGTCAGGAAAAGAACCTGTTTTGGTTTTAAAAGAAAATTTTCAGGAAAAATACTTAGGTGGTGCTGGAGCTATTTGTAATCATATATCAAGGTTTGTAAATAAGTTGAACTTTATTAGTTATATTGGAAAAAATAATGATTATGTAAATTTTATAAAAAAAAATATTTCTAAGAATGTTAAATATTTTTTTATTAAAAAAGATAATTCTCCAACTATTCTAAAAAAAAGATACGTAGATGAAGTATCAAAAGCTAAAATATTAGGAGCATATTCTTTAAATGACTCTTTTTTAAATAATAACCAAGAAATAATTCTTAAAAAAAATTTTAATAAACTTAGTTTTTATTCAGATTTTTTAATTATTTCAGACTACGGTCATGGATTAATTTCAAAGAACTTTGCACGTTATGCATGTAGTAAATTCAAATTTGTTACTGTAAATGTTCAGATCAACTCATCTAATTTGGGATATCATAGTTTAAAAAATTATATAGGCGCATCTTGTGTAATAATTAATGAGAGCGAATTAAGATATGAACTAAGATCTAAGGTAGAAAGAATTGAAATCTTGGCAAAGACTTTAACAAAGCAGCTAAAACTAAAATATTTGATCATTACCAGAGGGAATTCAGGAGCTATTTTGTATGAAAGTAAAAATAATAAATTTCATTATTCCGATGCGTTTGGTAAAAATATCGTCGATAAAGTAGGGGCTGGCGATGCGATGTTGTCAATAATATCTTTATGTTTATTCAAAAAAGTAGACATAGATTTATCATTATTAATTGCTTCATTATGTGGAGGTCAGGCCGTTAGTATTATTGGAAATAAATACTCTATAAACAAAGAAACTTTATTGAGAGATCTAGAGTATTATTTAAGTTAAATAAAATATTATATGAAAAATATTTTAATTACTGGAGGAGCTGGCTATGTTGGCTCCGTGCTTGTTCCTTTCCTATTAAAAAAAAATTATAAAATCACAGTTCTTGATTTGATGATTTATGGGCAGACTTTACTGCAACACCCAAATTTGAATATAGTAAAAGGTGATATTAGAGATCAGAGTCTACTTAATAAGATTATTAAAAATATAGATACGGTTATTCATTTAGCTTGCATTTCAAACGATCCAAGCTTCGAACTAAATCCAGAGCTTGGTAAAGATATTAATTTAAATTCATTCGCACCATTAGTTGAGATATCAAAAAAAAATAATGTTAAAAAATTTATTTATGCATCTTCCTCCTCTGTTTATGGTGTTAAAGATGCGAAAAATGTACATGAGGAAATGAGTCTCGAGCCTCTTACAGATTATTCAAGATTCAAAGCTGATTGTGAAAAAATTTTATTTAAATATAAATCTGATAATTTTATTACTATAGTTTTAAGACCAGCGACTGTTTGTGGTTTTTCTCCAAGACAGAGATTGGATTTAGTTGTTAATATATTAACAAATCTGGCATTTAATAAGCGAGAAATAACAGTATTAGGTGGCGGACAGCTAAGACCAAATATTCATATTCAGGATATGGCAAGAGCTTATGAACTGTTTATAGAAATTGATGATAAAAAAATTAATGGTGAGATTTTTAATATAGGTTTTGAAAATAAAACTGTAGATCAATTGGCATATAATGTTAGAGAGATAATAGGTGAAGATGTAAAAATTTTAAGATCAATCAGTAACGATAACAGATCTTATCATATTTCTTCTGATAAGATATTTAAGCTTCTTAAGTTTAAACCAGAATTTACAATTTCTGACGCAATTAATGATTTAAAAAAAGCTTTTGAGAACAAGTTGTTAATTGACCCATTAAATAATGAAAATTATTACAATATAAAAAAAATGAAAAATATTAACCTAGCTTAAATTAAGTTTTTTATCTTTTTTATTATTATTTCAGAAGAAATTCCGTGAGCCTTTAATAAATCTTTTTGAGAACTATAAACATGCTTGAATTTATCTTTTAATGAATTTAATATTAATTTTCCCTGAAATTTATTTTCAAAAGATTTTGATTTTATTATATCGCTTAGTCCACCAATAATTGAGTGATCTTCAATCGTTATTATTATTTTATATTTTTTGAATATTTTTTTTATAGTTTTTTCATCAAACGGTTTAATAGTATGACAAGAATAAATTGAGATATTCTTATTAATCTTATTTTTTATTTCAAAGGCTATTTCAGCAATAGGACCATGAGAAATTATGCAGATTTCATTTCCATTTGTAATTTTTCTAATCTTACCAAATTCCCATTTTTCAATTGCATTAGAGGTAAGGTTTTTTTCTCCAGATTTTCCAATTCGCAGATAAGTAGGAGATTTACTTTTTTTACAACAAAAATTAATACATTCTTCTAATTCTTCAGGATCACAAGGGGACAAAATTTGCATGTTTGGCAAAGATCTTGCAATTGAAATGTCTTCAGTCGCTGTATGTGTTCCGCCAAGGTTAGCATAAATTGTACCAGCGCCCATTCCCACTATTGTAACAGGTAAGTTTTGGTAGCATAAATCATCTCTTACCATTTCGAATGGTCTATATAATGCAAAAGAAGCAATAGTGTAAGCAAAAGACTTAAAACCACTCATGGCTAAACCAGCGCACATACTAATCATCGTTTGTTCAGAAACACCAACATTTATAAAATTTTTATTATTTTTTTGAAACTGAGCCATTTTTCCAGAAGGGGAAATGTCAGCGGCAACAACAAATATTTTTTTATTTAATTTTATATTTTTATAAACAGCCTCAGAAAATTTATCTCTCATAATTTTTTATAATTTTGTCTATCTCAGATATGGATTTTTTATATTCCACTGGATTTGGTGATCTATAATGCCACATTGGCACATCTTTCATAAAACTTACAGGATATCCCTTAATAGTTTTGGCAACTATACATAGTGGCTGGTTTTTGTTTTTTTTATATATTTTTTTAATAATATCTTCAGGATCATGACCATTACATTCCATGCTTTGCCAGTGAAAAGATTGAAATTTCTTTACAATTGAATACAAAGTAGGGTGAGTATCAGTAGCTCGAGTTGCGCTTTGCAAGTCGTTATTATCTATTATCACAATAATGTTATTTAATTTAAAAGAGGAAATAAGAAGTATTGCCTCCCAAACAGAGCCTTCCATTAGCTCTCCATCGCTCATAAGCACATATATATTTCTATATTTTTTTGATAAAGACATTCCGCTAGCCAACCCAATTCCGTGACCTAGAGAACCAGTAGAGGCCGAGATACCAGGATTCAAATAATCAGGATGTACTCCTAGAATACCATTTTTGGTGCAATAATTATCAAGATGATTTTTAGTTAGGATTTTTTTTTGTTCAAGCATTGCATAAAGTAGTATTCCAGCATGACCTTTTGATAAAATAAATTTGTCCTTTTTTAAATTTATTAATTTATTATATATAACGCTTATTATTTCAGCACTTGAGAAAGTCCCGCCTATGTGCAAAGCAGTAACTTTTTGAGAAATTTCCAATATTCTTTTTCTTAACCTCATTGAATTAACAATAATTTTTCTAGGGGTCATTTTAAAAATTTATATTCTTTATTACACTAGGTTAAGGTTCGTATTTTTATATTATAATATTGAATTTTTTTACACAAAAAAGTTACCTATAATACTCGAGTATATTCTGGTACAGATCTTATTCTTTGTAAATATGAAAAATTTTAAAATAGACAAATCAGGTAAATCGAATGCTTTTTTTTTTAAACAGAAGTTTCCTTTTGTTGATGATCAGATAATTAAAAACTTAATTAAAGTGTATAAAAAAAATAATGAAGATGTAAGAATTTGTTTGCACAAAAATAAGAGTAATGAACTTCAGTGTATGATTAATTTAATTGTTAAAAAAAAAAAATATAAACCTCATTATCATAATAATTCAGAAGAGTATTATTTTTTTATAAAAAATAATTTAAAAGTATCAACTTTTTCTAAAAAGTTAATATTTAAAAAAAATTATATCTTAACTAAGAATAAATTTTTACTAAAAATTGAAAAAAATATTCCGCATATCACAGTTCCCGAAAAAAATTTTTGCATTTATTTGGAATTTAAGAGAGGCCCTTTTGTTAAAGCTAGTTCAATTATTTATAATAGAGAAATTATTGTTAGATGACTGAAGGATTGAGCGTATTAATTTTTGCTTATAACGAAGAAAAATTTATAGAGTTAACTGTTAAAAGAATATTAAAATCTTTGTTGTTAAGTGGAATCTCATTTGAAATAATAATTCTTAACGATTCCAGTACAGATAAAACAAAATACATAGTTCAAAATAATTTTAAAAATAATTCTAAAATTAAAATTTATAATTTTAAAAAAAATGTAGGTTTATCTAAACTTTTGCAATTTGGAATCACCAAGGCACGCTTTAATAAATTAAGTTGGTTTCCTGGAGATGATTCTTATTTAGAAAAAAATCTAAAAAATTTTTTTCTAAAATCTAAAAGTTATAATGTGGTGATTGGTTATAGAAATAATTTATATAATCTTCCTAAAGTAAGAAGACTTTTATCATTTGTTAATAGATTATTTATTAATATATTGATTGGAATTAAAACAAAAGATGTGCACGGACTATTAATTGCTAAAGTTAAGGATTTTAAAAAGATTAAATTTATTTCATCCCGTTATTCTTTTACGGTCGAGGTATTCCCTTCAATTATTAATAAAAATACAATTTATACTGAAGTACCAGTGTATATTAACAAAAAAACTATTAAAAATTCTAAAACGTTAAGTGTCAACACTCTAAAAGATTTTATTTTATCTTGGTTTAAAGTTTTGTTGAGAGTTAAAATTTTTAATTCAGTATAAATAAAATCTTTAATTTATGAAAACTATACAAAAAAATAAATTTTGCAGAATTTGTTTTGGTAAAAAGTTTACTTTAATACATAAGTACATTGACGTTCCTATTGGAGAAGAGTTTTTAAAAAAAAAGGAACTTAAAAATAAAATACAAAAGCTTTATCCTTTAGAGCTATATAGATGTAATAATTGCGGTTTATTTCAACTTCTTCATGTCATAAATCCAAAAATTTTATATAAAAGTTATTTATATCAAAGCAAAACATCTTCTTATCTAAAGAGGCATTTCTTCAATTACAGTAAAAAAGTTATTAAATATTGCAATTTAAAAAATAACGATTTTGTTTTGGACATAGGTAGTAATGACGGAACATTATTAAGTTTTTTTAAAAAAAAAAAAATTAAAGTATTAGGTATAGAGCCTGCCAAAAAAATTTCTCAGATAGCAAATAAAAAAAAAATTAAAACTATAAATTGCTTTTTTGATGCACGAGTATCTAGTAAAATTATTAATCAATTTGGTCGTCCGAAAGTTATTTGCGCAAACAATGTATTTGCAAATATTGATAGTATTAAAAATTGGATGGAACAAGTTGATAGACTTCTAGACAAAAATGGATTTTTTATATTTGAGAGTTATTATTTATTAGATTTGGTTAAAAATAGTGTATTCGACTTTATTTATCATGAGCATTTAAGTGCATTTTCTATAAAACCAATTATTTATTTATGTAAAAAATATAATTTTAGACTTGTTAGAGTAGAAAAGGTTAACACTAAGGGCGGTTCATTAAGATATTATTTAGTAAAATCTGAAAATAAGTTAAAGGAAGATAATTTTCTTAAAAGTTTTTTGCAAAAAGAAATCAATTTTGGTTTATATAAAAAAAATATTTACAATAATTTATTCTCAAAAATAAATTTAGAAAAAGATAAATTATTAGATTTTTTAAATAAACAAAAAAATATTAAGTTAATAGCTTTTGGAGCGTCTATTACTTGTGTAACTCTTATGTATCAGTTTAATTTACAAAATAAAATTTTATCACTTTATGATGATAATAAAATTAAAGATGGAATGTATAGTCCTTATTCACATACGCCGGTTTATCATCCCAGTAAAATGAAGATATCCAAGAGTAATATTGTTTTGATTCTAGCATGGAGATTCCAGAAAGAAATTTTAAAAAAGTATTATGATAAATTTAGAAAAGCTAAATTTATTATTCAAGTTATGCCAAAGTTTAAAATTATAAATTTACATTAAATTTATTTAGTTTTTTGAAACAAATAGAGAAATATAGACCGGATATAGACGGATTAAGAGCAATAGCTATCTTATTAGTAATTTTTTACCATTTTTTTCCAAGTTACGTACCAAGTGGTTTTATTGGCGTTGATATTTTTTTTGTTATTTCTGGATATTTAATCTCAAAAAATATTTTTAATAATCTAAAAAAAAATAAATTTAGTTTTTTAGATTTTTACAGAAGAAGAATTAGAAGAATTTTTCCAAGTTTAGTTATTGTTTTAATATTTTCATTAATTCTTTCATATGTACTAATGTTACCTGAAGAATACGAATTGTTCGTTGAGCATCTTCTTTATTCTGCAATATTTTTATATAATTTTACATTAATTAATGGATTTGGTTACTTTGATGCCGAAACTTTAACCAAACCTTTGCTTCATCTATGGTCTTTGTCTATAGAAGAACAATTCTATCTTGTATGGCCAGTTACTTTATTTTTTTTATGGAAAAAAAAAAATACTAATTATTTTTTATATTTATTTTTTTTTT
>Ga0214921_10002299_pt1 | contig 31286 bp, 48 predicted proteins | sample LL1505_MetaG_FD_177992 | JGI IMG/M metagenome (GOLD analysis project Ga0214921, IMG submission 177992) | Freshwater microbial communities from Lake Lanier, Atlanta, Georgia, United States - LL-1505 | ecosystem: Environmental > Aquatic > Freshwater > Lake | place: USA: Georgia | collected... | reverse complement strand
TATAAAGCAATTGAAGAAGTTTTAGATAAATCAAATCCATTTAATAAAATCATTGTTGTTCGTTCTGCTGTTCAAAGTAGAGAAATTGGTCATTTGCCCGGCGACGTTAATGAAAAGATGGAAATTTATCAACAACCTTATCGCCAAATATGTGAAACTTTATTTGGTAGAAAGGATGCATGGGATAGACTTGAAGAGCAAAATCATATTGAATTTATTTCAACTTCATTCATCCGCGGGATGAGTTTCGACGATGCAATTATTATTGTTGATGAATGTCAAAACATGACATATGAAGAAATTGATACAGTCATGACACGCGTAGGTTATAGATCCAAGATTATTTGGTGTGGTGACTATCGTCAAACTGATTTGAATAAAAAGAAGAATGACGTTTCAGGTATTTTGAAATTCTTTGATATTGCCCATCATATGAGCGCATTTACTAGAGTTGAATTTACAGTAGATGACATTTGTAGAAGTAGCTTGGTGAAAGATTATATTATTGCTAAATTGAAATATGAGGACAATTATCCACAAAATCTTTAGTTAAAGAGTATAAATAATTTAACTAATAGTAATTGGGTAATTACAAATGTTTCATTTTATATATAAAACAACTTCATCATCTGGAAAATATTATATTGGACGGCATAGTACTTTAAACTTAAATGATAACTACTTTGGGTCTGGAAAATGGGTTCGTTCAATAAAGGATAAATCACAATTAACACTTGAAATAATTCAATTTTGTGAAACATTAGATGAACTTAAAGTGTGTGAAGAACTTTTATTATTAGAACATGTAGGTAAAATTGATTGTATGAATTTTAATTTAAGTTCTTGTGGTTTTTCAACAGGAGAACTTAATCCTTCTGCTTCAGAAGAAGGTAGAAAAAGAATATCAGAACGTGTGAGTGGTGAAAATAATCCGGCAAAAAGGCCTGAAGTTGCAAAAAAGATTGCAAAAGCTAATCAACGCCCAAGGGGAAAATGGGAAAAGCCTATGTCAGAAGAAGGTAGAAAAAATATTTCTAAATCAAGAACAGGAATATCTTATTCTGAAGAAGGGAAAAAGAAATTAGTTAGAAATAGAAAAAAAACTTATGAAGAAAAAGGAATTAAACCATATGTTCCATCTTTTTCTGGACAAACTCATTCACAAGAAACAATTGATAAAATGAAAAAGAAAGCATTAGAATTACAATGTATTACTTGTAAACATTGTGGAACAATAGCTAAACCAGGTCCATTTGCACGATGGCATGGCGATAAATGTAAAATGATTAAGTACGAGGATTCGCTTGAATGATTTTTTAGTAAAAAAGTATTGTATAAATATTTAACCTTGTGATAAAATGTTTGAATGAAAACTTTTATACATCATAATTTTAAGTCGCTGGATCGAGAAGAAAACGAAAATGGTCGTTTTTATATTACTGAAAAGGGAAAATACCCTTCTGTAACCTCGGTTCTTAGTATTCTTAATAAAGACTCTATACTTGCTTGGAGGAAGCGAGTAGGCGAAGAGGAAGCAAATCGAGTATCTGCTAGAGCAGCATCTCGAGGAACAAGAATGCATACTCTTTGCGAACAGTTCCTTTTAACTGATGAAGATCCAGAATTTAAACTGGATGTATTTGGTGAAAAGGAACAAGGAGCGAAACTATATGAGTCTATAAAGAAGTATCTAAATAATATAGACAATATACACGCGCTCGAGTCTCCGCTTTATTCACACCATCTGCAAGTAGCAGGTACCGTGGACTGTGTTGCGGAGTACGAAGGAACATTATCTGTCATCGATTTCAAGTCTTCTTCGCGTTTAAAGACTCGAGACGATATTCATTCGTATTTTTACCAAACGGCAGCATACGGACAAGCTTTCTATGAACTTACTGGTATTGTTGTAAAACAATCTGTTATCATCATGGGTGTTGAAGATGATAGGCCATTAATCTTTGTTGAAAAAATCAAAGATTGGCTTCCCGAGTTCATGAATATAAGAAAACAATATAGAAAGCTGAAGGGCGTATGACCGAAAGGAGGCAATATGCGTACACTGGCAATCGCTTTATGCATTGGATTGTCAATGATTATTGGGAGTTCATTTGCTGAATATGAACAAACCAATCCAATTGATGTATCATATCACACATTAATTCCTGAAGTAAAAACCCAAGTTGATTGTTTAACGCAAAATATATATTATGAAGCAGGAGCAGAAATTACTGATGGATTACTAGCAGTAGCAATGGTAACAATGAATCGTGTTAATGATAATTTTGCACCTGATGTTTGTTCAGTTGTAAAACAAAAAACTGGTTCTATATGCCAATTTAGTTGGTGGTGCGAAGCTAGAAGAAAAATTCATTATGGTAATTATAAAAGAGCACAAGATATTGCAGTTCAAGTGTATTTGAATTATGGTTCAATGTCTGATATTACAAAAGGAGCAACATACTTTCATGAACAAAGTATTAATCCTGGTTGGAAAAATGTAGTAAAAACAGTAAAAATCGGACATCACATTTTTTATAAGAAGAAAGTTTATTATGTTAAAAAAGTTAAACCTAGTTTTGAACAGCAATTCAGATCCAACAAAGAGCTCGTTTATGCTTTTGATGGAGGATATATCACTCCAGTCATGCAAGCCAATAATTGAATGGATAATTGAATCTAATTTCTCCGAGGAGAGGCCAGAAGCGTTGAATCTAATGATCTGCTCTCCTGGGGGAGATTTAGCTGCAGCCTTTGCATTAATTGATGTTATGCGCGGTTCAGCAATCCCAGTACAAACTATTGGGCTAGGTGAAATTGCTTCAGCTGGACTTTTGATTTTCCTTGCTGGCGAAAAGGGTAAGCGTGTACTTACCCCAAATACATCAATACTTTCTCATCAATATGCATGGGGTGCAGTTGGTAAGCATCATGAACTAATTGCTGCAGCAAAGGAATATAGTAACATTGATCAACGATTGATTAATCATTATAAGAAAACCACTAGTCTTGATGAAAAACGAATTCGTGAAATCCTATTACCCCCTCAAGATATTTGGTTAAATGCAAAAGAAGCAAAAGAGTATGGTGTATGTGATTTGATTAAGGAACTTAAATAAGGACAATATTATGAATGAATTGATTTGTAAGCTTATTGCTGTTGTTATTATTTGTATTTCTACTTTAGTAAGTGTTTGTATTATATATGACAAAAAGAATACTGCCATCAGTAATGCAATTGAAATAGCAGTACAAAAGGGAATTGATCCAGTTGCAGTTCGTTGTGCTTTTGCTGCTGAATCAGATAATATTTGTATTGTTTACACACAACGTAAGTGAGGAATTATGGAAACGATTGAAATTAAGAAGGTACAAAACGGGTTTCATGTTGTAGTTAAGGATGAAACAGAGTTTGATGAAAAGGAATACGTCTTTGCTAAGGAATCTCAAGTTATTAAGTTTTTGAAAGAACAATTCAAAGAGGAATAAATAATGAATTATACTATGCAACATAATTGGAAACAGTTTGATTCTGTTTATCGTGACGATGATATCTTTTGTATTTTACGTAGTCGTGATGATGATTTAATTGCAGTATATGCTGAGCATTTAGTAGATGAAATGGATCAAGATGAATTGCATGAAATTGCATATGACCATATTGTCGATGCTTTATACAAATATTCGAATGAACAGTTGCTTGAAGAAGTAAAAGAATTTGCTCCACAACTTCTAGAAGACGGAGATTAATATGAATATTGTTACGGCAAGAATGATCGTTGATAGTTTATGTATTGAAAATCAATTATCATTTAATGATCAAATGCTTCATTTTGCTGAACACTATAAAGAATATTCTTTACAAGAAAGAACTGCATTTAAGACAATCTTAAAAGAAACTGTAGAGGAATCAGAAAAAAGCCTCATTTAACACGGAGACACACATGAAAAGAGAACAAATTCTATTACAAATTGCTGAGCGATTATGTAATAGAATAGAAGACCTTCCAGCTTGGGTAAATGATGAACCAATTAAATCATATACACAGCACAAAGAAAAAGTAGTACAAGACAATTCGCCAAGCCGTTATTATTGGAACTCATACGAATAGTCTAAAATAGTTGTTTACATTTAATTTCTAGTATTGTATAATCATTCATACAGTATTTGGAGGTGATATATGAACGAAGTAGACAATGATTTATTTAAGTTTATTGAATTTTGTATTGAAGAACCAATTATTGTAATGTCACGTGAAGATGCTATGGAAGAAGCTTTGTGTGATATGTTTACGTGCCCTAAAGCATTCAATCCAGAATTTCAAGGCCAATGATTATTCATGCTCATATTCCAAAGCGTAAGCGTAAGCTTAATTCTAAACATCGTCAGCAAAAAGCTGCTTGGGAAGAACTTCTTAAAAAGCATAAAGTAGATCCCAAAGCTAAATCAATTTCTACAGCAAAGATCCCGGAATATAAAATTCCGGTAAATAGGTCTACGCACCATATTCCATCAGTTGATTCATGGAATGGTTCAACTACAAAAAAAGAAACCATTCATTATACTGGTGACGCAATGATTGGCATTTCAACATTGCATAAGTCAAATGCAGTTCCAATCTTTAATAAAGATGAAGCAGAAGCAGTCTCGAAAATGAGACGTGGATGAACGTATTTGTATTTTATGTGTTTCTAGTAACAAATACTGGAAACTTTACTGTACCAATCGAAGAGTTTGATAAGTTTGAACAATGTGAAGCATATATGCATAAAAATCATAAATTGTTTAAAAAAAACCTAGAACCAGTTGAACAAGTTGTCTTTAAAGGTTCTGGTTGTAAAAAGCAACGGAAGCCGTAATATGGCAATTCAATTTAATAATATTGATTACGATAACGATGATGATGACCCCTATCTAAGTAATCTAATAGATGAATTGAAAGATGCAAAGAAATATCAAAACTATTTAATATCAATAGTTGAAATGATTTATCAAAAACGTCGTAACAATGTTGATTATGATAAAGAGCTTAATCAACTCATTTATGAATTAATTGGAAGACAGTAATGAAAGTATATTTTTCCAAGTATCGTAATCATTGGTTTAGTCCTTATACTATTTGTGAAAAGCTGTGTTGGTGGCGTGAAATCGACTATAATGAACCTTGGGTAAAAAAGGTAAATCGAATTCTTAATCCTATCTGTGTTGGTCTACAGAAGGTTTTAGACTTTGTTCATCCAGAAATTCGCTATGTAAAGATTGATAGTTGGGATACTTGGAGTATGGATAATAAATTGACTCCTATTATCCTACCTATGCTCAAACAACTAAAATCGTCTCAACAAGGATCTGGATATGTTGCAGATGAAGATGTGCCAGAGCATTTAAGGTCAACCGCTGCACCTCCTAAAGAAAATGAATGGGACACCGATGATCTTTGGCATGATCGATGGACTTGGGTGTTAGATCAAATGATTTGGAGTTTTGAACAACTTGATACAGATTGGGAAGCACAGTTTCATTCTGGTGAGTATGATATCTATTGGGAAAAAACCAGAGAAACTTCATTTAATTCTATCACTAATAAAATGGAAGGCATTAGTGAAATGAAACATGGTCCTAATCATACTGCGCAATTTGACTTAGAAGGATATCGAGCACATAGTGAACAAATTGATGTTGGACTAAGACTTTTTGGAAAATATTTTCGATCTTTATGGTCCTAGCATATGTACATTAATTGCAAATAAGGATATAATTACTCTACAGTCAAACAAAAGGAGTAGTTGTGAATTACACTGAAGATCAAATCGCTGAAGTTCGTAATATTCTTGGTGCTCTTGTAGAAGAGTTGAGTGATCAACAGATTTCAAATATGCTTGACATTATGCAAGCTTGTGACTTTAACAAAGATCTTTTTGATAAGGTGGTGTCCTAATGCGTAATAAGCGTAAGTATATGATCCGCGTCTTCATGCCAAATGGTAAGATGACTCTTGATGTCTTTCCTAATAAAGATGACGCTGAAGCAATGGTTCAAATCATCAACTTTTCGCGTAAGACCACAGGTTGCTGGGCTCGGTTTGAAGGAGTTGCAAAGTGAACCGCGATGACATCATCCGTATGGCGCAAGAGGCTGGGTTTATACGAGTCATGCAGGTCTACGAAGACGGTTCAGAAATTGTCACGGTCGCGCCAATCGAAGAACTCACACGCTTTGCCGAACTAGTCGCCGCTGTCGAGCGTGAGGAATGTGCTAAATGCGCTGAGACATATGCTTACATGAGTGACAACTTCAACGCTTTGGCGGCGGAAATTCGAGCGAGGGGGAAGAAATGAATTACACTTTAGCAGAACAAATTGCAGATAAACTAATTGAACAGTTTGATTATGAAAAAGTCTATTGTCATATGGAATATGACAAGTGGGTTTGGATTACTCCTAAACGTATTGGTGTACCTTCAATTCAAGAGATGAAGGAAACAAATCGTAAATATCTTCTTGAAACTTATAATACAGCATTAGATAAACTTAATAAGAAACTAAATAAGAAAAAAACAACAGCCCGAATGACTACCGGTGGTTATGTTTATGAAACTACAGTATATCGTAGTGAAGAAAGACCATATATGCGCTTGTCATTTGTTTTAACTGATTGTGATAATTACAATTAACTAACCAAGGAAAAGCAAATGAAAGATAAAATCGATGGTTTTGGAAAACTAATTCTTGTTTTTCTTGTATTGTTTTTTGTAATTTGTATTACTGGAATTAGTTTTGGTCTTCATGAGAAACTATCATGAAGGATGAAATAGCTAAGTATATTGTTGCTGGGCTTTTTGTGCTCATGTTAACAGTTGTTAGTATTGTTGTTATTGTAAATCTTGGCATTTTAACATTCAATGTAATTTTAGGTTAATTATATGAGTCTTATTGGATTGATTGTTTTGTGTATTGTAATTGGTATTTTTATTGGCAGACTTAAATAAGGATAAATGATGAGTAAAGAAATGATTTGGGTTGATCCTCCGGGTGGTTGGGCATATGGGTTTCCTAAGCTATGGAATCAAGAGGGTTGTTGTACTCAATGGCTTGTTGATAATGGTTATCCTCAATCTGAAATTGATAAGCTAAATGATAGTTTTTATTGCCGTATGTGGGTTGCCACTGGAACTGAAGAACTAACTTAATATTACTTGGTGACATATGAAAGCCGAAATTAAAATGGTAATCGATATTCCAGAAGATTTTGATTACCTTGAAGGTGGAGTAGAAGATTCTGCATGGATTGCAATTAAGCATTTTGCAGAATTGCAACATCAAGCAAAAGCTGAAGATCCTAATGCCGAACTTTCATTCTATCATAAGAAGTGGGCAGAAATTATTCATGACGCATCATGGTCATTTAAAGAAATTTGACATGAATAAGAACCAATTAATCAAGCTGCACCAAGAATTAGTAATTAAGCGCATGCATCTAGATCGATTTTTTTCTGATTTTCTTACATACAATGATCTAGATGACGATGATACTGATACGTATCAATGGAAGATGTACAAAAATAAGCTTAAAGAATATAATGATATTGCTTATCAAATTAAAGCAATTGAATACAAGATAAAGAATACACGATGATTGACAATAATAAACTATTTAAGAATTCAAATGAATTTTCACTTCATATTGAAAAGCTAGTATTAGCAACTAATATGACGCATATGGATGCAGTACTTAAGTACTGTGAAGACAATTTGCTTGAACCAGATGAAGTCTCTAAGATGATAAATAAATCACTTAAAGAAAAGATCGCAAATAATATGCGTGAGTTGAATTTCTTACCAAAGAAATCATCAATCGAACTATAATATGGATGGATTTAGGGCTTATCGGTTTTATCTTGCACTTAAGCTTCACTTCACCACTGAAAAGTATAATGTATTTGAATCAAAGGGTGCAGTGAAGACTAATAAAAGCAAATTTGAATTGCGAAATGACCGATTTATTTTTGATAAAATTGCCAAAAAGTTTAGTTCTGAAAAAGAACTAATTCAATTTATGGCTAGTAATTTTATTTATGGTAATCAGAATTTTGTATATTCTGGTCCTGAATCAGATGATAATTATATAGAATGGCAAAGACGAAAGCAATCAATTACTAAGATTCTTTCTGATGATTGTCAAAAGATACTAACTGAAGCAGAAAAACAAAATTATTCTGCTTATGATATCTTTTATTGTACAAAAAATGTAGCTCCATATATAATATATCTATATGCGGCTAAACAAATTTGCATTGAATCAGTCTGTATTTTAGATGAAGCATTGCATTTTACCCAAGAATGGAATAGTTCTACTGCAGTGATGCTTCTACTTGGGGATGAAGTACGACGGATCCAAAAATCTAAAGGCTTCATTAAATATGATGTATCAAAAACTGCAGGCATTATTAACAATTTACAGCAGGAGTTAGTACTGAATCAAAATGGGTAATACATATCGTAAACAAAGTCGTAAGTTTGATGATGAAGTTCAGTCAAGTCGAGGTGGTAAACACTCTCAACATTCCAATAATCGTCGAAGTAATGGTATTCCTATCATTAATGTTTATGACGATTGGACTGAAGATGATTTTGATGAACTAGCTAATGATATATTTCTTCATGAAGATGATAAATAAAGTTGAGGGAAACCTCTTATACATCGCAATACTACGTTAATACTACGCTTATACAAGGAACTAATATGGATATCAATTCACTACGCAAGATGCGCAATTCTGACTTTTCAAAGATCGCTCAAGAATTTGAAAAGACTGCAAATCCACAACAAACACAATCATACGAAGATACCCGCTTCTGGAAGCCAGAACGTGATAAGGCTGGTAATGCCCAAGCCACAATCCGATTCCTCCCTCGAACTGAAGGCGATGAGCTTCCATGGGTAAAGATCTTTTCGCATGGCTTTCAAGGCCCAAGCGGAAAGTGGTATATTGAAAACTCACTTACTACTCTTGGTCAAAATGACCCAGTTGGTGAACTAAATTCCAAGCTTTGGAACTCAGGTTCTGAGGCAAATAAGGATCTTGCACGTAAGCAAAAGCGCCGCCTTCATTATATCTCAAATATCCTAGTTGTATCTGATCCTAAGCATCCTGAGAATGAAGGTCAAGTATTCTTGTTTAAGTATGGTAAGAAGATTTTTGATAAGATTATGGATAAGGCACGTCCAACTTTTGAAGATGAAGAACCAGTAAATGTCTTTGATTATTGGGAAGGTGCTAACTTCAAGCTTCGTATGAAGACAGTTGAAGGTTATCCTAACTATGATCAATCAACATTTGCAGAACCAAGTGTTATACTAAATGATGATGAAGAAATTCTAGAAGTTGCTAATAAGCAGCATAAGCTATCAGAGTTTCTTGATGCTAAGAACTTTAAGTCATATGATGAACTAAAGAAGAAGCTTGATATGGTTCTATCTGGCGAATTTATTGGTATGACAGCAGAAGAAATTGCAGAGCAAGAGGATCGCCCAGTTATGGAAGCACCTCAACCTGCAGCTAAGCCACTAGTAAAGGTTGCTAGTAAGCCATCTAAGGTTGTAGAAGTTACTGATTCAGACGATGATGATGTACTTTCATACTTCCAGTCTTTGACCGAAGACTAAGTTTTAGTTTAATCAAAATAGGCCAGAATTTTTTGTTCTGGCCTATTTACTTTTATTTGTCTTGTTGATATAATATTTCTAATGAATAAGGAAATAAACATGAACAAGATTGAACAAGCAGTTGCTCCGCTAAAAAATGATGCAATCAAACGTGCTGAAGAAAAAGGCCAAGCAATGATTGCAAATCATCTTGAAAATCTAGAAAAAGCAGGTTGGGATTTAAATGTTGTTGCCCCGCGGCCACATACTATGATGGATCGCAAGTCTTATAAAGAAAAGATGGCATTACATAATATGATTCGCCAATTGACTTCTTCAAATACTCCGACTTGCCGAATAAATGATCCTGACATTCGTATTCGGAATCGTCAAGCTGAGCAGCGTCTTCTTGATCAAATTAAACAAGATGCTGCATTTGATTATGAAAAGTTTGTTGCAAAGCTGATTAAGAAAATTGGTGATGTTGATGAAGCTTCTCTTTCCGGTAATCACGTCTGGGGTTATTCACTCCTAACCGTGAAGAAAGGTGATCAAACTGAACATTGGAGAACTCAACAAATTATTAATGTATCAGTTCTTGGTAAAGTGTTTAACCAATGGCCTACTCGTCAAGTTAAGTGAAAGGAAACTATATTATGCAAAGCCAATATGATGCACGTCAACTAATTACTCGATCGATTATTGGTGACTATATTGCAAATGGTGTGACTCATCAACATATTATCGATTCGAGTTATTGCCTTGATGCTCCAGATCGTTTTCCTTCTGGTTCTGTATTTTTTGGTAAGTACAGCAATGGTCCTGTTATGCTTACAGTTTCTCGTGAACGTTAAACATAACGTGTCTTAAGATACATCATCAATGTTGAATCAGCATTTCTAATTGGAGTTTTAATAATAGCATTTTGTGAACTATTATTTACTTGAGTTGGTGCATTAACAATAGTTGGAGCAGCTGAAACTGAATTTGTATTCATTTCGGCCGCTTTATTTTCCATTGATTTATTATAAATTGTTGCACTTGGCGTAGTAAGTGATTGTGATCTTGTATCAGACTTTTGTATAATTTCTGCAGTTTTACTATCGATTGCTGAATCAATAAGTTCTAATTTACGATTATAACTTTCTTGTGACATAGCGCTATTACCAATAGGGCCACGAGATTCTACCTTTTTTCTATAATCAATTAATTGCTCTTTTGACATAGAAGAAAGATCGCCACTATTTTTGGGCCCAACAACAGATTGTAATCCTGTCATTGGTGCTTTTTCGGCCATTGCTGGTCTTGCAGTTGGCGTTATTCCAGCGGCTGATGTTGTAGTAGATGTTGCTGCTGTTGGTGCTGCAGTTGGTGAGGCCTCAGTAGCTGGTGTAGCTGCTGGTGTAGCAGTAGCTGCTTGTTCTTTCTTAAATGGTTGCCATGGCCCGATTTGAACCTTCTTACCAAATAATTCAAAACCAATAGCTGGAATTTGAATATTTGATAAAATATCAGCAATTGAACTAAATATATTCTTAATTGTATCTATTGGTGCTTGAATAAAGTCATTTACAATCTTTTCAATTGAAAATGATTTAAGAATATTTTTAACGTTATCAAATCCAAATAATCCAGCAACATATGCCGCAGCATCTTTTAATAGATCTAATGGGCCAGTTATAAGCGAACTTAAAAATCCCTGTAAAGCGCCCTTTATTCCACCAATTATACCATCCTTTTTAAAGCCTTCGATAGCACCCTTTACAGTATCCCATAATGTCATAATGACAGTAATTGGATAAAATATTTTGCCAACTATATTAGATACAACACCAATTTTAGATGCAAATGCACCAATATATTCCGTTATTGCTGAAAATGTTTGCTTAATTGAACCAACTGCTTTACCCATTGGGCCAGATAAAGCATCTTTAATTAAATTAAATGCATCAACAAATGGTTCAGCAAATCTTCCAAGAATGTCTATTAATTCTTTAAAGACTGAAGTTACTGACTTTATTTTATTATTATCAAATAATTTCTTTACTGAATTTGATAATTCAGTAAAGAAATTTGAAACTAAATCAATTTGAAAACTTATTCCAGTAAATATTCCTGCTATTTTTTTTCTTATAGCAAGAGACAAATCTTTACCGATATCACTAATATCAGAAAAATACTTAGTAATACCTGAAACAACATCTTGAACCGATTTAATTCCATTTTTAATTGGAGAAACAGACATTGCTATATCTTTAAATACTTTAGAAATAACTTTTAAAGTGTCAATAATAACTGAAGAAAATAACTTAATAGCCTTAATTTGGCCTTGAACTATACCTATTGCTGAACCAATGGCAATAGCTAAGCCTGTTCCTAATAAACCTAAATTAGGTCCAGCTGTTTCTTTTGACTTGTCTTTCGATAAATCTTTTAATGAAGATAAACCTTCTGTATTTTTTTCAATCTTTTCAAGTAGATCTACATTTTTTTCTTGAATTGCAGTTTGTTCAATTTGCTGTTCTTTTGTATTATCTAATTGTCTTTTTTCTTCAGTTACAGTAGTTGGTTGAATTTGTGGTGTAATACTTGATATTTTAGAAGAAACAACATTTGTATTCTTCTTTAACATCAAATCAGTTAACATTGATAGCTGCTTAGTATTCTTTTCAATTGCATCTATTAACTTTGATATATTTGTAGATTCTAATATTGGTTTATTTGTAATAGCTGGCTTTTGTGGTTTAGATATAATTTGGGCTTCACTTGACTCTTTAGCAAATTCTGCTTGCTTTGCTGCAATTTGAGCTCGCATGAACTCACTCATTTGAATATCACCCTTTTTCTGGGTTGATATAATATCAGCAAGAGTTAGTGGTTTATTTTTGTCAGCCATTTTTAACCTTTATTTAAAAGCCTTTCCTTTTCTTCTTCAAGATATTTCGTCAATAATGCAATATAAATTTCTCTCTCAAACGGTATCATCTCTTCGATTTCTGTTAATGAATATTTGTGATATTGTAATAATGCAAAATTCATTTTATAATAATTAAAGAGCGTCTCATGTGAGAGAGCTACTAGAAAAAACTGTTAAGTCCCTCCAATACCTTTTCATGATGTTTATTACATACTGGACAATTGTATTGAATATTTTTTGATAACTTTGGCATTGTGTCAAAGAATTTTTGAATTTTCATAAATTGATCAGAAGTTAAATTATTTAAAAATTCTAAAAGTTCTGATTTTGTTTGTTCTTTAGCATGAAATACTTCTGTATCTGTAAAGATATAATCAATACATTCAACAATAATATTAAATGCTGAATCAATATCTGATTTATCTAAAGACTCTAAACGTTGAATAATTTCCATTGTTGGATATTTCATCATTACACCAACATCATCATATAAATCAATCTTTGGATTATGTTCTGTCGATTTTTCTACTTCAATCTTTGTTAAATCAATCATTACTTTACTAACTGCTTTTTCATCTGCACATGTGTCGCAATGTAATAATAATTCAACAACTTCACCAACAGACTTTGAACGTAATTGAATAAAAATATATTCTAAATCAAATGATGAAAGCTCATTAAAATTAATAGAATCCATTGTGCATGACTTAATTACTTGCTTTAATGAGTCAAGCATAACAACAGGATCTTCGGATTGCTGTGCAATTAATAAAGCCTTTTCATCTTTAATTAAAAAGGGTCTAAATTTTAATTGCTTACCAGTTGATGGTACTGTTAAATTATAAATTGGTGCTGAGTTTATAGGTAACGCCATAATTATTCCCCTGTATTCATTTTTTTAAGTAATTGCGAAAGTTCATTGGTACTTCCCAAAAATATCGAATTATTTGTAACTGTTTTTACTTCTTCTTTTTTTGTCACTTTACCTTCTAGCTTTTGCATCTTTTCATGAAGCTCTAATAATTTATCATTAACATCAGAAATATTTTTAATTAAACCACCAACAACTTCAAATGCACGTGGATGTTCTGAAGATTTTGCAACCTCGAGTGCATGATTTAATGCTTCTTGACCTTGAATTAATAGACCATGAAGATTATTTCTAGATTTCTCATAATCATAATCAATCATTTCATTTTTTGTATCATGCTCAGGCACAACAACTTCACCAGATGAAGTAATTACCTCACCTTGTTTTATTGGCTCAACGTCAAAGATTTGAGACAAATTATCATCTATTTTCACGCTTTATCTTCTTCCGTATTTTGGGTATTCTTATTTTGTATTGACATATTAGCAATTTTTTCTTGTCCGCGTGACCATGCTGATATGCCAAGTATAGCTCCCATTGCAATATGATATAATCCAGCACCTTGTAAAGTTAAAGGTACCCATTGTGATGTTATAGCACCGCCTTGAGTTATAGCTTGTGCAATTGACCATAAAATTGGTGCAATAACAAAATCAAATGCACATGTTATCATATACGTATATGCAGCCAATGGCCTCCATTTACGATTCATCCAGTCTTCAAATATTGGGGAAGGTTTTCTTGTCATATTAGAATTGTGGAAAGTTACGTACAGTATCCACATCTAGATTTGGCGATATTGCAGTATCATCAAATGGACTAATATTTGTAAGATTACCTGGACTATTAAGAGCTTCTAATGTATCATTATTTGTGCCATTAATATCTTCAGCCGATGATCCAGTAACCCAATAACGATATTGCATATTAACGTCAAGAGTCATAATATCTCTTGATGAATAATCCATTTGAATTGAACCAATTGATTTTGGATAACATTCAAACAATTTAACATAATATACTTGAGTTTCATTTTTATCTAAAACTTTTACTGTAAGATCAGTAGTATAATCTCTATAGTAATTAAATTGTCTTGTACCTGGATCTTGGATTGAATTTATCCATGAATCAAATAAACGCTTTGTATCCATTGTTGTATCAACAAGAAATGTCATATTTACATTATCAAATGTACGTTCATATGGCATCTCTCGGAATTCACCATATGTTCTTGCTTGTTGTGTAGAAATGGCCATGCCTGGAATAGTAACTCTTTCACAATGCAAATGTACTGTTTGTAAATCACCATTAAATGTGCTAGCAATTGTTTTTGGCAACGCAAAATCAACTTCATATCGATTCAATGGCATTATACCATTAGTTTTAATTGAAGCGATAAATTCGTTTAATGTGCTCATTTATTAAATGCTCTTTTTGATTCTTGCCATACAGTATATTTATTGGACCCAACAAATGTTTCTACTGGTAACATTAATGCTGTAGCCCAATCTTCGGGTGATATTTTTCTAAATGGTGAACGAACGTGCTCAGTTAAATATTGTTTAATACAAATTTCTGCTGCTTTATATTTTGACACACCATCAATTAATGCCCAAGAATATCTTAATTTTGTAGTATCATCCATTGCTTTATTATTTGCAAAATACATTAATCTATCCATTAATTGAAATCGCATTTGATATGGTAAATAATGCATATTTAAGCCAATAAAACCACCAGCATATTTTTTATATGGCAATAATAAAGGAAATCTATCCCAATATGGTAATGTATCTTTATGCTTTGCATCATAGAGAAACATATACATATTACCAGGTAATATATTTGTAGTTAAATCTTCACCACGAATTAATTGACCTGGAGAAATTCTTTGCTTTTGTAATAAAAGCGATTGTTGCTGAAACCATGCTTGCGATTTACGAGCAGCATTCTTTAGATTATATTTGTTTTTCTCAAATACATCTTTAAAATTGGTTTCATTTGTCATAAAATAAATTGTACATTAATTCCAGGATTGTTTATATTTACTTATCGGGGTCTTCAGTAATATATATTTATAGCTAATTAAAAAATATCTTTTTCTGTAATTATCTTAAATTCCCATCCCATTGCTTTACTGTATTGTTCTGCTGCTTTCCACTTTGATTGATTTTTAATAAAAGTCATCGATTCAGTTATATACCTTCTTGTTTGTTTACCCGGAAACTTAGGTGGTTCTGTTTGTCCATAAGGTTTAACTTCTATTAAATAAGTCTTAATAGAACCGTTAGAAGTCCTAACTTTAATTTTAAAGTCCGGAAAATACCGATGTATTTTATTATCTGTACCACATCGGTAGGGTACAACTATTTCTTCTGATGACCACCCAATTACATTTGGGTTATTATCAAACCAATTCATGACCCTAAGCTCCCATGAGCTCCGATAATAAATCTGAGTCGGATCCCCTTCGTATTTATTGGGATTTTTAGGAGTAAATTTGCCTTTGTAGTAATTCATAATTAATTGGTAATTATTGCTATAAATATATATTACACAACTAGTATTATTAGGATAATAATGGCATTTAATCCCAATGCGTCATACTATGATGAATCTTATCAAAAAGCTGATTTAAATATCAATGATAAGATTCAGGACATAGAAAATATTAAATCCTCCAGAACTACGTTCTCGGAGAATGGTGACTATCGCGTTGATAATTTAATGTATCCTGAAGATCTATTAAGTGCTAATGGTTTTCCTAAGCATAATAGATCTGGTAATACCGAATATGGCAATAATTATGTCATATTTTATATTAATGTAAATGCTAGTTCAAAGCTCTTAACAAATGATAAGGGCGGTGATATGACTATTCCTAATTATAATCCATCAGATATTAATACTCTTGCAGGAAAGGGTATTTCCGAAAAGCAAGTTATAGCAACTTCTGCTGGAATTTCTGCATTAGCAGGTGGAGCAGCAGGAAAGATTTTATCTGGCGATTTAGCTGCAGCTACTAGCGCGGCTGTTGCTGGTGGTGTTACTGCTATTGGTGTTGGTGCAATTGCTGAAACTGCTGGTACATTTACGCGACAAATGAAACGTTTGCGCGCAGCAATTGCAATGCATACACCTAATCAAATATCAACACGATATAGTGCATCATGGACAGACGAAGATACAAATATGTTTCAAATGGCACTAAAGGGTGTTGATACATTAACAAAAGCTGCATCAGAATATAAAACAGTAAATACTATTGGTGATGCTAAAGATTCTACTATGCGTGCAGGTAGTACAATAGCAAAAGAAGCTGCACCTTTACTTGCTACTGTTGCTTTAAGTTCTGCACCCGGGAAAGATGCTATTTCTACTATAACTGGTTTAGCAGTTAATCCAAAGAAAGAACAAATCTTTAAAGGTGTTGATTTTAGAACATTTACATTTGATTATCAATTCTTCCCCAGAAGAAAAGAAGAATTACAAAATGTGCAAAATATCATTTATATGTTTAAATTGCATATGCACCCAGAATTTAAAGACAAAGATAACTTCTTGTATCTATACCCTTCTGAATTTGATATTGTCCATTATAATGGTGTTGATGAAAACTTAAATTTACCACGCCATACATCTTGTGTATTAACAGAAATGGTAGTTAATTATGCACCACAAGGACAATTTACTTCATTTGAAGAAGGTGCACCAACACAAATTAATATGACTCTTACCTTCAAGGAGCTTTCACAGCTTACGAAGGAGCGGATCCAAGAGGGATACTGATGTACTTTAAAAACTTTCAAAAAATATATTATGACTATAACATTAATGGTGAAAAAGAATTAAAGGTTGTTACTGATATCACCAAAAATGTTAGATTTAGAAAAGAAGTTTTGTCTAATATTTCAGCATATGATTATTATGATATTAAAGACGGTGAAACACCAGAGATTATTGCTGAAAAAATCTATGGCAATCCAGAATATCATTGGATTATTATGCTAGCAAATGACAAATATGATTATTTGTCAGATTTTCCATTAGATACCCATAAGCTTGAAAAATTTATTAATGAAAAATATGGTGATAAAGTATATGGCATTCATCATTATGAAAATGGTAAAGGTTTAGTTGTAAATTCATCTTATCCTGGTGCAGTATCAGTATCTAATTATGATTATGAGATAAGAATAAATGAATCAAAACGAAAAATAAAAATTGTTTCAAAAGATATTATAAATTTAATATTAACTAATTTAAGTAATCTATGAATCCAACTGATTCAAATAGTATTAGATTTGCTGGTGATGTTAATATTGAATATATTAGTGTAATTACTTCAACTGGTCTAGTACATAATATTAAAAACCAAGTAATGGCAATTGAGATCTATGAAGATCTTTTTTCGCCATTTATTACTGGTGTCATTAACATTAATGAATCATATGATTTTATTAATGTATTACCTTTTATTGGCGAAGAATATATTAATTTATCAGTTTTTACTCCATCATTTGGTAATGCAGATCATATTGAAGGGCAATTTTATATTTACAAAGTATCAAATCGACAAATATTAAATCTTCGTACACAAATATATCAAATTCATTTTATATCAAAAGAAGCAATTGTTGATTTAAATAAAAATGTAAGTAAGTCATATCAAGGTAAAGTATCTGATATTGCAAAAGAAATTTTAACAAATAAAATAGATGGTCTTGAAACAGAAAAGAAAGTTAATATTGAAGCAACTTCAAATACTACAAAATTCATTTCAAATTATTGGTCGCCTGTATCATCATTAAATTATATTGCTGGTACTGCTATTAGTTTAGATAATGCATCAAATTATATTTTCTTTGAAAATAGACGAGGTTTAAATTTTGCTTCACTTGATACATTATATAAACAACCATCTTATATGAAATTTGTTTATGATAATTACTCACGTGATTATCGTGCAGATGGCGGTTCTATTATTGATTTAAATAAAGACTATTCAAGATTATTAGATATTGATGTTCCAAATGTATTTGATTATATGGACAGAACTAAATCTGGTATGTACGGATCAAAACTAATTACATTTGATACAACAACAAAAAGATATGTAGTTAAAAATTATGATATGCTTAAGGACTTTGATAATAACTATCATTTAAATAGATATGCTGCGGTGTCAAAGAAAAATATATCAAATCCAAATGCAATGATAATTAATTATCCAAAGGCATATGCATCACATACTGGTTATACCGATGTAACAAATGCTTCAATTATTCAAAAAAGAATTTCTAGATTAATGCAAGCTGAATCAACAAAGATTCAAGTTACTGTAATGGGAAGAACTGATTATACAGTTGGTATGATTGTTGAATTAGATTTAAATAAAATGCAACCCATTCAAAAGAATGAAGATGCAAAAGATAATATCTTTTCTGGAAGATATATTGTATCTGCTATTAATCATTATATTAATAGAGATAAACATGAATGTTCAATGGAATTAATTAAAGACTCATATGTCGTGGATTTTAATAATAGATCATGAATAATAATTTTTATATTGGTTGTGTCGAAAATCGTAATGACCCACTTAAACTAGGTCGATGCCAAGTTAGAGTTGTTGGCCTACATACGATTGATAAAAATAAAATCAAGACTGAGGATTTGCCATGGGCTCATCCAATGTTACCAATTACTTCTGCTTCGATGTCAGGTATTGGTCATGCTCCAACTGGTCCAGTTGAAGGCACTTGGGTAATTGTAATGTTCCGCGATGAGGATTGTCAATTACCAATTATGGTTGGCACAATTCCTGGCATTCCACAAGATAATTCAGAAGCCGATGGCATTATCTTAAAAGATGATTCTGGTAAAACACCAATTTTATCACAACAAGTAGTAGCAAACCAAGATAATCAAGCAGTTGTAACGTCTGATCCAAATGCCGGCACCACTGCACCAGCATCAACTGCTACACCATCTACTGATATTCCAACAGTACCACCACCAGATTGGAAAGGTGATAGGTCAAAAGCATCGGCGGGTATTAAAGCATTACTTGCAGCATGTGATAAAGCTGGTTTAACAACGCGTGAACAAAAATGTTCCGTATTAGCAATTGCAGGTGGTGAATGCGGTTGGATTCCCCAAGAAGAAGGTTATTCATATTCTTCTGCTGGACTTCAATCAACATTTAAATCAACATTTTCTGGTAAACCAGAATTAGCTGATAAGTATGCACGCTGGAAAGGCTCAAGACAAGATTTCTTTGCTTTTGTTTATGCACCTGAGAATAATGGTCGACAACTCGGTAATACACAAACTGGTGATGGTGGCAAATTCTTCGGTCGTGGCTTTAATCAAATTACAGGTCGTGCTAATTATACAAAATATGCCAAACTATCAGGCGTAGATATTTTAAATAATCCTGGAATCCTTCAAACTGATCTCGATAAAAGTGCTTATGTTACATGTGTAATGATTAAGGACAAAACGTCAAAGTCAGTTAATGCATCTGCAAATCCAGATTGGTTCTTTGCCGCAAAGAAAGCAAATGGTAATGATACCGGTAATGGCGCAATTGTTAGAACTAGGTATTATGAATATTTTTATGGTACACAAGTAGAAGCATCACAAACTGAAGAAAAAACTGCAGGTACTAATATTAATCCAAATAGTACTGGTGCTAATGCTGGTCAATATGACATCGGTGAATTAGGCTTCCGTGATCCAAATAATAAGTACCCACTTAAGAGTTTTGTGCATGAACCAGATGTTAATCGTTTAGCACGAGGTATTAAGAAGGGAACAATTGTTCCAATTAAAGAAGCAAATAGAGTACTTGGCATTAAGAAGGCACTTAGTAAAGAAACATATGATGAGCCAACATCTCCATATGCAGCTAAATATCCATATAATCATGTCATTGAAACTGAATCAGGTCACGTTCAGGAATTTGACGATACACCAGGCATGGAAAGAATAAACACCTTTCATAGAAAAGGTACATTTACTGAAATCGATGCAAATGGTACAGAAGTTCATCACGTTGTTGGTGACAAGTATACAATTGTTGATCGCAATGGTTGTATTTACATAACAGGTGAATGTAACTTATCGGTTGATGGTAACATTAATATTCTTTGCCAATCAAATGCAAATATTGAAGTTACTGGTGATGCTGAAATGCAAGTTGGTGGTAATTATAATCTCGGTGTTGCCGGTAATATGAATGTCGGTATTGGTGGTAAGCTTAATGTATTATCAAAAGGTAATATGACATTCCAAAGTTTAGGCTCTGGTAATATTATTACAGGTAAAGATTTAAATCAATTTTCAACTGGATCAACTAATATTCGAGCTGCGGGTAATTTTGCGGCGGATGCATCGATGATCTTTATGAATAGTGGTAAAGCAAAAAGCCCGTCAACAATTAATGTTCCAATTCCAGCAAATGGTACTCCATTAAATAAAACGGTTCCATATACAATTCCACCATCAACAGAAGGTGAAGAAGTATTTACATTTGAATCGGAAGAAGATTGGAAAACACCTCAAGGTATTGCTGCAAAGGAAGCTATTGAAAAGAAATATGGTAAGCAAACACCAGAAAATGTTCCTGCTCAAGATCAAGTAACAGAAACAAGCGGTGGAGCAAAAACAAATACTGTTGCATCATGTACTGTTATCTATAATACCGAAGACTTTAATGATAGCTTTAAACTGTCAGATAATTTTAATCTAGGCATGCTATATGACCATGCTGGTAATCATAAATTAGTTAATCAATGTGGTTTAACTAAGCAACAAATTATTTGTAACCTTTCACAATTATGTCAAAATATTCTTGAACCTGCATTATCAATTCTTCCGGGCGGTATTAAAGGTTATGGCAAGCAATGGACAATTAATTCAGGTTATAGACAATTATCAAATGGTGTTGGTAGTTCAACTTCTGATCACCCATATGGTAGAGCAATAGATCTTTCATTATTACCAAAAGATGATACTAGAAATCAACGGCATTTTGAGTTTATTCAACAACTCGAAAAGATTCTTCCATATGACCAAATTATTCTTGAATATAGATCAGGTAATCAATGTTGGATGCATATTGGATATCGTGGCTTAAAGGCAGGTGATACTGCTGGGCCTGGCGGTATAAATCGTAAAATGGCATTTACTATGTTAAATGATCAAACATATAAGAAAGATAATAAAACAGGATTTTACTTATTATGATAATCTTTACTCCTACTAATTTGTCATTGACTGAATTTGAAGGCACAACTGGACAAACAGTTACATGTAGTGCCGACTTAGCATTATATGCAGCAGGAACAAGCTCTTCAGTTCAAATAATTAATGTTGTATGTGATAATGCTCCAAAGGATTTAAATGTTACATGGAGTAACAATTCATTTACATTTTCAAGCAAATTTGCAAATATGTTTAATCGAGTATTAAAATTTGCTAATCAAGATGCCAATTATAATAAATCATTTACTGTAACAAATAGCCTTGATGATATACCACCAGATTTTGTTGGATTATATCAATATAAACCTCCAACCAAAACATCTTTAATTTTGAATTTTAATGTTACTGCAAAGATAAACATATCATCAACTATTCCTGCTGCTGGTCTTGGTTTATTTACTGTAACTGAACAATGGCCATTAACAATTACATATAATGATAGTTATTCAAACCAAAAGCTTATTGAGATCATTACAAAGGCATCAACATATAAAGATGCAATTACTAGTTATCCGGAGCTATTATAATGCCTGCATCAGTTAGATTAGGTGATAAATCAGCTGGACATTGTTTTAATCCAAGACCAAATGTTCAAGGATCGCCAAATGTCTTTATTAATGGCATAGCAGCTCATCGAGTAAGTGATTATTGGCCAAAACATAAATGTGGTAGAAGATCACATGATTCAATTACTGCTCAGGGATCTCCAAATGTGTTTATTAATGGTCTTGCCGCGGCAAGAATTGGTGATGAATTAAGCTGTGGTGATCATTGTGCCGAAGGTTCTCCAAATGTTTTTGTAAACTAATATAAATAAAACATGGCAAAAAATATTCGCAGCTTTTCCGATTTAAACAATAATTTTTCGAAGCATCCAGTTTCGGGAGATCTTACGCTTAAATATGATGAAGAAGCAATAAAGCAAGCCGTTAGAAATTTAATAATGACCTCATATTATGAGCGCCCATTTCATTCAGAAATTGGTTCAAATATTCGAGGTTTATTATTTGAACCAGCTGGCCCGATGTTTACTGCACTAATGAAACGGGCAATAACAGACACTATTCAAAACTTTGAACCACGTGTTAAATTACTTGATGTCATGGTAAGAAATAATTATGACACAAATGATGTATATGTCCGAATTGAATTTTCAATAGTTAACACCATCCGCCCAATAACTCTAGATGTTGTTCTAAAAAGAACAAGATAATACATGGCAAATCAAAAAATACAAGTTGCAGAATTAGACTTTGATCAAATCAAAGCTAATCTTAAAGAATTCCTTAAGGGTCAAAACACCATTCAAGATTATGATTTTGAAGGGTCGACCATGTCTATTCTTCTTGATGTTTTGGCATATAATACTCATTACAATGCTTTATATACAAATTTAGCTATTAATGAATCATTTCTAGATTCAGCTGTTAAGCGTTCAAGCGTTGTATCATTATCAAAGCAATTAGGTTATATTACAAAATCTGCACTATGTTCAACAGCAATTGTTGATATTACAGTTAATTTATCGAGTCAAGCAGTATCTCCTCCAATTACTGTTACATTACCAAAGTATAGTCCATTTACTGTTAATTTAAATAATGTTCAATATACATTTTATACTCTTCAAGAGTATACAGCAGTTTTAAATAATAATAGATACGTATTTAATAATATTGAAATTAAAGAAGGCACACCGTTAACATTTAAGTATACTGTTACACAAGGTCAACGTTATATTGTTCCAAATAAAGATGTCGATCTTTCAACACTTAAGGTAAGTGTTCAAGCTAGTTCAATGTCTTCAAAGTATGTTATATTTAAGCGTAGTGATACTATTATCAATTTAGATAAAGATAGTACCGTATACTTTGTAAATGAAATCGATAATGAGTTATACGAAATTTCATTTGGCGATGGTGTACTAGGTAAAGCAATTGAAGCTGGTAATATTGTACATCTAGAATATTTAGTTACAAGTAAAGGCGCGGCAAATAATGCAAGATCCTTTCAATATCAAGGATCAAACTTAATTGCAAATTCAACTGTTTCAGTTGTTACAATGAAGTCATCAACTGGCGGTTCTGAAATAGAAGATATTGAAAGTATTCGATATAATGCTCCTCGTGCTTATTCTACTCAAAATAGAGGTGTAACTACCGAGGATTATAAGAGCATTATTCTAAATAATTATCCAAATGTAAGTTCTATTAATGTTTGGGGCGGAGAAAATAATAAGCCAGTAGTTTATGGTAAAGTATTTCTATGCATAAAGCCAAAAGAAAGTTTAGTTCTTACTATTGAAGAAAAGAATGCTATTAAGAGAGACATTCTAAAAGCCAAGAATGTTATCTCAATTACACCTGAAATTGTTGATCCAAAATATACAACTATTCAAGTAAATTCATCAGTATATTTTAATTCAAAGTCAACCAATAAAACTAGTGATGATATTAAAGCACAAGTTTTAACAACAATTAAAGATTATAACACTAATAATTTACAAAAATTTGATTCTATTTTTAGAATTTCAAATTTAATGTCATTAATTGATAAGAGTGATCAAAGTATTGTAAGTAATATTACAACAATTAACTTACACACCAGTGTTGTGCCAGTTTATGGTATTTATGGCAATTATCAGATTTATTTAGGTAATCCAATTTATTATTCTGGCGTAGCTGAAGAAAGTATTAAGTCAGGTGGCTTTTATACCGCAAATAGTGATCAATTACATTATCTAGAAGATGATGGAATTGGTAATGTGGTAATGTACACTTATTCAGGTAAACAAAAAACAGTTGTTAATAAAAATATTGGTACCATTGATTATTCAACTGGCTTAATTCTTATTAAAAATTTGTTTATTGATAGTCTAGATCCAAATACAAATATTGATGAATTGAAATTTATTATTAAACCTCAATCATATGATGTAGCCTCAGTGCTAGATCAAATTATTTCTATTCCAGAAGAATTAATTAATATTAATGTTTTGGTGGATACAATTTCAATGGGTAATACTGGTGGTGGAACTAATTATATCTTTAGTTCTAGCCGATCTTAATAATGCTTCAAAAAGTAAAATTATCAACATTAGTTGCAAACCAATTTCCTGAGTTTATTCAGGAAGAATATCCCGCGCTTACTTCTTTTATAGAAGCATATTATAAGTTTTTAGAGCAAACAAATACTAGAAACTTAAGTAGTTATCGTGATATTGACGAAACTCTTGATGCATTTATAGTTCATTTCAAAAATGAATTAAACTATAATGGCTTTTATACTGCACCAGAAAATGATAGATTTATCCTTAAAAAGATTAAGGAAATCTATTCAGCAAAAGGTTCTGAAGAATCATATCGTCTATTATTTAAGTTACTCTTTAATAAAGACGTTGAAATTTATTATCCATACAAATCTGTACTACGAGCATCAGATGGTAAATGGAATCAAGATAATTCATTATTCATTGTTCCTACTTCAGGTGACATTAATACATTATTAAATAATACAATTAAAGTAATTTCTGAAAAAAATAGAATTACTTATGTTGTTGTAAAGAAAATTAAGAAAATCAATGATTCATTGTATGAAGTATTCATTGAGAATAACAAATATCTTAAGAATATTACTGTAACATCAACAATTCAATATAATGACTTTGTTGGAAGTATTTCTCCTACTCTTGGTACATATGAAGTAATTACACCGGGCTTAAGCTTCAAAGTTGGTCAATTACTTACTGCTAGTACAAATACTAGCAAGGGCATTATTAATGCTACTATTAAAGTAGATAAAATAGATGCACAAGGTGGTATTAAAAGAATATCAATTATTAAATTTGGTACTGGATATTCTTATGACTTTTATGCAAACATTCAATCAGCAAATACTAATGCACCGGGTGGTATTATTAGTATTAATAAAAACAATGGTAATGTTTTAACTTCACCGTCAAAAACAAGCACTTTAGGTTTTATTGATGAAGGCTATATTAATATATCTAATTATTATGAGCAAGACTATGCCGATAATACTTATGTTGGCGACATTATACAAACATTTAGAACAGAGATTTCATATGATTTAGATGTGTCAAATACTTCGGTTGATAATATTCCAGCCGAACAAAAAATGGCACTGATTAAATTTAATATCAGTCCTATTGCTAAGTATCAGGGTTATTATCTTAATAATGATGGTTTTATTTCTGATGCTGTTTATATAGAAGATCAGGATTATTACCAGCCATATGCATATCAAATAAAGATTGATGAATCTTTAAATAGTTATAAGAATATTATTAAATCTTACTTGCATCCTGCAGGTACAAGACTATTTGCAGAATATCAATTAAATAATATCATTGATGTATCATCTACAATTCAGTCACTAATTAATTATCAGTTGATTGAATTTATTGATACAGTTCATCCAATTGATGAAAATATTAAGGATATCTCTAAATATAGAGATGATGGCATTGTAACATCTGATTTTGATATTGTTGATGTATCAAAAGCATTAGTTGATGATGCACCTATTACTGATATTAATAATAAATTAGTTGAAACAGCAAAACAAGATTCTATTATTAGTAATGATGTTAATCAATTAACTAATAATAAACTAATATCTGATGATATTACTTCAACTGATGAATTAATTAAAGATTATAGTACTACATTTACTGATAATGTTGATGTAACAATATATCTATATAATGCCGATAATTATGCAGAATATGGTTATTTTAGTGAAACACAAGAATTTATTGGAATAACATCAAATAGATCTATTGAAGATGATATTGTAATTGATGATTTTGATAGTATTTTAAGTGGAAAATTAGTACAAGATACTATTTCTTTAGTAGATGATAGTTCATCAGTAGCAAATAAAGCATTAAACTTACAAGATTCTGTAACATCATTAGATAGTAATGAGTCGAATAATACTAAGAATATACAAGATTCTATTAATGCTATTGAAACTAATGCAATAAATAGTTATAGATCTGTTCAAGATTCTGTTTCTTTAACTGATTCAAGTATTCCAAATATTAATAAATCAGTAAATGATAGCATTAGTTTAGATGATAAATTAGTAAATAATTATAGTGCTAATTATTCTGATATTGCCTTTGCAATAACATCATATGTATATAATGCCGATAATTATGCTGAATATGGTTATTTTGTAGATAGTGAAGAATCAATTTCAGTTGTAGTGTCTTAACTTTAATTTGAGTAGTTTACACATTAATATAGTATAAATAATTTTAATAAATTAGGAGAAAATAATGGCATTTAATAATGAAGTTAAATTAACTGGCATGCTTACTATTAATCGATTTGATAGTACTGGTGCCTTAGTAGAATCAGTTGAGCATAAGAATCTTATTGTAACAAATGGTAAGAATTTTATTGCTTCACGCATGGCTGGAACCACATCTGCAGTTATGTCACATATGGCTGTCGGCACAGGTACTACCGCTGCTGGTGTTACTGATACAGCTTTAAATACTCAAACTGCAATTGTTGCATTAACTTCAACAACTGCAACTGATAATACTGTAACCTATACCGCAACTTTTGGCGCCGGTGTAGGTACAGGTGCTCTAACTGAAGCTGGTATTTTCAATGCTGCTTCTGCCGGCACAATGCTTTGCCGCACAGTATTCCCAACTATTAATAAGCAAGCTGCTGATAGCATTTCTATTACTTGGGTTGTTACAATTAGTTAATGAGTTCAGTAATTACATCAGCATTACGGGCATCTATTGCTCAGGGAATGTATGACGAGATTGTATCTCGTCGAGCAACTTATTACACATTTCTTGGACAAACATTGTCTTGGTTAAATCAAGATGAACCAATGGTTCCTCGTGATGATTTGAAATATGAAAATCAAGTTAGAAATAACATGATTTCATTAAAGCAAATTACTGAATCAGATATATGTTTAATTGTCCCACGTATTGATTGGGTTAAAGATACCGTATATGATATGTATGATGATTCATATTCGGTTGATAATCCAGCATATTCTGGTGCAACAAATATTAAAAATGCTAAATTTTATGTTTTAAATAGCGAGTTTAATGTTTACAAATGCATATCAAACAATGGTGATGCACCATCAACAGTATCACCAATTGATGTAGGCGTAGATTTAATTCATACTTCTGATGGGTACATTTGGAAGTATATGTTTAATGTGCCAAGTGCTTTACGTAATAAGTTTTTAACTAGTGCCTTTATGCCAGTTATGACTGCATTAAAGGATAAGTTTTATACTTCTGGTACAATTGATAAGATTAAGATTCTTAATCCTGGTTCAGGTTATACAACTGTTCCAGATATTGTTGTTGTTGGTGATGGTACATCAAGTACTGGTATAGCAAATACAAAAGCCAAATTAACGGCAGTCATGGAAAATGGACAAGTAACTAATGTCATTATCAATGATGCTGGTTTAGGATATAGTTTTGCCAATTTAGAACTAGTAACAGATGAAGCACATCGACCAACTGTTCCAGCAAAGATACAAGCAGATTTATCGGTTGGTACATTAAATACAATTCAATCAAATGTTGAATTACAAGCAGTGAATGGATCAATTGATTTTATTAAAATGATATCAAATGGTACTGGTTATGGCGCTGCTACTGTTTCTATAACTGGTGACGGTGAAGGCGCAACGGCAACAGCAGTTATACAAAATGGCCAGATTAAAGGTATTAATATACTAAATCATGGTAGTAATTATACCTATGCAAATGTTGAAATAACTGGAAATGGTACTGGTGCAACAGCGCGAGTAATTATTAGTCCACCAGGTGGTCATGGTAAAAATGTTGAAAAAGAATTATATGCAAGTGCAGTTATGACATATACTTCAATTTCAGTTGAAAAAAATAAAGGCTTTACTGTTAATAATGATTATCGTCAGTTTGGTATAATCCGTAATCCGCAAAAGTATGTATCAACTGATAGATTGATTTCTAGTTTAGCATCGGCATGTTTTAAAATTACTGCACAATTTGATCCTGAACTATATGAAAATGATATGATTTTAACTGATAGTTCAGGTCATAAATATTTGATTATAGCATTTAATACTTCAACAATGCTATTACAGCCATTGGATAATCATCCATGTATAGTAAATCAAATATTGAATATGCAAATTAATGAAAATACATATAGTTTTAAAATTATTGATGTAGAGTCACCAGACTTTAATAAATTCTCTGGTGATATATTGTATATTGATAATAGAAAAGCATTTTCTCCATCACTTGAAGAAACTATTGTCACGAGAACTGCTATCCAGTTCTAATAAATAATAGCATCAAATACGAAAGATTAGATATGACGATTAACTTCAACACCAATCCATATTACGATGATTTTTCACGCGAAAATAAGTTTTATAAAATCTTATTTCGACCAGGTTATGCTGTTCAAGCGCGTGAATTAACTCAAATTCAATCAATTCTTCAATCACAGATTGAAGCAATTGGTACAAACGTTTTTAAAAATGGATCAATTGTATATGGATGTCAATCAGCATATACGCCGGGTGTATATCTTAAGTTAAAGCCATCTACTCTTGCATCAACAATTAAAGGTTTGACTGTTACTGGTCAAACTTCAGGTGCTACTGGTGTTGTTAAGTTAATTACTGGTGATAATACTGCACCAGTTTTACATTTTGCTACTGTTACTGGTTCATTTGAACAAGGCGAAACACTTGTTGTAACTGGTAATAATATTCAATTAGAAGTATCATCAGATAGTCCATTTACTAGTAATTCATATTTCTTTACAATTAAAGAAGGTATTATTTACGTAAGTGGTCATTTTGTATATTGTGAGGAACAAGTAATTGTAGTTTCTCCAACATTAATTCAAAATCCATCTGCACGTATTGGTCTTTTAGTCAATGAAAGTGTTGTAACATCTGAAGATAATCCAGATTTATTAGATCCTGCGTTAGGCTCAAGTAACTATTTTGCACCAGGCGCTGACCGTTATGCAATTGAACTTGTATTAAAATCATTTGAATATGACTCAACAGTTGAAGGCAGTGATAATATTAGTGTTAATAATTTTGTTGACATTGCTAATATTAGAAATGGTGATGTAATTAATATTAAGGTTGACTCTGACTATAATAAAGTCGAAGATGCCATGGCTAAGCGCACCTTTGACGAATCAGGTGATTATACTGTTAAGCCATTTATTGCTAAAGCAATTAAAAATATTTACAATAATGATGATCAATTTACTATTCAAGTATCATCAGGTAAGGCATATGTAAAGGGCTATGCCTTTGAAACAACTAATACAACATATATTTCTGTTAATAAGGCCCGCGATTATAACACAGTAAGTGGCTTTCCAATCGCTGCGGATTATGCAAAATATGTTACAGTTAATAACTTAACGGGTTTCTTCAATCCAAATACTTCAATTGTTATTGATTTACATTCAGTAGCAGCAATATCAGTATCATTAACTAGCGCTAGCTATAATAACACAAAGATCGGTGCTGCAAAAGTACGATATGTTAAGCGTGTTGGTACTAACTATAACATGTATCTTTATGATATTAAGGTTAATACTGGCCATTCATTAAGCGAAGTCAAGAGTTTCATTTCAGTTAATGTTACTAATAATACATATACTCTTAATGCTAAAGCAGATTATTATAATCTAAATAATAATCTTGTTTTAAACTCAACAACTGATGATTCATTGCTATTTCCAGTTGCACAAAAGTTTGTTAAGACCTTTAAGCCAGGCGGTAGTTCTGATACCGTCATTTCAGCATCTAAGACATTAACTGGAGTAAATTTTGCTCCTGGCACTGGTACGTCATCTGGTACTTCAGTCGCAACACTTACATTACCAACAAATGAAGAATTTATTGGTACTGGCTTCTTAAGTGCTGATGCCATTGCTGACAGATTTTATATTGCCGTAACACAAAGCATTACTGGTACACCTGCAATTGGAGAAGTATTAACTCCAGTATCGGTTGAAATTGTTAATCCAAATACTGCAATCGTTAAAGTAACAAGCCAATCAACTTTTACAGCATCAATTGCTTTTAATTATACATTAAGCTCAGCTCAAGCAAAGACCAAGAGTCTAAAAATATCAACTCTTACTATTAATTATGATGATACTAAGAATCTTAGCGATTATCTATCAGTAATTAATTTAAATAAAGTCGATGTTGTTTCAATTACATCAATAACTGATGAATTAGAGCAAAATTATACTCAAGCATATACATTTAATAATGGTCAAAGAGACGATTATTATGATTATTCAACATTAACTGTTAAATCAAATAGTCAATTGCCACAATTAAATGATACATCAAATACATTTATTACTATTGAATTTAAGTATTTTGAACATTCAGGTAATAGTGGTTTCTTTAGTGTTGATTCATATATTGATATTCCTTATGAGAATATTCAAACATATACAACATCATCTGGTACTAAGATTAAGTTATCAGATTGTTTAGACTTTAGATATATTCGTACAGATAATACATTT
>Ga0214921_10002298_pt1 | contig 31298 bp, 26 predicted proteins | sample LL1505_MetaG_FD_177992 | JGI IMG/M metagenome (GOLD analysis project Ga0214921, IMG submission 177992) | Freshwater microbial communities from Lake Lanier, Atlanta, Georgia, United States - LL-1505 | ecosystem: Environmental > Aquatic > Freshwater > Lake | place: USA: Georgia | collected... | reverse complement strand
CGTTGGTTGTTCAGGTTCCACCACTTCTTTTGGTTGTTCCTTGAGTTGCTCCGATTCTTTCGGTTCAGAAACAGGAATGGCTTCTAACTCTGACATGATTGAAACTGGTGGTGGAACATTTAGTGATTCCACTTTCTTCTCTGTCTCTTCGTCGCTATCATCCTCGTCATTGTCCTGATGATTTACAAAGTCCTTCAAAATGGACTTAACAGGGACTAAACTGCGTACTGCCTGTAAAATGCCCTCATTCAGAATTGTCTCAATGGTTCGATAGTTCTGCTGCTTTTCAATTCCTGGAATGCCATCACGAAACAAATATGTGGAGCTCCATAGCAGCTTTGATGTTTCGCATAATACCTTAAATAAAAAGTGCTCGACTTTTGGAATGTTGATTTCCACTTTTTTCTGATTGGCAGAGAGTCGAATGGCCGTTAGAACTTTTGTATGGGCAATGAAGACTGCCGTAAGAAGATCTTCCAAGTAATCACATCCTGAATTCGTATGAATGGTATGAATTTCATTGTTAACTCTCTCCATGTTCCAATCATGAATTTCATTTAAATAATTTTGAAACTGCCAAAGGCCCTTCTTGGGTTCATTTATCATAGCCTGTTTGGCCTTTTCCAAGAGATCTACATAGAATTGAAAGTAGGCCGGTACTAAGAAGACGCAAAGTTGTTTCGTATATTCGGTTCGAGCATCGGAGTAGACAGAAAGGATAGAATCCCGATTCATTCTTCTACTTTCGGTGTTGTTGTAGAGACCTTATCGAACGCAGAGTGTGATAAAGCACTTCCTAAAAATGCCCATAATGACCCAGCACGTTCTGTACAAGCACCGTAGTCCTTCAGAATTTGTTCATTTGATAAAAGAGAATGAATTAACATATCAGGATGATATGCCTCTTTCATATAGGTCAGAAGCCGATCTGCAGAGAGTGAATGCCGTTCATACCGCTCTTTTCGCCGATGCTCCAAGGTTGTACGCCAACTATCCGGATATTGAAGTTGTAATATGGCGCACTGCTTGGCGCGACGATAGGAATATTCATTTGGCTCCAAATATTCACGAATATCATCCACATTCAGACCATGAAAGGAAGATAGATACTCCTTTAATTGTCCCCATGAAGGAAGCGATAGCCGTTTAATATTACAGCGAGACCGAATGGGCTCTTGTAGCCGCCCTGCATCGCGACATTCTAAAATAAAAAGAACATCGGAAGCATGAGTTTCTAAAATGCGCCGCAAAAAGGCCTGGGCTTCAGGAGTCAAATCATCGGCGCCCTCAAGCCATAGAATGGCAGGTTCCGTTCGCCTCGCCCAAATATGGAGTTTTTGACGACCATCGCGTAGGGTCCGGTCTTTTCGGCAGGGACAGACAAATAGTTGTTTATGAATCTGCTGAGCATACTTCTGAATCCAGTAACTTTTACCGCATCCAGGAGGACCTGTAAGAATGATCGGAGTATGGTCCATTTAGGAATGTAACATGATATTTGTTTATACTCATACGATAGATGGATGAGAAGTCTGATAATATAGAATTAGAGCTCGGCGAGGATCTATTTCTTATAGAAGGCCATGGAGGTGATGATATTACAACTGAAAGTGAAGCATATTTTCATACTATAATGCCTAGCGGTTGTTCATATGTTACTGCTGCAATATGTGGAAGAGTTACATATAGTAGCGATGCAGATCTTTTAGGAGGTATAGTACATAACTCTCCTGAACTTACATATATGTTGCGATTCTCTGATTATCCTATATTTAATATGATACTAAATCAATATTTTATGTTTCATGGTCAAAATCCACTTGGTATAACATCAAGAAAAACTCCTAATCTGTATATTAATATACATCGTCCATATGAATATTATGGTCCCTCACATGTTAGCACATTCGGTATATATCCTTCCTCCAATGGATATATGCGTTATGGTAAAAGTGGTATATATCGGATTCCAACTAATGTAAACTTTGTAGATATACAGCGTATTTACTATCCAAAAATATCTGTCGATAATATTATACAAGGTATAAATATAAAAGAAGGTGACATTCATGCAGGTAAAAATAAAATAGCGGTAACATCTGATATGAATCATGCACATTTTGATAAAATATATAGTGAAATATGTAGAGGTGCTGCATATGTACATCCTATGGAGAGTACTATAAAAATATCTAGCTTATTACAAAAAATGAGATATAAACGAGATTTAAATCCAGGAATATTATATAATTTTGTATGCAGAGCAGTAGACATATTTATACCTCAAGATGCGCCATCATTATCCTTGACACGCGAGATATCTTTGTTACAAGGGCATTTAGGAAATAAATTTAGTCCACTATCATCAGAATTATTTACAACTATGCATAACAGCCAGCAAGACAAAATAAGAAAACATTTAGGTAGATCTGCATATGATGGAGAATTGCATCGCATAAACAGTCAGACATTAATAGATGCACTACACCCTGATAGTATGAAAAAAATAATCGAGATAGCAAATACAGTAGATCCACAATGTAGGGTATCACCTCTGCAACTATTTATAAAAATACAAGATAAAAAAACAAATTTGCGAAGAGCAATTATATTATCCTATATACATAGACAATCTGTAAAAAAAGACTACAAAAAATTAAATATTGAACTACCTAATTATCAACAGTATCTAACTATGTTATCAAAATTAGAGGCACCTAATAATGCACATCTATTTAATAATTCTGCAGTTATATCCTCATATGGTATTTATTATAATGATCCACACCGAATCCGCGAATTTATGTCTAATTCACATTTGATCAATATCGCAATTGATCATCTATATCGAGATGCAGAATATGATCTTATTCCAAAATTTGTATTATTTAAAGGAAAATTCCACATGGTAATGATTTGTCATAATTCAGAATTATGGAAATGCGACGGAAGTTTAGAAAATAAACAATGCCCTACCCTATATAGTGATCTACAGCCATCTGAAATAGATGCATCAACCTATACAGGTGTTCCACTTGCAACATCATTTAAAATAAGATATTGTTCATTTACCTATAATTTTTGTGAAGACTGTGTTAAAAAATTCGAAGAAAAACCTGAAGAAAATATATCGGTATTGCAAACTCTTCGTAATAAAAATAGAAATAACTATCTACGTAATCTTTCTAAAAGACAATCGGTATGGAATGATAAAAGAATAGCAAGTGCATTATTATGTTCATGTAACAGACATAATGTATCATTATATTGTATTGATTGCCCTTCAAATCAACAGCTTATGTGCCATGCATGTTCAGATGAACGACATGTAATTGTAGAAAATCAAGGACATGATACCATACTTATTGAAAATTTAGCACTAGATAATCCTTCCTATCAACATAGTCCTATACAATCATCATGTATAGCAAGACCTGATATGATCTCTCGTACCTCTAAATGTACAAAATGTAAAATAAATCCTATCACATTACACTGTTTAGATTGTATCGATTTAGATAATCCTCGTATGAATATGTTATGTAATGTATGTGATAAACAAATACACACAGGTCCCAAAGAAAAACATACACGAATGCAAATTAATGAGTATTATGCTGCAATTCTAAAATATGATAAATGTAAGGAGTGTATATTAAATAACCCAGTATCTGTTTATTGTGAAAATTGTAACAAAAAAATGTGCAAACTATGTGATAAATATGAACATACAGATAGACCCGCCAATATTGATAAACAATCTATTGTTGGTTCTTTTTCTTCATTATTTGGCTCATCGCCTTCATTACTTGGCTCACCGCCTCCTCTTCTTCCATCTAAACATAAACGAATACCAATTGAAAGTTTGGTGCGTGGTGGAAATCGACAAACTCGGAGAAAACGTATATCAAAAAATAAAAAGACAAGACGGCGATAAATAGTTGTTTCAAATTCTTTCTATACTTCTGAGTCCAGTATGATGTACCGCATTCAGGAGGACATGTAAGAATGAACCATTTATACTCTTCGTTTTTGTGTTCGATGTCGCTGACGCCCTCCTACTTTAGCAGGTGGGCGAATAGGATTAACGGACGGATTTTTACTAAATAAACTATATAATTTTGTACCTCCAACTATGGCAATAAGTGGCACTGCTACAAATGAAAGTGCAAGTGCATAACCAAATTTTTGCGAATCAGTTGAGCCGGTCGCACCTGACATAATTGCAAAGGTCATACTCATTTTATAATATATTATGATATATTATAATAGGAATGCAAAAGAATTAGAATGGTCTTTGTTGTCCACATCCACAATTGCCACCACGGCGACGAGTGCGACGGCGGCCTCCACGCGCCACTCCTGTCATATTTGCCGGTGTAGGCGCTCCTGCGGTTGTTGCCCACTCCATAATTTCCATAGACGGCTGACGTCCCTGCATCATAATGGAACGAACACACGCCGAACCACCGGATCGTCTTCTTGTTTTACGACGCTTCGCATGTCGTTTGGTACGTCTTCTCATGATCTATTCTATCCTCATAATTAATTTCGCTTGGATCGAAGGAAGGAACCGGTCATCACAACTGCACCACCTACGATGATACCTGCTACAAATTGATAACGCGCCCACCATCCAGCCACACGGCTTCCAAACGTAACAGGCGTATCAACTGGCTCCATAATTCTACCATAGAATGGTTATAACCTTTTAAACTCTTATACAAATTGATCTACAATGGCCTCAATGGTATGTTGGGGAATCTTATGATCATATAAGATTCCAACAAGCATATTCTCTCTTCGAAGATATTGTTTAATTACGCGATGAATTTGTGCTCGAGTAATATTCTTTATATACTTTTCATAGATCTGATAGTATGGAACAATGGACGTTGAAACATCCAACAATGTTTGAATTCCATTATATGTTGCAATCGCATCATTCGACCGTAGTTCCAATACAAGAGTTCCTTGAATGCTTCCTTTCGCAATAGATAATTCTTCACTTGTTACTCCGTGTTGTTTCAAGTGGCGTAACATATGAATTAAAACGGGGAGCACTCCATCATGTGAATCCTGATCTTTCAATAACTTACGAGGATTTGTTACAACACTAATTGTAAATGATCCCGTATGCTCTTGATATTCAGAAGAACAAGATGATGAATAGGTTAATCCACGCTTGGTACGCAGTGCTGTAAACAACTTACCACTGAATCCATTTAAAATTTGTTGTAGCAGCATTAAAGTATACTTATCAGGTGAATTATAGGCACATGTACGAAATCCAATTGTTAGAATATCAGTACTTACTCCTTTCTTTTTTATATACTCGATTCGAGCCTGTTGAGGACAGTCATTGATTGGCAATAAGGTAAGAATGGGTGTAGGAAGACCGATTGGTGTAGAACATGCACGTACCGACTCCATAAAATGAGTGCGTTTTAAGATAGCAATTACTTGAGAATAGGACAAATTTGTTACAATACTACATATCATATTAGAGGGGCGATAGAACCATTTATACCAATTACGAATATCTTCGTATTTCAAATGAGTAGGAGTAGGATGATATCGAATATCATCTACAGGATTCTCATAGGAGCTTCCTTGATACATAATTGCATCAAGTTTTTCCTCTAAGACGTTCATATTATTATCCTCTGCACGTATGTTTTCTTCCACTACCACATGCTGTTCTTTGTCAAATTCTTTCTTGGAAAAGATAGAATGAAGAACCATATCTGCTAGTAATTCTAAGCAGTGCGATACATCTACATCCTCACAGTTAATGTGATATGTTGTAAATCGTTTGACCGTATAGGCATTAAAGTCAGCGCCAATCTTATTATATTGAACTAATACATTTCGGGCCCTTCGAATAGATTCTGTCCCTTTAAAGCACATATGTTCTACCAAATGAGATGCACCCCGTATTCCATCTATTTCATAGGCGGATCCAACATCACAAAATAAATGCATACTTGTTACGGGTATGGCATGTTGTGATGATTGATATACAAGGCGAAATCCATTTGGAAATCGATGAATTTTTATGGGGGAGGACATGCCCTTTATTGAGAGGCGAGAAATTGTTGATACTCCTGAAGAGTCGCTGCATCAATCATCGCATTTTTATGAAGACTCTGTTGTAGTGGGTTATTATCCACTGCGGATACTGTGCTATAGGTATTACGTTCACGGCTAACATCCAACTTGAGTGGAACACGATATTCCACACGACCAATGTCGCCCACGCCTGGAGTAAGATCCAATGTGCGATTGATGGCCAGTGCACGATCGTTGATATAGTCGGCATCCAACTTCTTGGAGACTTGACGTCCTGGGTCTCCATTAAAGGTAGCCGAATTACCTGATCCGCCAATTGGTTTGCGACCACGTGCAATCTGCTCCTTGTTCGGATTGGTACGCATATTATACGCGAAGGTTGGATCCATATTATCATTCCATGCACCATTGCCACCAGGACCTGTCCAGGCCAAATTCGTAGAAAGTTGAGCCTTCTGTGTCGGTTTGGCGATATCATCAGGATCATATACCTTGAGACGATTGGGTGCTGATGCGGCCGCCATAATACCAGGACGATCAAGATAAATGGTTGATTCCTTAACGGTTGTACGCGCAATGTCCTTCGGATCCCATACAGTAATGGCAGGAGCACGTTCTGCATAGGTGATAGGTGTACCTGTCATGCGAATATTTCCTGTTGTTTCTCCACGACGTGTTGGACGCGCATCATCGGTATAGTGAGCTACTACAAGACCATTATCAGCAGGAACCGCATTCAGTGCCATTACACGTTCAGAGGTCTCATTGCGCTCATTGGGGCGGATCTCAATGGATGATTTACCATAATCCGCCTCCTCTGCACCCATGTCCTTTGTATAATAACTTGTCATATCCGCATTACGATATCCTGCTCCGCCATACTGCTGATTCATTGGCATACGATAGGAACCCGTCACGTAACTCTCTCCAAAATCCTGTGAAGAGGCCGCACCTTCATATTCTACCGAGGTTTCAGGACGCGTAGTGTGAGGAAGAACCTGCGTGGAGCGCACCGTCTCTTTGATTAACTCACCATTCGTAACAAAGAAGCGCTCACCCGATTCATCAATATAGAATGTATCGGGCTTATATTTACGCACTTCACCTGCATCACTTACATCCACATTGGTGCCAATAAAATGTCCACCAGGAACCAGTGGAGTATCATAGGTTTCCTTTGGATTGGAAATTACACGCAGATCATTGGTATCCTTAGGACGCATGATTTCATTAATCTCCAATTGCTGAAATCCACCCTTTCCTGCAAATCCGAACTTCTCTCCCAATCCGGAACCGACTTTAGTGGGTTCAAATGGACGCTCACCATTACGTACAATAGGAGCCTGTGTTGCAATACGCGACTGGAAGAAGTCTGTGTTGTCTTCCATGCCATATGGATTACCATAGGGTGCACGAGAGGTCTCAAACATATTTTCCACTTCGCGCTTTTTCATCTGCGTTGATCCATTTCCATTGTATGCATCCAGGACACTTACATTGGCCTGTGGGGCCATATTTTGTTTAATACGTCCACCAAAAAAAGGCTGCATGTTGTTATGTTTGAACTCATTGGATGGAATACGCTGACCCGATAAGGGACTAATCACGTAATCACTATCGATATAGGTTGGACTTGCTTCCGTATTATCCGATCGATATTCTGTCATAGGAACATTGGAATCAATGGGAACAGGGGAAGGACGAGTGCCCGGGGTGAATCCAGGAGCATAGGGAGGCTTATTGCTACCGTAACCAAACGCCGTGCCGTATGGTCCTGTGCTAGGTTCAGATGGATAGGTCTGACCATTTGTCATTTGGTACATCATATCCAGTTCGGGACCAAATCCTGTGGCAGCGGCGCCTTTCGGGGCAACCGTGAGGGGATCCGAGTTGAGTCCTCGAGCAGCAGGTAAAAATCCCTCTTGATAGGATGGTTGTAAAAGAGGGGCTTCGCGATTAGAAGGAGGAATCACCCGTGCAGAAGCAATATTTTGCTGAATAGCATCACGCGAATTTAATGTAGGATCATGTGGGACTTGTTTTTTGGTTTGTGAGGCTTTTGAAACAACCCACCCTAAGCCTAAAAGTCCGGATAGGGCAACAACTTCCATACTACCAGTTTCCACCTTTAATTTTTTTGAAAAAGGCGACTTTATTTTTAGATTTTAGCATTTAACATAGTGTGAATATAAACCGATTACAATGATAATATGATAAACCCATGTCGATTACAAAAGAGGATCTACTTCCATATGTACAAGAGGATCAACGGTCAATTATGACCACCATTACCAACCATGGATACCTTCTGTATACATTGAATATGCTAAAAAGTCTTGCTCCATTTGGTCTAGACAAGAAGGTCTTTATTATATGCCTTGATGCTCGAGGGGCGGCGGTTCTTCGTAATAAGGGATATCATGTCCATTGTGCAGAAGAGAATCGCCTCGCCGCATTTTGTCCATGGAATACCAAAGGATATGATAAAATCTGTTATTTGAAATTGGAGACAATTTATCGAATTCTGTCGCATGATTTTCATGTATTAATGATCGATGGTGACATTGTTTTTCACAAAAACCCATTAGATGATTTGACTCGATGGCAGAAGGATACAACGTATGATGTATGGATTCAAAATGATTCATTAGAAAATTGGAATACTCATAACATGTGCACAGGATACATTTACATCAAGGCGAGTGATACGATGCGATCACTCTATGATTGTATATCAGATAAGGGAAGATTTCAATATGGAAAATGTGCATTTCTTAACAATGATCAAACTTATTTTAATCAATTTGTTAAACCACACTGTAAGATGAATCCACTTCCACTGGAACATTATCCCAATGGAAATTTATTTTATAAATTAACAGACTATTTGAAGCCTACCGCCGTTCTTGTACATTTTAATTGGGTAAAAGGTCACGAAAAAATGGCAAAAATGAAGGAACACAAAATGTGGCTGTTAACTCCACAAGAGGAGATTTAATCTCGCATCATTGTAAATATTTGTGCATCATCTGTTTGTGGAACAGTCAGTTCATCGGAATAGGAGAGAATGGGACGTCGAGGCTGCTCAAAACATTCCGTACATAATAAACAGCAACGACACAATTCAAAAATAGCCTGAAACATCCTATTAGAATAGAGAATTATGTTAGAATGGACGGATATCTCGGATACATATCCTTCTCGTGACCCAATTCGGAAATAGGCGGCTGTTGTACCGGCGTAAAACACGTTTTTTCGCGGTGTGTGTTATATTTCTCCTTATCTAGGTCACGTGTTGGAATAAAGAAGTCAAATGGCGTTTCAAAGGTCTCCTGTGGATTGTGGAAGAGAGGCTGCCAACGATTCCAGCCTGTAGTACGAAGAGTGCAGGGTGGATCGACAAGTCGCGCAAAGGTTTGTGGAACACTCTCATCTTTCGCATGTTGAAGACGAGTATTGCTAAAGGAGTTTGTATCAGGATTATATTGCACGGCATTGCAGCGAATTTTGGTTCCTAAACGATCAATGCCTTTCAAATCGGATTCTACATCGGTCTTCCATTCTCCCTCCACCCATGAGTTTCCTGAATATTGGAGGCGAGTGGTAGCATCCGTAGGAAAGGTTGTCGGACAGTTTTTCGCAGGAGGATTCAAATAGTATCGTGCAGCATAGGATGTAATGCGCATATCATCCACTTGATGAAAGGGATCATTTCGTAGACGAGTTAGGGCTTGTTGGCGCGTATAGCACGGAGATGCCATTCTTCTTATTAGCTGTTTTATTAAAAACAGAAAAGAAAAAGAAATTAGTATTTTTCAGGAGTCATGCAGACTTCATTCTTAATAGGGAATGGTGCTACCACAGCAGGATAGGCAATCATTTGATAAGCCGGTAGGTGTGACTTTTGTACATCGATTTTGAGAGAGACTTTCGTATTCTCTCGAACAATCTCTCTCTGAATTCGTGGTGGGGGCTGATATTGTTTCCATGGACAAAAGGTGTTCGGGATGTTGATGCCGCGTAGGTCCGATTCTAGATCCACCATATTTCCTTTAATCAAACTGGCTTCATTTCCACCGACAATTCCCAAAATGTGTCGCTGAGGTGTAGGATTCACAAATTGGGATGTAAGATAATCATAGTGCTGTGGGTCCTCCTTTTTCTCCCAGTGGGCTGTTAAAATAGGACCGTAGGCATCTTCCACGGTACTCAAGTAGACCGCCATTCTTCTCTGAGAATATATAAAAATTGATCCATCTTATGGTGCGAAGAACGGGTAGAATCGTCCATTATGTCTCACATTATTCTTTCCCTTGATGGTAATATTGGAGCGGGAAAGTCCACGCTATTGGCACAGATCCGTAAGGCACTTCCCGAGATTCATGTGGTTGATGAACCGGTGGGACAATGGACGGCTCTCAAAAATGCAGAAGGGAAGAGTTTATTGGAGCTCTTCTATGAAGATAAGAAACGATGGGCGTATACCTTCCAAAACTGCGCAATCCTCACACGTCTGAAAAATATTCAGGAAGCGGTTCAACGTCTTGATCCTCTTTCCGATTATCCACACATCATTTTAACAGAGCGATCCATTCTGACCGACAAATATGTCTTTGCAGAAATGCTTCGGGATGCAGGGGACATGGATCCTCTCGAATGGGAGCTCTATGACAATTGGTTCTCCATCTTTAGCAAACAGCATCCTGTTCATGGAATTATTTATCTATCAACCAGTTCGGCTACCTCTAAGGAACGGATTCAGATCCGTAATCGTCAAGGAGAAGACCGAATTCAACTAGATTATTTGGATGCATTGGATCGTCAGCATAAAAAGTGGATGGAAACAACTCATATTCCCGTTCTTACCCTCTCCACGGAGCCTGATTGCTCCGTGGAAGAGAATCTACAAGCGATTCGAGAATTTATTGCAAAATGGAAAGAAACACCCTCTACATAAGATTAACTAGAGGTTCATTACTTTTACGTAAATAGGCAGCCAAGGCTGCTTTACTTTCAGCAGTAGCTTTTTGTTTATTAAGTTTTGCGGTGGAGCGGTTAGCAGCTTTTTGTTGCTGTGCTTTAATACGTGCCATGGATTCTGCCGCCTTCTTCTCAAGATTTGCAATTCGCTCAGAAGAGGTCTTGCGTCTCTTTGGTGGAGATACAGAAACGGTAATGCCACGATCCTTTTTATTTTTGCGTGTTCGTTCTCTATGCAGGTTGGCCATGGTATTGTTATACACTTGCTGTGTCGTTCGGCGCGCGGATGCGGCAGGTGAGGCAGCCGATGCTGCAATCGCTGCATTTACTACAATTGCAGCTGCATTCGAACTGGAACTTGCAATTGCACTAAATGAACTAGCCTCTTCTTTATGAATTGCTGCAATCTCACGCTGTAATTTAGCATGGGTACGCTCTTTAAAGTCTGCCAAACGTTGTTCTGCAATAGCAATATCATGTGCTGCTTTTGCCTCTAAAAATCGTACTTTCTCAGCAGAGGATAATGCTTGAAATGCAACAGCGGCAGCGGCCTTGGCAACTTCGGTTTGATTTACATATTCACCCTTATTTTTAGCCATCATCATTTTCAATCGTTCTGCAGGAGTTAGTTTTTTGGCTTTTGGTATAGATGGAACACCCAATGATGCTAATTTTGCTTCATGCTCTGCCTTTGCAGCCTCTTTGGCAGCAGCCTTCTGAGCTTTCATAACCTGTTCTGCCGCTTTTGCTTTTGCCGCTGCAAAGTCCGCTTCTATCTTACGCAGCTTTTCTGCAGCAGCATTTGCTGCCTTCTGAGCCGCAGTTTTCTTTACTGATGCACTTGCTAAATTAAGAGGGTTTGCATTAGACGCCATATTCTATCTTATTTATAGAATAAAATATGGCAGAGGAGGAAACTTAGCAGTTTACGTCGCGCAAATAGGAACGCGTCGGAATACCTCCATGTACCCAGCCGGATGCCGCTACTTCGGGAACTAAGTTCTTGGGATTCTGAATGTTCTTCTTTAAAATTGGAATCATTGGAGTATACTGTTGAGGGAAGAACTGCTCCGTTACCGTACCGCACTCCTTACCCATGCGGACCTGTTCAGAATGAAGCAGAAGGCTTTCCACATCACGGGAAGGATTTCCTCCTTGCATGTAGGGAACTGTGAGGAATGGACGCGCCTGAGGGCGAATCTGACAGCGATTATTCTTAAATGCAATCTGATTGCGGAGAATGGAATCGGCATCAATGGCAGCATTATTATAGCCATATCCTTCACGGGGATACATGAGAAGTTGATCAGTAGCGGTGGGATTCACGCCGGTAGCCTTAGGTACCAGGTTAGTGGTCTGATAACGACCAGGGCCAACGGATTGGGCATAGAAGGATTGAATTCCGCAAAGGTCATCTCTTGAGTGAGTTAAGCGGTTGATCTCCATAATCTCTGAAGTACGAGGGTATAAAAAATATGGTGAAAAATAAAAGGAGGTCATAAACCGGGTTGAAATGATATATACATAGATAACCTATTGCAAATAGTAAGGTAAATTACTATTTGCAATAATTTTTATATACTATATCTCTATTACGAGGCCTGATTCAACCAAGGAATGGGTCCACCATCGGTTCCTGCCAAACATGCTTCGCGTCCGCCCTCTTTGCATGTCTTCCCTGGAATACGATACAACCAATCTGCAAATGAGCCCTGATCATTGGGTACTGTCGTTGAAGGCTGAGTTACAAATTGACGCTGACTCTGATTCTTTCCAAATACATCGGTGGGATCTGAAAACCACTGAACACGGAAATAATCATCCATCGTCTGCTTCACAATTGGATTATCGACAGGAGCAGCCTCAGGTCGTCCAGGATTATATTTGTATTCCTCTAGAAGCACATTCATAAATGGATTACGCGATGTTGGTGGAGTATAGTCAGGGAGAGCTGGTCCCGAATAGGGATAGGCGTCAACTTCCACATATCCTGTTGGACCGGTTGGCTGTACACTACCTTTTTGAGATCCACCATTTACAAAATGTTCCTTGATGGGGGCAATGTATCCTGCTGGGGGCGCTACATTTGCAGTATATGGTAATTCACGATAGGTTCCCCATTTTTTAATGGGAATTGCAGGGGTCATGACCATAATAACAAGCGCAGTAATTCCACCAAATAGGATCGTAATGAGCAATGCGGGTAATCCTACAAGAACACTGGCAATCATTCCAATGAACACCGATAATAGAAGTAACCGGAAAAGAAAGTTCCATTTAGAATGCTCACATTGTGGAATGTATTGTAGGGTAAAATTATTTAATACAATGGAGTAATCTCTCCAAAAGGGTGGTTCACATTCCATCTTTCGATCACTCATTATCCTAACCCTTAGAAACTTTATTTCTTACCCATCTGCTTCTTCTTCTCTAGCTTTCTTCTTAGCCGATCTCGTGCCATGGACAAACGAGCGCTACCCTCCTTACCCGCCTTACGTGCAACATCAAGGTCTTCCATTCCAAAAACACTCTTGATTCCTTTCATCATGTCCACAAAACTGGAATTAGATGAAAATTCCTTCATAAGTTCTTCGGCCTCTCGTGCAATCTCCTCAGGACGAATGGAGCCTGACTGTACCTTCTGCTGAAGACGATGCCCGATCTTCGAAACGGTCTTTTGGATGATTCCAGGATTGTTAGAAAAGGTAGAAATCAAAATACCAAATGCCCGGGACGGATCTTTCTCACAGGTTTTGAGCAATTCAGGAGTCATACCCAAATCTTCGGGCGTAATGTCTTTAATGATCTCCTGCGCCAATTTCGCGAGGTGACCCTTTAAAAATTTCTCAGGGAGTTTGGGAAATCCATTCTCAAAAAGCCCCTTCAGATCAGGAATACCACTCTCTTTTGACTTCTCATCGCCCTTTTCATCTCCTTTTTCATCGCCCTTCTCATCGCTTGTTGCATCACCTTTCATGGAGGTAAAAAACCCCATAAATTTCTTAATGATGTCTTGAAAATCAGTGCTCTCCAACTTTGATGTCATCTCCTTCATAGCATCATCCATCCAAGATGGTTTGCTATCTGTGCTAAATCCGGTCTCCATAAAGCAACAAATGGAGAGAATACGAAGATGCTCCCAAATAGCCTTTTTAGTCTGCTCGGATAGGGTTACCCAAACAGCATCTGCGATATCTACCTGCGGCAAAATGGAACCAGGATTCTTGGAGAAATCCTCGGAGTCGCCTCCTAAGGCACTGCCCACTTTAACTTCCTCATGAAAACGTTTTAGGCGGGTGGCAGCATCCAACGCCTTTGCAGCTTGAATTGGCACCGTATATTCAGGAAGTGCTCCGAGCACATCCTCCACAAATTCATCGTATTTGGTTTGAAAGATTGAGGGTACTTCCGCCATTCTTCTCAGGGGTTATGAAAAAGTCTTTATACTTAATCCGCGGTACAACTAGAGATGTCTACAAAAAAATATAAGAGCGCTGCGAAGAGCGCGGCCCGGCATATAACTAGAAAAAAGGGATTTAACGTATTGGGCGTATTAGACGAGGATGAAATGGTTCATACAGATGAAGATTCCATTCGTCCTAATGCAGTGTATCAACCAATGTTATCATTATCTGTAGCTGTTCCCGATGGTACTGTTGAGCTTTCATCTTCTAAGATGAAAAAAATAGAAAAGAAACAATTGAAAGAGGAAACAAAACGTATTCGACTTGAGAAGGTACAAGCCAGTAAACGAAAATGGTCACATGGTGCGCCTGAAATAATGGAGCAACACTATCTTGATCGATTTGAAGATTCTCTTGCTATATTTTTTAGAAGCGGATATGAGCGCTATATAAATCACGGAGAACCTGCGCGTAAATGTGATATTCTATCCTATGTCCGCGAGATTGTTAAGAAGTATAGACTTGTCGTCAGCGGTGGTTATGTATTAAAAAATATGGGACTATCTATTGAAGACCAGTCCAAGCCCTCTGTTGATATTGATATTTATGTTCCATATTATATCCCTCAGAGACATCCTGAATTTTACCAAACTATGGCTGAACTATTTAATTGTGATCCTGGTTGGGATGCCGCGCATCCATTTAAAATTATAAAGTTTGTTGCCAATCGTGCAAAAGGAGCAAAGCATAGTTTTTTTAAGAAAAATGGTATATATTCCGTATTTAAGCATGAACGAAATGTAGATGGAGTATACGCAGAAATGGATCTTGTGCGTACCATAGATGGTGTTAAACCTGAAACCATTGTCCGCAATTTTGATTTATCTGTCTGTATGAATTGGTATAATGGAGATCAACTTTATTCAATGGATAAGAATGCAATTATAAACAAATCTGAACATACTGGTTGGTTAAATTATGGTTATATTCATTTACTTCTCGGAATTAAAAATGAGCATGGCACCAAACATGTACAGAATCCGACAACACGCGATCGCATTTTGAAATATTTATTACGAGGATATCGTATTTCCTATGTCCATCCAAAAGAAGGAGTGGTATATGAAATTGTTACACGCGATTTACCCAATGCAGTTCGTCGTTTACCTGCTAATAAACGCGAACAGTACTATACAAAGCATCCAAATGAACGCCCTGCAAACATACCTATTATTTTGCCAGTAGCAATTGGAGAAGAAATAATTAATGAAATGGCTCTTGCACCTACGAATGAAAATACACAGGTGTCTCCAACACGTAGATCTCTAACACATAAGTCTGCTAATCGAAATATAACACATAAATCAAATCATTGATTCTTTGTCTTTTCTGCCAAAATGCAAAGAACCTTCAAATATTGCCAAATCACCTCCTGATTTTTCGTTCCCATTGTATCCCAATGCTTATCAAAAATGGCCAATGCAGAGGTCATTTCATTAAATTGTGTATTAATTTTTCGCTGGGCAACTTGACGAAAGATATGAATATTCTTATCATAAATAGCAGAAGCACATTCTTTGTGGACATGCTCCATAAATAGATCAAGTACAAGACGTGGATTAATCTTTTTTGCACCCTTTATCGCTTCTGTACCCATTTTAATATCTTTTTCCTCTGGAAAGGTGACGCATAACTCATCAAAAAACTGAACAAGTTGTGTCGTAAATGCATTCAGTAATGACATTTCCCTACTCGTATTCTATTATAATAATCTTTAAATTGTTATAATAAAATAATACATACTTATTGTCGATTGACGCGCTGTGGAACACCGCTATCTCTATTTTTAAGGAAAAGTTCCATTTGCTGGTCTAGTAGCTCTTCCTTTTTGCTACGCTTTGCATTTGAGTTTGTTGTCTGAAAGTTAGATGCCTCGCGTGTGCTAACTGCATCTTGACCCCCCAAAAATGTGAAATTATGTTTCATGGATAGGCCTCCATTTCCTTGTGTAGAGGTATCCGTTCCAATGAACGAGTAGCAATCGCCGTAGCCTCCTCCCATTTCCATATCTAAATAGGGTTCAGGTTCAGCGGGTCCAGGGGCAGCACTTCCGCCGTTTGATTCTTTCTTTCCTCCATCACGCATTCTCTGTTCATATAACCAATTCATGACATCACTGTTGGTACGAGGTTCAGGCTCCCCCGAAATGACAAGAGTCGGAGTCTGTTTTAACCAACTGGGAAGAGAAGGGCGATTCGGGCCCGGATCAACACAAATAAAACGAAATTGAGCATGATATGATGTCTTTGAGATTTCTTCAATAAATGCTTTCGACCAGTCACACCGATTGGAATAAAAGCAAATATGAATGGGCGCCGGTCGGCTCATCCTTTTCTACTTTACGAACGAATCCGAACAAGCTTGAACGCATATGGATAAAAATTGAGGAAGAGAACGTTCGGAAGCTAGGATAGGACTCCATCATGCAGATCTCTACACCTACGCAAACTGGCCTTCGAACCTCCTTTACACTTTCATCCAGCCATGTTACATATGCTAATACACTTCGTCGCTTGATTCTAACAGGTGTCGAAACGGTTGCCTTTCGGGCAGATATGACCTCTACGGGGACGACTACCGATGTGATTGTAAAAAGAAATGATACGCCCATGACCAATGAAATGTTGGCTGATCGGATTGGTCTTCTTCCCATTCATGTTCAAGAACCTCTCAAATGGAAAAATGAATATGTCTTTGAACTTGAAGTACTTGGAAGTGATAATAAGACAACCTATGTGTCCTCGGGTGATTTTCGAATTAAAACTCGAGCAGAGATTGCCAGTCAAACTGCCGCTGAAGAGGAAAAGAGTCAATCGGCTACGGCCTTCTTCCCTCCTAATTCAATTACTGGTGATACATGTTTGATTGCAACACTTCAGCCAGGGACAGGCGATCGTAAACAAGGTATTCATATTATTGCAACAGCATCGATCGGAACGGGGCGTGAACATGCTCGGTTCTCTCCTGTCTCACAATGTACCTATGAATATACACCGGATACTGATGAACAACGGCGCCAAACTATGTTTCGTGAATGGTGCGCCTCTGCGAAAAAAGTAAATGCAGTGGATCGAGATTCTGAACGTGTTCAGGAGTTATGGCGTGAATTTAATACAATGCAGGTCAAACGCTGCTTTAAAGTGAATGATCGCGGTGATCCGGATAGCTTTGACTTCGTGATTGAAACCATTGGTGTGCTTTCCGTACCATACATTGTAGATCGTGCCTGTGCGGTAGGTGAGCTCATGTGTAACCAATATGCTAACATCCATATGGGTGATCTTCCAGAGGGTGTTACCATAAAAACAGCGGATTCTCGAATGATTGGATATGATTTCCTCTTTGAAAAACAAGATCATACCCTTGGAAACTTGTTTCAAACATGGATGGAACAAAATCTGATGGCAGATGGTGCTTCTCCACAAATTACATATGTTGGCTATTGTGTTCCCCATCCGCTTCGCGATGTCATGGTACTTCGAGTTGGTGTTGCAGATCGCTTGGAAGATACAGCCCGTCAAGCTATTGCAGCGGCAGCTCGAGGATGCGGTACTATCTTTAAAGAGCTTCGTGCAGAATGGAATCGAACCACCGATCCACGAATGGCGCGTCCTGCTCATCGTTCTGCACCTCGTGTGGCATCTCGTAAGGCAAAATAAACCCAATATGTATTATTTTTCTAGTTCTAGTTCTTCATATGTAACATGATATGCAAGTCCTCTCTGCTCTTTCAATTGTTGAAGTTCTGCATAGATTGAATCAATAACTTCGGGTTGAAGCTCCCACTCCTCTTCAGGAATAGACCATAGACGCATTCGAAGGGAATCATATACACGCTGATATTGTTGTAGTAAGACATCCCTATGCGGATGCAATCGATGTGTCACTTTTAGCATTGTTCGAATCATCTGTTTTCCATTTAGTTTGATCATATGATACTCATTAAATAAATTAATGATCTCGATCAGATCCAACAAAAAGATATCTTGAAGATTCATTTCTACTAATTTTTTATCATTTACCATTACTATAATACGGCGTTTTTGCTCAAACATATGATAAATATCCTCACGTCGTAAATTAAATATATCGATACCGTTAATGGTTACTGTATTTTTCCGATCATGAAGAATCTGAAAGAGATTTTGTTTTTCTGTTTCTGTTACTTCAGGAAGAATCGTTTGAAGATAAGGAAGTTGATGTGTAGGATATGGGAGAAAAAGACCTGAAAGTGATCCCATTTCAGAGATTGAATATGGAAGGGGAATATCCTTTGTAAAATAGCCCTTCATAAATTTACCAAATGGAAGATGGAACCATTGTGCTCCAATCCCTTGCTCTAATTTTTTCCAAATCTGATGATACATCATGAGCGTTGTATCATGTGCTTCATTAAATGCGTTTCGATTCTGAATTATGGTATCCTCTTCACGATCCTGCCAATCATCCATCCATTGAAATAAGATTCCCAAATGATTTCCCCAAATTTTCCAAAAATCTCGATCTAAATTTGTACACACCGCTACCGTTTCTGTAACAAGTTCAAAGAGAACACCCGTTTTAAGAGATGCCAAATCTGTTAATCGCCCCGTACGTTCAAGATCGTACCATTGGCCAATCATAAGACGTTGTAATTTATCCTTGATAAAGGCCTCCCATGCAACCATAGATACATGTGATGGACGATTCTCATTCCAAATAAGATAGACCATATACATTACATCATGTGCAAGAAGAACAGCCTTCTTCTGTGTAAATACCAAATGTAAGGTTGTCCTTCCTCTTCGCTCTAAAGCATTATCCATCCATGGCGTATCATCTAGAATAAGACTGGTAGCATGAATACATTCGATGGCAAATGCTAACTCGGCACATACATGCGAATCCGGAGAGAGATACTGCCATAATTCACAAAAGAGCCGTGCCCGAATCTCCTTTCCCCCCGTAAAGAGATAATTCCAGGAATATTCAGCAATATTGACGGGATGCGTTTGATACCAGTATTGTTTCCATTTATCATAAATACGTGGTTTCAGTGTTTCCCAGGACATCTCCCCACCCTAATTTTATTCGGATATCTAACGAACTTAATTTACACATCGAGGATTCGATGATCATCTGCAAAGATACAATGAACACCAAGTTGATCCATTTCTTTTATTCGAACAACACTATTGCGCACATATCGTGCAAACGCAATTTCAGCAGAGGGATAGGATGGAATTGTTTGCGGAGACCATAATTGGAGCCACATGCATCGAATAGCATAACATCCTAGTACACAGTCATTTGGTTGAAACTGTAACTCGCATACATTGTAAAATTTAATAAACGCATCATAGCGGGATTCTTCTTGAAGAATCTGATTCAGAAAAGAGGAAGATGTCATCCAATACCTTCCCGTAAGCTTCACAATCATATCGGATGGCTGTATTGAAAAATGTCGAATGACAGCGTGAAGATCCATTGCTTCATTTTGCCCCTTGCTTGGATAGGAATACTGATTATGATCTGTATAAAGAACAGGCACAGACTTGCCTTGATGCTGAAAATGATCTAAAAACGTGGCGCGTTTTCCATTATTTTCTACAATAATGGGCTGAATACCGGCGGGTACATGATGTAATGTTTGAGTAATAGATTTCTGATACTGCTCCTTTCGCACCGATTCATCTGTATTTCCATGCCGATTGATCAGAGAGGCAGTTATAATTAAATAGATCATAATCTATGTTAGATTCGCGATAATACGTTTAAATTCAAGATATGCAAGTCGATTACATGCTATTGCTGTTTGATAGTGTTTATGGTGATTTCCACGACTTGCAAATGTTGCTTTACAGAATTGACACTGTATACATGTAGGGCATCCGATCGCCTCTTCTAACCAATCGCTTACCATTTCATGCATTGCTTTATGGGGTTTATTCGTTTGTTGATCCGGCGGCAACTCTTTCCACCGCTTACATGCAATTGATGTTTCAACATGCATATCAAATGACGATTGTACCGCATATGTTTTTAAACATGCTACACATTGATAGGAAGGACGGTCGATCACATCTTTACTTGTATCTTTGATAACTTCGTTCTTTCCATCCAAAATATCTTGAACCGATGAGGGGATAGAATAGGAGGAAGCAGGCAGATACGGAGGAGTAGTCGGATTCGCAGAAGGAGATATAATGTCATTCAGCGAAATCATAGGGACGATTCCATTAGTAGAGCACACCTGTTGTTTAGCAGATAAATTAGAAAGTAATTGATATAAACGATTAAATTCTTCCTGTTTAGGATCCATTATGATTCCTACACGTACAGATTTTAAATTCTTTAATCGACCTCCTCCACGGAGGGGCCCTTCTGTGGGTCACCAGGCGACCCCGCATTCTCATATAACTTCGCCATAACAGGACGGATCTTCTCTTCGTATCCCTTCTGTTTTTCTGAATATTCCTCCTTTGTAGTATCCTGATTCTGATCCAACCAATCAATGCCTTCTTGTACCCAGGTCTCTACCTCCTTTACTGTATCAGCGCCAAGTTGTTCCTTCACCTTGTCTTCGCGCACGGCATTTCGTGTATTGTACAGATAGGCCTCCAACTGATTCTTGGCATCTACACGCTCCATACGAACCTTGTCCTCTGCCGCATGTTTCTCCGCCTCTTCCACCAAGCGATCAATCTCTTCACGACTTAGTCGGCCTTTGTCATTTGTAATTGTAATCTTATTTGACTTACCCGTCGACTTCTCTGCCGCACTCACATTCAGAATACCATTTGCATCCACATCAAAGGAAACCTCAATTTGAGGTACACCACGTGGCATTGGCGGAATACCCTCCAACTTAAAATCACCTAGACGATTGCAATCACGCGTAAACTGGCGCTCACCCTCATACACTTGAATCAATACACCAGGCTGATTGTCTGCATAGGTAGAGAACGTCTGCGACTTCTTACAAGGGACCGTTGTATTTCTCTTAATCAATGGTGTCATCACTCCACCCGCTGTCTCTAGACCAAGAGAAAGTGGAGCCACATCAAGAAGAATTAGATCCGATGTACGATCGGTGGTAGTACGACCGGCTGTCAAAATGTGTGCCTGAACTGCAGCACCATAGGCCACTGCCTCATCAGGATGGACAGAATCATTCAACTTCTTGCCATTGAAAAAGTTGCTTACCATCTCGCGAATCTTCGGAATGCGCGTTGAACCACCAACCATAACAATCTCATGAATGTCTGTTTTGGACATACCTGCATCACGCATGACCTGCTCAATAGGGGCAATGGTACGGCGGAACAATGCCTCGCATAGTGACTCAAATCGTGCACGAGTGATGAGAAGATTGAGATCCATGCCACCCGCAAATCCGTCCACTTCAACTGTTGCCTGGGTGGAACTGCTCAAACTGCGCTTGGCACGTTCACAGGCCGTACGCAGACGACGCAGAGCGCGAACATTCTCCTTTACCGATATTCCTTTGTTTTTCTTTTCAAATTCTTGGACACACCAGTCCACCATAATACAATCAATGTCTTCACCTCCCAAGTGAGTATCACCAGCAGTTGCCTTTACTTCAAACACACCATCATCGATTGTAATCAGAGATACATCGTGAGTGCCACCACCACAGTCAAAAATAATCACATTTTGCTCTCCCGTCTTCTTCTTGTCTAATCCATATGCCAATGCGGCCGCTGTTGGCTCATTAATGATGCGCAATACATTCAGACCAGCAATGGTTCCTGCATCTTTTGTCGCCTGACGCTGAGAGTCATTGAAATACGCAGGAACAGTAATGACTGCGTCCTTTACTTCTGAGCCTAGATAGGCCTCGGCTGTCTGCTTCATTTTGGTTAGAACCATTGCCGAAATCTCTTCAGGAAGAAAGGATTTCTCTTCACCCTTAAATTCAACACCGATACGTGGCTTATTATCAGAACCGCCTGATACCGAAAAGGGCCACAGTGCACTATCCTTCTTTACAACTGGATCATCGAATTTACGACCGATGAGACGCTTGGCATCAAAGACAGTATTTTTTGGATTAGCTGAAATCTGATTTTTTGCCGCATCACCGATCAATCGCTCTGTATCTGTGAAGGCAACATATGATGGAGTGGTACGATTTCCATGCTCATTGGCAATAACTTCTACACGATCATTTTGGAAAACAGCAACACAGCTTGTTGTCGTTCCAAGATCAATTCCGACTGCATAGGATGTTGCCATTTCTAGATAAAAGATGTTCGGAATTTTTAAGTTCTTTTATTATGTTTGAATAATGTGATTAATCATAGAAAAGTAGGAGTCCATATATTTCCGAAGAAGAAATGCAACACGCTGCCAAGGAAGTATCCGAAGATAATCATAGACAGTGTATATTGTAACTGGATTGGGGCGAAGCTTCGTTTGATAGATACCATGAAGTGCATACAAATGTGGATGATACATTTGATTAATGAGTGAAAGAGAGGTTGATTTACGAATTCGAAGCTCTACATAGTGTTCATATAACATTTTGGTTACTTGATGAATAAATTCCGTATAAAATGTAAATGACATCGAATCTGCAGGATAATATGTGAGATAGATTGGCACTACATTTTGTAAATAAAGCTGTACAAAACGGTTCATTACACTTGGCGTATTGCCACGCAGTGATCGCACGGTATTGTACTTTTCCGATCGATAGCGCCATCTATTTCCGCAGGGACCGCGAAGAACAATGCCATGAACGTCCCATGAACGCTGATCTAGTTCTTCTTTGATCCATGCTGTAAGATTTCCTTGTGGGTGTAAAGTGGGCGGATGCTGAATCATATGAAATGGAATATCAATTTCTGTCATGTGATCCTGAATACAGACTGTTCCATCCTGGTATACAATACTTTTATGAATAAAAAATACAGCATTCTGCGTAATATCTTTAACAATTCGATGTTCTTTGTGTTGTACCACAAAACTATAACCAATTGCTACTTCCTGCTTTATTATATCAGGCGAGGGAATATTATTTGATTCTTCTTGAATGAGCCAATCTAACGAATCCTCCGATGCCACCGCCCACCCAGTATAGGCCTCAATAAAGAGATGGCGAAAACTTTTAGAAGAGTAAAAGGTTCCGGTCGCATCCAATTTTGAGCGACTAGAAATATAAAAGGTACGATCGCCCTGGCGTTTATAGCCATTGATCATAAATCCATCTAATAATTCTTGACTAATCACCCCTGCCATTTCTAGATCCTGGTTCGTTATATAAGGGCACTCCTCTGCAGCCTTAGGAGGCGCAATGGAAATAGGACGATGAATAACAGTATCCCATACTACGGAACGAAACCATTTGCTATGAGGAAGACTCATATTGGAAATACCTTTTTCATAATGAATTAGACACCGCCCATCTTCTGAGTGCTCATTAATGCGAAAAAGCCCACCCTCTTCCGATTCAAGATAGCGCTCTAGTTCAGGCCATGTTGGATAGGATTCAATCAAATCTTTAAAGGTCGTAATTAAATTCATTGTTATATACTACATGCCTTCTTCCTTTAGATCAATCGAGGCTTTTCGCATTTCATAGAATCTCCATACGAGGATAGGGAGCATGTCCGCGCCGTCCAATTCAACAGACAGTGACCTAGATCTTGATGAAGATCAAGAGAACCTGGGAGTAGAAGAAGTAAATATTGATGAAGAACTTACTTTTTCCAATTTAGAAGAGGAAAGCCAGGAGAATCAAGAATCATTGAATTCCATATCAAACACCCAATCCGACACATCATCTATTCAAGTCTCTTCTACCGCGGTTCCTGCAGATATGGATCCTGATTATGATCCTAACTTAGTCATTGAATTAGGAGATCGTGTATATGTAAAATCAGATGAACACCCACAATTGATTGGAATGGTGTATTATCGCGATGGAACATTAATTCGTATTCAGCCTGATGGAATGCATACTACACTTATTGATTTTGAACTGGAAGAGACGGATGATGGAGAAGAATTCAAAGATAAGACTCTTACCATTTCAATCCTTGAAAAGCGAACCGTTTGGACATTTGTAGAGCAACAGGATTTTCGTGCACAGCAATTGATTAAAACGTATTCCAAAGGACAACCCATGGTTGATTATACCATTACATATGTAAATGCAGGTGAGGATCGTATTACGATAGAGGATGAAGCAGGTGATACAATGGAAATGGAATTTGATATGATAGGAATCAAACAGGATGCTCCATTTGACATTATTTTCATTACAGGCTATGCAGAGAAGGAAAAAGAGGAAGAAGAGGGAGAGGAGGAAGTCAGCGAGGAAGATTTAGAGGATGTTGAGAAATCAGAGGAAAATAACATTGAATTTCTTGGATTTATTGACATAGCACTTCCTAAAATCTATCGAATGGCCGAATCTCATGAGCAATACATTCCTGATCATTTACAAAAAATAGATGCATTTAATGATTTTATTTCAGGATTGGATCCTGCGATTCGAAATGATCCAAAGACCATTCGTTCTGTGCGTCTATTGGTTGAAACTCTCTTTTATTTGAAGCAATCAACTATTTTATATGATAATGATAAAACAATTATAGGTGCTGCACCGGTTTCTGCTACAACGCTGGTCGAGCTTATTCAACGAGCACCTGTTCCTCTTGGACGAGCCGTTCTTGCAATGTGCAAAAAAGAGTATAGCGAGTCAGAAAATTTAAATTCAGACGATGATGTCTTCTTTTTATCCTTTGAACAGGAATTACAGCGGATTAATCAATATGCGGAAAATCTTGTATCCATGCTAGGTGCATCAAAAAAAGGGTCCATTGTTGCATTATGGAATCATCAACAATCATTTTTATCAGAGTATGGATCTCCTTGGAGACCTTATACAACAGATGAACCTCTATGGAGAGCAATTACCGATACAGATGTTTTTCGTTCTATTCCACCGACATTAGAAGATGAGACTCTTCCAGGATACATTCCTTCGCATAAAGAGGATCTACCTCCTATTTTTGATAAAGTTCCATTTGGTTTAGAACGTGCTCTTTCAACAACATATCGAAACGGAAAGAACAATCGAAAACAGGCATTGGTAGCAGAAGATGAATCTACCATCCGATCCTATCTCTTATTTCCAATATCATGTGCGAATACAATTGGTAGTACACGTTCTCGTTCTCTTGCATCCGATAGTGGACGAAGTCAACTTCCACGTCAAACCATGAAGATGATTCTAGAAGAATTGGGAGAACCCAAAGATATGGACTTTACTCCGAAAAATATTGCTCTCCTTCGTGCGGATGGGGGTACATTAAGTAATATTCCATTATCTGATTATATTCAAAATATTTATCCCTTTTCGGCATTTGGATTTGGTGATGTATATGATACATTAGATCAGTATGGTATGGACCATTTGGAGATAAATCAATCCATTGCAGATGTATTGGAGGTGAAAATTAAAAGATCGCAGGATCGTCTTATTTCCGCATTATCAATATTACGTGCACATCTTGCTCCTGCCGCAGACCCTGAGCCTAATCCGTTTCTTATTGATCCAAATTGTATACGCGATGTGATTGCACAACCCATTCTTAAAACGGATTTGGACGAATATCAACGAATCAATCCATCTCTTGCCGAATCGGATCTTGGTCAAGTAAATGATTGGATGAAACGTCACCCCAATTATTTTCAAGTAGCAGTTGGAAAAAATCCTCTTTTACTTATCAAGGCGCAAACACATACATTTCAGGCAGAATATCTCAATCGTTTACAAATTAATAATATCATTCGCTACAATGAAATAAATGCAGGAATTAAGCCAAGAAAGAACAATTGTCCCCATGTTTCTAATTTGGTATCCATTCGCCGACTCCGTGATGATGTCGAACGATTTCAACAACTTGCTCCATGGTTTAAACAATTTCAGGGTGCACGTAATAAAAACTGGTTTGATTGTAATCGGTGTAACACACATTTATTATGCATACACGAACATCTTCAACTTCAAGCCTTTCTTCATCCATTTGAAAAGGCGATCATTGAAAAAGACATTTTGCTCCATTTTTCGGGAGGCCAATTTCAGGGAAAATACATTTGTCGAAATTGTGGTCAACCCATTCGTGAATTAGATTTTGACAACCATATAGAATTTGATGATAACGGAAAGCCAAAATCAGGTCGTGCAGTTCTTGTTGATGAAGATGCTCAATTTGAGGATCAAATTGATGCAATGCTCAGTCTTCCAATTGATCCTCCTGCCATTTCCGAATTTATTATTAAAGAAGATGACCAGGCGAAATGTTATCGAATCATTCGTCAAATTGCAAATGTACTTGGCGTATCACTTGAAACAAAAGAATATCGAAATATGATTGATCGAATTATGCTTTATATGGGTAAATTTCCTCAGCGAGATTCGTATAATAGTATGAGAGAGAAAAATACAGGAATGTTAGAGTATGACATTATTTATTCCCGTTTATGGATTTGTTCTACTGCAACATTTCTATTAATTGAAATTCAGTGTAAAATTCCATCACAACGCGCACAATTTCCAATTGCTGGTTGCGGATCGCCAGGTTTTGGTGGATATCCATTGGATATGGATGAATCTAAACAGCAGGGATTAAAATATGTTGCATGTGCGGTTGCATCTATTCAATTGAAAGAGGAACCATGGATTCATACGAAGTTTAAATCAAAGGATCTCGAAAAGCGCCAGGCAGGTATTTTACAATACATGCTAAATGTATTAAAAGATATTCAAGGACATGATATGATTCAAGTACAACTTGCAAAAAAGAGAAAATATGTAATTGCTTATCCAACCGATGAACTTCCTGCAACATTCTTACCTGAACCCGTTCGCATATCAATGGAAGATGCAGCAAAAGACCCTATTATTCCTGAAGTAGTTGGGTATAATGATGAAGCTGCATTGGCAAGACTATGGATTCGCCATTCTCATGCCCTTGCTAAGCAACATGCCACATTAATTCGAGGTTCTCCTATGATTGAAACCAGCTGTTGTCCAACCAAAATTGAAACGCCAGGTGCATTTTGGAAGGAGATACAAGAAAAAATTCCAATAAAGGGTCGATCTCTTCAACCGCGACAACAGGGTAATTTTCTACTTACTAATTTTATTCCACGTGATATTGGTATATCCGATGTCAAACCTGATTCGAAGTTATATTATCGTCTCTTTTTGAAATATTGTTTTGTAGGAAATCGTGTTGGTCATCCACATGAACCTGGATTGACTAATATATGTCCCTGGTGTAAATTTGAATTCCCAAGTCATCCTGCTGTGCTCGATTCGGCAGAGGGAGAAGCAGCATTATCTTCACAACAAGTAGAAACAACTGGGTCTGAATTTACAACATTATTAGATACCATTCATCGTGTGAATTATGTTGATCCTTTCTCTCCATACACTCATACCACATTACAGCAAACCTTTCAGCAATTAGCGGATGTTGAACCGGCCCCATATCTAGACTGGAAGAAGTTGATGGAGGACACCAGTGCCAAGATTAGTACACTTACATCGGAATCAACGCGTAAAGAACGCACGGAGGCAATTGGCAATTTATCTATAGAAGAAGATCAAGCAAAAGCTATTGTATTTTCAGTGATTAAGGATTCTACACATCAACAACTAATGGAGAAAATTGCGACTCTTTCTTGGAATGATTTCTTTAATGTGCTTCAGACCTATATCATTATTCCATTTCAACGCATTGTTAGTCGATTTAATGGAGCATCCTTATTTATTCCCCATGAATTACGAGATCAATTATCGGATACCCATGTTACAGTTGCACTGGAACCCATTTTAAAGAATGAAGTGTCATTTTTAACAGCAAATAAGGCAAAACTTTCACAACCCTCTACAGAGTATATACGTGCACGACTTCAGGATTATATTCGCCGTGTAACGATGTTATTGCCATTTAAAAATAAGATACGCCCTGTCCTTACTTCAGAGGGTGAGAAAACACCTGAATATCAATATATTCAATCTATTTTATTCTATGCCCCGTTATCTATCTTATTTAATCGTTCTATTGAGCCTGAGGGAGTACAACGAACCAGTGCAATGGGATCGGTAACAACAAATGCATTTAATTTTATACGTGATATTCTTGTATTTCATGTCGATAAATACAATAAGGAGCGTCTATCGTATAGCGATGAAGATATTAAAATATTGAAAGCGGTTCGCGATGAAAAGGAGCGAACCGCTGTAATTCAACGATTTGATCGAATTGTGGATCCTGAAGAAAAGGCAGTGGAACTCATGAAGAAAAATATGAAAATGGGTGAATGGTATGTTGGTAAAAATGTATACGCCTACAATGCAGATTACTGGGATCAAGAACGCCAAAAACGCATCGATGCAGGTATCATTGATTTTCCCGGTCATGCCGATGGACAAATGGATGCGCCACAGGGAAGAGAATATGATGAAAATGGATTACCGGTTTATGGCGATAATGAACTAGATAGTGGATATGATATGGCAGTAGATGATGGTGAAGGCGATACTGAATAATTGTGCAAATGTTTTTTCTACTAAGAACAATAAGGAATGTCGCTCCTGATCTATTCAGGATTATTGTACTTACTAGGTATTTCCATTCTACTCTATATTCGCCCTGAATTTATGTTTACACACGATGGAACATGGAAGGAATTTGGATTAGGTCGTAGCCGTCATCGCTATACGTGGATGCCATTTTGGCTCTTTGCTATTATTTGGGCCATTTTATCATATTTAATCGTTCTTATTATTGCGGGACATACCGGTATTGGTGGAGTGTCAAACAATACGGATATCAGTGTCTCTACGGAGCCCATTGAACCACAAAATGTGTCGATGAAAGCCATGTCGGCAGTTCCTGCCAATATTCCTAAGAAGAAGCCTACATCCATGGAAGAAATGCGACCAGGTTATTATATTTTGAATGTAAATGAAACAATGAAGCGGGGTATTCCAAAATATGTATATTTGGGACCTGAAGCACCTAACTTAGTATATCATAATTCTGCATCAGGTCTTGATGTTGCAGATAGTATGATGGATGATGACTAATATTATGATGCACAAATAGATGAATTTGCAGTACCAATTACGGCACAGAATGCCATGGTAAATGCCATATAAAATCCATAGGATAACAATTTTAGTTTGGGATATTGTGTTTCAACCTCCCCTAATTTATATTTTGGAGCACAGCATGAACCAGTATGACCAATAACCTTCTTTTTGGGATTTGGTGTTCCAAGCTGAACATCCACACGTTCTTCTGCAAAAGAGGTAATAAAGGCAGATGCTACCGGTAGACGAATGAAATCAAAATAGGATGTAAGAAATCCAACAGCGATCATAATGGGAATGGTAGAAATTGCACCACTAAATGCTGAATTTGCATTGGTATCATTACAATTGATAGATTGTGTTGCGAAATTAAACCCAACTGTAATAAAATAGGCAATAATTGTAATTCCGATTGTAAATTTATACCAAAAGGCAGGTATGGAGAGTACGGTTGCTTCAAATGGTCGAAAACATAAGTAAATAATTACACCCAATATAATGCTAGGAAAGATCGAGCCCCAATAGAATGAACTGCTGGTTGATTCCGTATTAGATGACATTGCTACTTACAGAAAGAATTTAATTGTTCTGATTCAACATGGTATGTAATTTAGAACAGCCAAATTAACTTGATACAGTAGAGAAATGTCGGATTTGAGCAAATTTTACGAGCTACGCTCAAAAGATGAATCAGGAAGGGATCCGCAGAAAAAGAAAGCCATCCGAACAGGATATGATGAAAATGGAGACTTAGTTTGGTATGGACCAAAAGGCGAAGTAATCAAAACCATTACACTTCCAAGCTATCGTTCTCCCACCGAGGAAGAATGGGACCAAATGGAACAATCTCGTAAAGAAGCAATTGCCATTGCTAATCGTGAATTTGAGAGTGCTCGGATGGAACTTTATCAGGCCGTAGAACGATCTGAAGAATTACATGAACTAATTGCACTTAATCGTAAGGTTGCAGAAGCAGATGATCGCCTTCTAAAGATTCGATTTCCCTTACGACATGTTAATTTTGTGGAGAATATTCTTGTTCGAAATATTGATTTTGATCAACCACAAGAAACGCGTAAATATCGATATGAGATCGGAATTGCAGAAACAAGACCTTTTACCTTACAGGATCAATATGTTCGTATTGGCACAGAGGCATCTAAACCACTTGTTAGTTTGGCAGAGGTTAGACCGATTACAAAAGAATCAGAGGAAATTATTCTCTTTTCAGAACCGGATAGAAATCAATATGGATTCTTATCACTTTCATGGGAGGTTAATATTGTTATTGAGAATCGTGAATATCATTCAGTAAAACAGGCATTAGCAGGTGAATTGGCATTATATTTTGGCGATGATGCCCACTGGAATACGATACATGCTGCCATTTCACCTGATGAGATACATTATACAGTAGATGATTTACCGGATGGAAAAGAGGGCAAAGAACAAGACTGGAATAAAAAGCAGATGGAATTATTATATACATTACATGTGCTTAAATTTAAATATCCTGACCTGCAAAAGGAATTATTGAAAACAAAGACAGCAATACTAGGAGCATACATACCAGGTGATACCATACTTGGTATTGGAATTTCGATAAATGATCCCAAGGCAATGAATCATCAGAATTGGACGGGTCAGAATGAACTGGGTAAGAT
>Ga0214921_10002296_pt1 | contig 31309 bp, 34 predicted proteins | sample LL1505_MetaG_FD_177992 | JGI IMG/M metagenome (GOLD analysis project Ga0214921, IMG submission 177992) | Freshwater microbial communities from Lake Lanier, Atlanta, Georgia, United States - LL-1505 | ecosystem: Environmental > Aquatic > Freshwater > Lake | place: USA: Georgia | collected... | reverse complement strand
CCGGATGCCGAGCCCGGCGGCCACCCGCACCACGCGGGAGATCTCCTCGTAGGTGAGCAACTCCTCGCGAGGCTTGAACACCGCGTCGATCGGCATGCAGTAGGTGCAGCGCAGATTGCAGCGGTCAGTGACACTCACGCGGAGGTCGGTGTGAACGCGGCCGAAGCCGTCGGTGAGCCGGCCGCCCGGCTGCCGTCGCGTTGCCCAGCCCCCTGCCTCGTCGCTCATGGGCCGAGCTCCACCGCAGGCGCGGTTTCAGGATGCACCCACGTGCGCGTGCCGTCGGCGGCCTCTTCGCGCTTCCAGATCGGCACCCCCTGCTTGATTCGCTCCATGAGCCATTCGGCCGCGGCGAAGGCCTCGCGGCGATGCGGGGCGCTCGTGGCCACCGCCACGCTCGCCTCTCCCACCGGCACCACTCCGAGGCGATGCACGACGGCACACGCACTCAGGGCAAACTCCTGCACGGCCGCGCCGGCGAGGTGCGCGAGCTGGCCCTCCGCGAGCGGCTCGTGGGCTTCGTAGTCGAGGCTGCGGGTGACGACGTCGCCGGTGATCGACCGCGTCGTCCCCACGAACAGTACGCTGGCTCCGGCGGTCTCCCGCCCCACCTCGGCCAGCACGGCCGCCGTGTCGATCCGATCGCGCACGAGCCTGCAATGCACGGTCGTCATGTCAGCCTCCGCTCACCGGGGGAATCACGGAGACGTCGGCCCCTGCGGGCACGCCGGCGGTGTCGGCGACGTAGCGACCGTCGATCGCGAACACGCTCCGCACGAGCAGCGGCGCCACCGCGGGGCACGCGGCTGCGACGGCTGACCGCAGATCCGCCACGGTGCCCCCCTGCCAGGCGACGTCGAGCCCGCGGCGACCGGCGGCCTCGGCCATGCCGGCGAACAGACCGACCCTCACCACAGCGGCGCGCGGCGCGCTAGCTGGTCGTGAGCCGGCCGCTCTGGGCAGCGAGCACGCCGTCGAGTTCCTCGGCTCCGTCGCCATCGATCGCTCCACACGCCTTTGCGAGAATCTTCACGGGGTGCACGGTGGGCTTCGTCGTGCCCTGCTCCATTTGTATCCTGCACGCGCTACACTCGGTAGCACCCGCGTCGACACCGGCGCTGCGGATCGCCGTGACGAGCCCCAGCCCCACGCGGAGGCTCGCGCGGTAGTGCTCGCGGGCCAGGCCGAAGGTGCCGGCCATCCCGGAGCAGCCCTGATCGGCCGCCTGCACCGAGAGGCCGGGCACGAGCCGCAGCAGATGCTCGGCCGGGCTCGTGGCGTGTCGGGCGCGGAGGTGGCAGGGGGCGTGGTAGAGGACGCGGGCCGCCACCGGCTGAAAGTCGAGCCGCAACTGGCCGTCGCGATGCAGCTCCCAGAGGTAGCTCGTGGCATCGGTCGTGGCGGCGACGATCCGCTCCATGTCGTCGTCTTTGACGAGCAGTGGATAATCGTGCGTGATGCAGGTCACCGTCGCGGGCTCCGTGCACACGATCCGATAGCCGAGCCGCACGGCCTCCGCAAGGATGGGTACGTTGGTGCGGGCGAGGGCGCGGGCTCCCTCGACGTCGCCTTCCGACACCAGGGCGATCCCCGACGCCACCTGCCGCGGGTCGATGAACACGCCCACGCCCTGACGCTCGAGGATCGACACGAACGACTGCACGAGCAGCGGATCGTGATGGCGGGCGAAGGTGTCGAGCAGGTAGAGCACGCGCGGGCCGCCGCGCTGGGAGGGCCGCGTGAGGCCGCGCCGCGCCGCCCAACGCATCGTGCGGCGGCCGGTGAACCGCGGAAGCTTGCGGCCACGGGCAATGCCCAGCGTCTTCTCGATGAGCCACCGGGCCTGCGGGTTGGCGATCGCCCGATTGGCGAGCGGCGCGAATCGCCCTCCCAACGCGCTCAGGCGATCGACCTGCGCCCGCAGCCACACCGCCGTGGGCAGCCCGTTGCCCGCCACGTGGGCCGCCTTCAATTCCATCACGAGCGCCGGAATGTCCACCCCCGCCGCGCAGTCCACGCGGCACTGGTGGCAGTTGAAGCAGGTGTCGGCGATCCGCCGCAAGGCGTCAGTGGCGAGCGCTTCAGCAGCGACGCCCCCGGAGAGGATCCCGGCCGCGAGGCTGGCCTTCGCCCGGGGCGACGATTCCTCCGCGGGGTCCTCGCGGTAGCGCGGGCACATGCGCACGTCGGGCCCAAGCGTGCGGCACGCCCCGCAGCCGTTGCAGGCATCGACTTCCGCCGCGAGGCTGGCCGCGGGCCACGTGAGCACCGGCAGCGCGGGCGCGGCCATGCGCGGGTCGGCCGGCCGTGCAGGCTCGAGCGACCCGCGAAACGCCTCCGTCACCGCAGCGAGCTCCGCCGTCGCGACGATCCTGCCAGGATTGAGGGTGCCCCGTGGATCGAACAGGTCCTTGACGCGGGAAAACACGGCGCTCAAATCGGGAAAGAAGCGGCCGAAAAACGCCGTCCTCGACAGGCCAAGCCCCTGCTCACCGCCGAGCGTGCCCCCGAGGGCGACCACGTCTGCATAGATCGACTCGGCCAGCCGCTCCAGCCGCACCCGCTCGTCGGGATGCCGGGGCTCGGCATACGGCCGGATGTGCACCTGCCCCTGCAGGGCGTGCCCGAACACGAGCGCCGTGGCCGCCTGATCCTTGAGCACGTCTTGCAAACGCCGCAGGAAGTCCGGCAGTCTGGCCGGCGGGAGCACCACGTCTTCCACGAACGGCACAGGGCGCGACGTGCCGCGCACGCCGTGGAGGGTCGACACGACCTGCCGCGACAGTTCCCAAAAGAGCGCCGCATCGTGGTCGTCCTCCGCCCGCCGGATGTCGAGGCACAGCCGCTTCACGCCCCCGAGGCGGGCGAGGGCATCGTCGAGCCGGGTCCGGCACTCCGCCGGCGTCTCCCCCGAGAACTCGACGAGCAGCCCGGCGTCGGCGGCGGGCGGGATGAGCAGATCGAACGTCACCTTCGCTCCGCGGGCGAGCGCCAGATGACGCTTGTCAAACAGGTCGCAGGCGCTCGGCCCCAGGCTCGCCAGCCGCAGCGCCGCATCGGCCGCCTTTTCGAGCGAGTCGAAGAGCACGAGCGCGACGGCGCGGCCACCGTCGGCCGGGCTCGTCTCGAGCGTCGCCTCCGTGACGATGGCCAGCGTGCCTGCGGCGCCGCAGAGCAGCCGTGGCAGGTCCACGAGCCCGTCGCGTTTGAGATCATCGAGCCGATACCCGCCATGCGTGGGCCGATCAGCCGGCTGCCAGCGGGTGATCACGGGCCGGGCATCGGCGAGGATCGCCGCCACGCCCGCGGCCAACCGTGCCTGCCCGCCCTCGGCAGGCGTGCCCGTGCCATCCGCTGCCGTGGGCACGAGCTCCATCACGCTGCCGTCGGCGAGCACGCCCTGCACCGCCGCGACCCGATCGCGGATCGCCCCGTGCCGCGCGAACCGGCTGCCCGAGGCATTGCGGCCGATCATCCCGCCGATCGTGGTCACGGCCGCATTGCCCGGATCGGGGCCGAACATGCGGCCCAGCCGGGCGAGATGCTCATCGAGCTGTGCAGCCACCACCCCCGGCTGCACCCGCACCCGCGTCGCCGTGGTGTGGATGATGCGGCGCATGTACCGCGAGGTGTCCACCACGATGCCGCGGCCGAGCGCGTCGCCGGCGAGCCCGGAGCCGCCGCCCCGCGGGGTGACCGGGATCCCGCGCTCCGCGGCAAACCGCACCGTCGCCGCGACGTCGTCCACCGAGCGCGGCCGCACGATCACCAGCGGCCAGATCTCGAACAGGCTCGCGTCGGTGGCGTAGAGGGCCCGGCTCGCGTCGTCGCACAGCACGTCGCCGGCCACCAGGCCCCGCAGATCTTCGGCGATCAGCTGCCGTTCACGATCCATGTGCGGATCCGGCCCGCAGCCGGGCCGTCTGCTGGCGGTGCTTCTCGTGCGTCTCCAGATCGAAGCCGCCAAACGAGCCCCGCACGCCGGCTCCGCGATAGCGGGCACCGCAGCGATAGCACGACAGGCAGTCGGGCATTACGAGATACAGCACCACGTCGACGAGCGCCGTCCCGAACAAGATGGCGAACGTGAGCACGAGCTCCCGCCACGCCCACGCCACGCAGCTCGCGGCGAGCCCCGCGACGACGATCGCGAGCCCCACGCGCTGGGGAAAATCCTTGCGCACGAAGAGCTCGGTGCTCGGGCAGACGAGGCACCGCCGCAGCCGTGGCGGCGTGCCGGGCGCGAAGGCATCGCCGGGCACGGCGACAGCCGCTCCGCAGGCTGGGCAGTCGAGCGTGGCACGCGTCTCGATGCCGTCGGCCGCGACGGTGGCATGGCAGGCGGGGCAGGCGTAGGTGATCCGCATCCGAGGCGCTCCGCATGAAAGTCAGGCTGCCGTTGCGAGCAGTTGGGCGGTGAGCTCGCCGATGATCGCGGCCAGGCAGGCCACGTAGAGAATACCCGTGGCGCTCTGCGTGTTGGGAATATCGAGCGTCTTGCGGCTCAAAATGAGCAGGGCCGGCAGCCCGAGGAGCCCGGCCAGCCAGCGCAGGGAGAAGAGCGCGAGGGCCGTCGGCTCGAGGCCCTGCCACGGCACGGCGCCCGTGTGCAGCACGGCGGCGAGCGCCGCCACGAGCACGGCCGCCCATGCCACGAGCGCCACGTCGATCATCCGGCGCAGAGCGTCGACCCGCATGCCAGGTGCGTTGAGATACCAGTGCCCGAGGAGCATCGCATGCACCGTCAGGCCGACCACGAGCCCCGAGAGCAGCCGCGTGGCGGCGGGCACGATCGCCACCGGCCCCGCGAGCACCGTCGCCGCCGCAAGCAGCCCGGCGCAGGCGATGCAAAACGCGATTCCGCCGCGCACCCGCTCGGCATACCACGCGATGCTCCCGAGCCACGCCGCCACGGCCGCCGCGGCTGGCAACGGCCAAAACCACGCCGGCAGCACCGACCCCGCCAGAAGCGCCGCGAACGTGGCGAGCCCGAGCACCACCAGCAGATTCACGCGAAAGAAGCCAGCCGGCACCATGCCGGCGGGCGTGAGCACCAGCGCGGCGGCGAGGCCCCAGGCGAACCGGCAGAGAAAGTCGACGAGAAGCGTCACAGCGCCGGACGATTCCCGTAGATGAGCGACATGACTTCGGCGCGGCTCGACACGTTGGAGCGAAAGATCCCCTTCATCGCCGAAGTCACGCACAGGCTGCCGGGCTTGCGGATGCCGCGGATCGTCATGCAGGTGTGCGACGCTTCCACGACCACGGCCACGCCCTTGGCCCCGAGGTCTTCCACGAGCAGATCGGCGATCTGCTCCGTCATCCGCTCCTGCACCTGCGGCCGGTGCGACACCACTTCCACGATCCGGGCGAGCTTGCTCAGGCCGAGCACCCGGCCATCGGGCAGATAGCCGATGTGGGCCTTGCCCATGAACGGCAGAAGATGATGCTCACAGACGCTGGTGAACGAGATGTCGCGCACGAGCACGATCTCGTCGTACTTCTCCGTGAAGGCCTTGCGAAGGTGCACCTTCGGGTCTTGATGGAGCCCGCTGAACATCTCCGCATACATCCGGGCCACACGAGCCGGGGTTTCGAGCAGGCCCTCCCGATCGGGATCCTCCCCGACGGCATGGAGAATCTCACGCACGGCCCGCTCGATGCGGGCATGGTCGACGGGCAAGGCATCCTTCTTCATGCCGTCCATACTATCACACGGCAGGCCGTCAATTGGTGCTGAACTCGGGCGGGAAAGGCCGCGGAATCGTGGCCGCGGGCCGGCCGGCGATCGCCTCGAGCAAGAGCCGGGTGCGGCGAAAGACATCGCATTCTGCCAACAGTCGCATCTTCCATTCGATGTCGAGATCGATCGTGTAGGCCACGATGTCGGCGAGCATGCCCAGGGTGATCTGCGTGCCCAGCAGTTGGTCGAGCTGCTCGTAGGCGTCGGGGATCTTCGGCATCGCCCGCTTGAAAGCGGCGAGCAGCTGCTGCTGGAGCTCCGCGGCGGCGGGCGATCCTTCGTCGGGCGATTCGTCGTCGAGAATCTCAGACTCCACCACGCGAAACAGCTTCTTGGGCGGCAGCTCGCGCACGAGTCGCAGCCGCCGCACGCCGAGCAGAAGCACGTTGTAGGTGCCCTCGGGCGTCCGCTGGTGGGTCGCCACGCGGCACAGGCAGGCGGTCGAGCGGAGCCGTGGACGCCCCTCGTAGTGTTGCTCCCAGCCGGGCGCCAGCACGGCCAGGGCGATCAGGCGGTCGTCTTCGATCGCTTCCTCGAGCATCGCCCGATAGCGGGGCTCGTAAATGTGCAACGCCTGCATGACGTGCGGAAACATCACCAGATTCGGCAGCGCGAAAATGCGTGCCTGTCCGGAAAACTGGTCGGGCGAAAAGGAGAGCGGTTCGTCGGTCATGGGAGGCTCGGCCGTGCCGCGTGTGCCCCGGCGTCAGGCCGGCGGCGGATCGAGGTGGATCTCCGGGAGCAGGTCGGGGTCGAGCGTGACGTCAGGAAAATCATCCGTGCTCGCGGCCACGTCGGCGAGGCAGGTGTCGAACGCGGCGAGAAACTTTTCGATGTCGAGGCCCAAGTGCTGCGGGGCGTAGGGTTCGAGATAGCCGTGCACGCTCTTATGCAGCTTGCGGGCCCCGCGAATGTTGCCATTACCGAAATGATAGAGGGCCACTGCGGCCTGGATCAGCCCCTGGTAAAACTTCCGGGAAGGGCCCCGGTATTCCGTCCACAGCTCTTCCCAGACTTCGTGGCTCTCGTAATAGTCGCAGGCATTGAATTTCTCGATGCCGTCGAGATACAGGGGCTCGTAGGCGGGCGCTGCGTCCATGAATCCAACCCTGCTCGCTGCCGTCATTCACCGGGTCAAGGGCCGATGCCTCCGACCGGCACGAAGGAACACCGGATGAATGGTAGCAGCCACGGCCGTGGCGAGGGGGTGGCCGCCCCGGCGCGACTGGCCCGTGAAACGATGGCTGCCAAGAAACTGCGGGCGGCGGCGATTGCCGAGCGGCTGGCAGGAGCTTATCCGGCAGCGGAATGCTCGCTGGACTTCGCCAACCCGTTTCAGCTTCTCGTAGCCACGATTCTCTCGGCCCAGTGCACCGACAAGCGCGTGAACATGGTCACCGGCGACCTGTTTCGCCGCTGGCCCACGCCGGCGGCCCTGGCTGCCGCCAGGCCGCGCGACCTCGAAGCCGTCATCCGCAGCACCGGCTTCTACCGGGCCAAGGCGAAGAACATTCTCGGCTGCTGTCAGGGGCTCATGGAGCGGCACGGTGGCGAGGTGCCGCGGTCGCTTTCCGACCTCGTGCGGCTGCCGGGCGTGGGCCGCAAAACGGCCAATGTCGTGCTCGGCAGTGCGTTTGGCCAGGCCGAGGGGATCGTGGTCGACACGCACGTGGGCCGGATCACGCGGCGCCTGGGGCTCACGCGGCAGGCCGATGCCGTGCGGGCGGAGCGCGACCTCGTGAAGGCTGTGCCCCGCGACCACTGGATCGCCTTCAGCCACCGGCTCATCGAGCACGGCCGCACCATCTGCCCGGCCCGGGGGCCGCGGTGCGAGGCCTGCCCGCTCGCCGACCTCTGCCCGCGCGTGGGCGTGAAGGCGAAGAGCCCCCGAAAACTGGCGAAGCGACGACCGCGGCCCGCCGCAAAACGCCGCCGTCCCTGACAGCGTCGAACCAAAAGCGTACAATCCGCCCCCGTCGGGTTCCTGTCCTCTCCGCCACCGCACCTGGAACCACCCATGATCCTCTCCGGCAACGAGATCAAGCAGCAGCTCGGCGGCAATGTCGTGATCGAGCCCTTCGACGAGGGCCGGCTCAACCCCAACAGCTACAACCTCTCGCTCCACGACGAACTGCTCGTCTACGAGGAGGTGGTGCTCGATATGCGGAAGAGCAACCGCGTGGAGCGGATCCGAATTCCCGAAGACGGGCTCGTGCTCACCCCCAACCAGCTGTACCTCGGCCGCACGGTCGAGCGCACCGAGACGCACAACCTCGTGCCGATGATCGAGGGCCGCAGTTCGATCGGCCGGCTCGGACTGTTCGTCCACGTGACGGCGGGCTTCGGCGACGTCGGCTTCTGCGGCTACTGGACGCTCGAGATGTTCGCGGTGCAGCCGGTGAAGATCTACCCGGGCGTGCCGATCTGCCAGATTTTCTTCCACCAGATCCACGGCGTGATCACCGAATACGCGAGCGCCAAGTACCAGCACAACCACGACATCCAGCCGAGCCTCCTGTTTCGCGAATTCTCCGGCGACGATTCCGACCAGCAGATGCAGCTGGAATTCAGCGGCGAGCGAACGGCGAGATAGCGACCGATGGTGCCCAAGCTGCTCGCCTGGACGGCGTTCGCTCTGATGTTGGTGTTTGCGGTGATCGCACTCGTCGCCGTGTTCGCCCGCACCTCGCTCGGCGACAACGCGCTGCCGCTCGTGTTGTACGGCGGGCTGCCGCTGCTGGGGCTCGCCATGCTCGTGGCCGTCGCCCTGCTCGTGCTCGCCGCGTTCCGTTCCTGATCCCGTTCCGCCACCGCAAGAAAGGCCCTGCCGCGTGCTTCGAAGTCACACCTGTGGAGAACTCCGCCCGGCCCACCTCGGCACGCAGGTCACGCTCTGCGGCTGGGCCGATCGTGTCCGCGACCACAAGGGCGTGATTTTCATCGATCTCCGCGATCGCTGGGGCCGCACTCAGGTGGTGATCGGGCCCGACAGCGGCCCGGAGGCGCTCGCTGCCGCGCGGGCCGTGCGGTCGGAATGGGTGCTCAAAGTCACGGGAACGGTCGGAGCCCGCCCCGAAGGCACCACGAATCCAAAACTCGCCACCGGCGCGATCGAGGTCGTGTGCACGGCGCTCGAGGTGCTCAACGAGGCGGAGACGCCCGTCTTCCAGCCCGGCGCGACGGACCTGCCCGGCGAGGAGGTGCGGCTCGCCCATCGCTGGCTCGACCTGCGCCGGACGCAGATGCAGGAGAACATGTTTCTCCGCAGCCGGATCGTGAAGCTCATGCGCGACCACTTCGACGAGCTTGGGTTCATCGACGTGGAGACGCCGATGCTCGGCAAGAGCACGCCCGAAGGGGCCCGCGACTACCTCGTGCCGAGCCGGCTCGAGCACGGCTCGTTCTTCGCGCTGCCGCAGTCGCCGCAGCTCTACAAGCAGCTGCTCATGATGGCCGGCTTCGACCGCTACGTGCAGGTGGCGAAGTGCTTCCGCGACGAAGATCTGCGGGCCGACAGGCAGCCCGAGTTCACGCAACTCGACGTCGAGATGTCGTTCGTCGAGGCTGATGACGTGATGGGAGTGATCGAGGGGCTGGTGAGGCGGACGGCCCGCGAGATTCTCGGCATCGACGTACCGCTTCCCCTGCCGAGGCTCTCGTGGGACGAGTGCATGGAGCGGTTCGGCCACGACGCCCCCGACCTGCGCTACGGCCTCGAGATCACCGACCTTACGGCCCTCGCGGGCGAGAGCGACTTCCGCGTGTTTCGCGGGGCTGTCGAGGCCAGCGGCCGCGTTCGCGGCATCCGCGTGCCGGGGGCCGCCGGAAAATTCTCGCGCAAGGATCTCGACGAGCTCACCGCCGTGGCGGTCGAGGGGGGCGCGAAAGGACTCGTGTGGCTGAAGGTGGAGCCTGACGGCTCGTGGTCGGGCCCTGTCGCCAAGAATCTCACGGCGATCGCCGATCGGCTCAAGGCCGCGCTCGGCTGCGAGCCGGGCGACCTGGCCCTCATCGTGGCCGACTCGTTCGAGACGACCTGCAAGGCCTTGCACATGCTGCGGAAGCGGCTCGGGGCGCAGCTCGGACTCTACGACCCCAAGGCGATGCACTTCTCCTGGGTGGTCGATTTCCCGATGTTCGCCCGCGATGCCGAAAGCGGTGGCTGGGCGTCGATGCACCATCCGTTCACGGCGCCGCGGCCCGCCGACCTCGATCTCTTGGAGAGCGATCCGGCCGCCTGCCGGGCCGTGGCCTACGACCTCGTGATCAACGGCTCGGAGGCCGGCGGCGGCACGATCCGGATCCACGACGGAGCGACGCAGGAGAAGGTCTTCAAGCTGCTCGGGATCTCGGCGGACGTGGCCCGCGAACGGTTCGGCTTCCTCCTCGACGCACTGCGGAGCGGCGCCCCGCCGCACGGCGGCATCGCGCTCGGCATCGACCGCTGGGTGATGCTCTTCGGCGGCCTGGAGAGCATCCGCGACGTGATCGCGTTTCCGAAGACGCAGAAGGCGAGCGACCTCATGACCGGAGCCCCGGCCCCCGTCGAGACGAAGCAACTCGTGGAGCTCGGCGTGCGGGTCGTCGTGCCCCCGCCCAAGCCGGCCTCGGGCGGCTGAGCACCGCAGCTGCCCGGGAACCGGTGAACCTAACTTCCGCGTGATACATGAACGACTGGCCGCCTTGTCCGTCCGAAGATGAGCTCGAACCGGATGTCCGCGACATGATCGCGCGCATCCGCGGCCACACGATGGTCACGCTTCCCAGGCTCATCTCGCTCGTCGAGCAGGTGCGGCACTGTGAGTCGGCGGCTCTTCCAGGCGCATTCGTGGAGTGCGGCGTCTGGAAAGGAGGCTGCACAGGACTCATGGCGCTGGCGGCACCACGGGCAGGCTCACACCGCTGACGGGGTTCTACGATGCCTTCGGCGGGCCGGGAACGCTCGAGGAAAACAGGACGCTGCTGGAGCAGACGATTCAGTACGACGCGCGAAACATCCACTACCACAAAGGCTGGTTCCAGGACACGCTGCCCGTGGACGCCGCTGCCGTCGGGCCGATCGCGATCCTCCGCCTGGATGGGGACTGGTACGCTTCCACCAAGGCCTGCCTCGAGCATCTCTACGATCAGGTGGTGCCCTCGGGCTACGTGATCATCGACGACTACGACACCTACGACGGGTGCCGCACGGCCGTGGATGAGTTCGTGGCGAGTCGCAGCCTGCCGGTGAAACTCCACCGGGTGGACGCGGATTGCCGATACTGGGTGAAGAACTAGAGACCGCCCCCCGGCTCCTCCCGCCGCTTGCAGCGTGCGATCTGTTCCAGGCCGATTGCATCGATCCCGAGCATCTCGGGCTGGTCGGTGTAACTGCGGACGTCGCCCATGAGCCCGGAGAGAACCTGGTCCAGCAGGCCATCGCGGAAGGGCCGGTCTGGTGTGCGCCACGGCGTCTTCGCGAAGTTCCCGGCCAAATGCCGCCGCATGGCGGCGCGCCATGCCGGGGGTGAGTGCTGCTCCATGCCGTCGATGGTGCGCATGGCATATTCCTGCCGGAGCGAACGGTCGTCGATCAGCGCATCGAGCGACTCCACGAGCTGGCCGGCGTCGCGGGCCGGATGGCGATCCGCCGGAAGCCACGGGCATTCGCTGTACAGGATTTCGAGTTCCTCAGGATCAGGCTGGTAGGCCACCACCGGCGTGCCCAGGGCTGCACTCTCCAGCATCGACGTGATCGAGCAGAACGGATAACTGTCGAGGTAGATGTCCGCCGCCGCGCGATGCCGCGTGGGCGATGGGACGGTTCCCATGCAGAGCACCTGACCGGGATGCCGTTCGGCCAGGGGGCCGAACACCGGGTGCCGGTCATCCGCGCCGACAGCCATGAGCTTGACGTCCCGACGGCGGAGCAGGCGATCCAGCGGTTCGAACAGGGAGCGGCTTCCAACGGGATTAAACTTGTATCCCGAAGCGACGGTCAGGACGAGGCACTCCTGATCCCCGATCCCGAAGCTCTGCCGGGCTTCGTGGCGATCCACGACGGCGGGCCGCGTGATCGGGACGGGCACCACGCCGCAGGCGGCGGCGGCGACGCCGCGGCGGGCTTCCGCCAGACGGGCGCCCCGGTGCCGAAGATTCAGGAGCACCACGGGCAGTCCCGCCCCCAGCCAGGCCACGTGATCGGCATGGTTCAGGAAGTGGATTTCGGCGTGGGGGCTGCGGTACGCGGCCGCCACGGAGCATGCATCATTGGGGTGGATATGGAGAATCACCCGCCGGGCAACGCGAAACAGAGCCTGCAGGTGAGCCACTCGCGCGCGCCGGCTCAAGCGGGCCTGGTGGAGATCGATCACCGGCACGTGCCGCCCCAGCGGAACAACCCACGAGTGCTCGACCGGCTGATCCTGCCGGACGAGCACGACGGCGTGGGGTTCGTCATCGAGGAGCTCGATCCAGCGCTTCACGAGCGGCGTATGCCCGCCGATGGCGTAGGCCTCCGTGAGGACGTGGAGCGTGCGGCCCTCCACCGCCTTCATCCAAGGGCCCGACTGCGCGACTGGATCGGCAAGCGCGGTGTGTTCTTGGAGCAATCGTTCGGCCTGAGGCAGAACGAATGTGCCGGCGTGACACAGCCAGGCGATCAGCGCGGATTTCTCGATGAGCGCGAGGCTCTGTTCGGCATCGCCGGCATGCCGGCTCAAACATCCATTCAGGATGCCGAGGAGCCGCCTCGCTTTCGTCATTCGCGTTTCGGGCTGGTGCACGTGTCGAGCAGTCTCTCCGGAGCAGGCGGGCGATCAGCCAATGCCGATCCCGAAGAAGTCCAGCACGGCGTCGATCACGCGTGCCTGGTCTTCATCTCGAAGATCATGGAACAGGGGCAGCCGCAACAGACAGTCGCTGAAGCGGTCCGCGTGGGGGAGGGGACGGCCGTCGTGTTTGTCGGCGAAATACGGGCTGGCGTGCAGCGATTGGTAGTGAAAAACCGCCAGCATCTCCCGCTTCTGCAGATGCTTGATCAGCCGGACCCGCGTGGGCTCGTCGGGCAGCACGACGTAGAAACAGTGGGCGTTGTGCCCGGCAAAGCCGGGAACGACGGGAACCTGCAGCCAACCGGCCTGCTGCAGGGGGTGCAGGGCGGCGAGATACCGCCCCCACAGCTGAAATCGCCGGGCGTTGATCTCCTCGAGAGCCTCGAGCTGCGACCACAGCAGAGCCGCCAGGATATCCGCGGGAAGAAACGAGGATCCGACGTCGACCCAGCCGTATTTGTCCGTTTCACCGCGAAAGAACGCGCGCCGGTTGGTCCCCTTCTCCCAGAGAATCTCCGCTCTGGCCACGTGCTCCGCACTGCGAAGGGCAAGCAGTCCGCCTTCCCCACAGTGGACGTTCTTGGTCTCGTGGAAGGAGAACGCACCAAAGTCACCGATCGTGCCCAAGGGTCTCCCGCGATAGCAGGCCTCGACGGCCTGGGCGGCGTCTTCCACCACGAAGGCCCCGACGTCCCGAGCCAGGCGAAGGATCGGGTCCATGTCCACGGCAACGCCGGCATAGTGAACCGGCACGATGGCCTTCGTCCGGTTCGTCACCACCTCTGCGACCCGGACAGGATCCATGTTGGGGTGATCGGGGAGGGAATCCACGAAGACGAGCGTGGCACCCCTCAAGGCGAAAGCATTGGCCGTGGATACGAAGGTGAAGCTGGGCAGGATTACTTCATCACCCGGTTGAATCCGGCACAGCAACGCCGCCAATTCCAAGGCGGCGGTGCAGGACGTGGTCAGGAGCGTGCGGTGGCAGTCGTACCGAGCTGCGAGGAAGGACTCGCAGCGTTTCGTGAAGGCTCCGTCGCCGGACACCTTGCCCGAACGGTATGCCTCGGCGATGTAGCCGAAGGCCTTCTCCGGGAGGGATGGGCGATTGAACGGAATCATCGACCTCACTCGGGCCAGATGTGAAAAACGGCTTCGTCGCCGACAACCCCATACCCACAGGCGGTGTACAGACCGCATGCGGCGACATTCCGCATCTGGGTGGCCACTTCCACCGCCGTCATTCCGTGCGCGGCGCACCAGGCCTCCGCGCCGAGCATGAGTCGCTTTCCATGGCCCTGGCAGCGATGGCCGTCCGCCACGGCGATGAGCCCGATCGTGCCTGTCGAACCACCATCCGATTCCGCGACGGTGACCATCCCTACGCAGGACGAGCCCTCGTGAATCACCAACACATCCCGGGCGATTTCCCCAGCCATGCTCCGGTGCATCCAGGCGACATACAGCTTCTCGAACACCTCCGGCGCGATTCTCGGATCGGCTCGAAACCGTGAATAGGTTCCGCTCACGAGCGCGAGCTGTTCCAAGTCTGCCGTGCAGGGATGGCCCACGACCGATTCGATGCCCGGGGGCGGCTGGCGGCTGGTGATCGCTTCTTTCCGGAAGCGCACTTTGCGATCAACGCACCGAGCGCCGACCAGAGTGAGCGCCGCGGTCGCGTCTGCATCGCTCCATGGCACGGAGACGTAGGCAAGTTGCACGCTCTCGGACCGCAACGCACCGATGGCATGCTCCAGGAGACCGCCATGGACGACGTCCGGGGAAATACGCGCCACGGGAAACCCGAACAGCGCAGAATCCCACGGCAGTGGTCGGAAGCCTCGCGCTGGAGCAGGGTTCATGTTCGGTGGCTGGGATGCGGCATCGGATCGGCCGTGAGACTACCGTTTTTGGAGGGGGCCCCACAGAGGACCATGGACCGAAAAGCCGCCGGTGGCGGAAGGAGCCTTGCCTCGGCTATCTTTGCGCCGCCTCCTGAGCGATTGTTTGCGGGAGTGAGTATCGGGCGACTAGCTCAATTGGTCAGAGCACCTCGTTTACACCGAGGGGGTTAGGGGTTCGAGTCCCTTGTCGCCCAGTGATTCGGTTGGCGGTCGAGCGCACGAGCAGGTCCTTCCTCCGCCTGGAGAGCTTCTTGATGGCCGCCTCTCGCTTGAGGGCGGCCGATTTTGAACGCACTGGCTCGGTGTGGGCCAGCCGCACGGGGAGCCGGCTGCGCGTGTATTTCGATGCCTTCCCGGCTGCATGCGTCACGAGCCGTTTGGGCAGGTCGTTCGTGATGCCCGTGTAGAGCGAGCCGTCGCCGCAGCGGAGCACATACACGAGCCAACATTTTTTTGGGCGGGGCGGCATGACCGTGGGATCATGGCGTCTCGGCGACAGCCCTGGAAAGCCCAGCCCTCCGGCCCTGCCTCGGCTGAAGCGACTGCACGGCTGGAGGCCGTGCGCCGCAGGCGAGGGAAACCTCGGCTTTCCCTCCGCCTGCGCAAGCCCGCCGGGGCCATGGATGGCCCGGCGGGCGTGTATTTAGAAACAGTCGTTGCGGACCTCGTGGATGATCAGGTCCTTGAGGCGGCAGATCGCCTGTTGCTCCTGGGCTTTGGCATCACGCCAAAACTGCGTGAGTTCCTCGCGCCACTCGGCGTTGGCGATGTACTGGTCATACCGCCATAGCGAATCGAGCCGGCGGCTGAGTTCGTGGACGAGATCATGGTCGTGGTCGGCGCAGCCGGTGGTTTCACCGAGGTGGCTGAGTTCTTTTTCGGCGGCGAGATACATGAGGACTCTCCAAGGGGAGACACGAGGTGCAAACGGCCCGTCGTTCCCTGGCCTCCGAGCCGCGCCGGTGCCTGCGCGACCGCCCAACCGTTCCGCCAGTCGTGTGGCAAATCAAGCTCGATGGATGGCCGGCAGCCTGCAGCCCTCATCGATTCGGGACACTTCGGCCCCGTGCTGCGACCTTGCCTGTCGTAGCGGTCGTGCGGCGCCGCTTGGGCCGTAGCGACGGGCCCCGTAGACTGGTCGTGACCCGGCGCAGGGGCCGCTCGAACAACGTCGCCATGCATCGAACCCACGACCATCACGCCACCGACGCCGATCCTCCGACCACGCTGCTCGAATCGTTCGACAGTTGGGCACAACTGCTGCGCAACGGCGAGCCACCCGTTGCCGTGCCGCTGGCGTCAGCCACGCCGGGCACCGCCGCGGGCGCCCCGGAAGCGGAACCCTATCGACCGATCCTCCGTCGGCACCTGGCCCTGCTGCATGTGATCGACGACGGCCGCGAAGACGGCGAGACGATCCGCCTCCGTAGCGACAGCCTCCTGATCGGGCGCACTGATGGCGAGGTCACGATCCCGCACGACATCACGATGTCGACACGGCACGCGCTCCTCGAATACGGAGGCGAACACTGGCAGCTCTCCGACGTGGGCAGCGCGGGAGGCACGTTCGTCCGCGTCCTTTCCGCCCGGCTTCACGACGGCTCATGCGTCCAGCTCGGTGCGACGCGGTTTCGATTCGACGCCGTCGACGGAGAGGATCCCTGCCTCGTCGAGATGCTGGCGGATGGCGACGGCACTCGACACTCCTGCCGTGGTCCACTGGCGACGATCGGCCGCGCGGGCATGGGCTGCCACATCGGGGTTGCCGACCCGTTCATCAGTCCGCTGCACGCCGAGATGCGGACCGCGGCGGGGGCGTGGCGGATCGAGAACCGTGGCCTCAACGGCCTCTGGGTGCGGATCACGAGCCCGATCAAGCTCGCGCACCCGGCGCAGTTTCAGTGCGGTGAGCAGCGGTTCGTGTTCGTGCCGCTGACCGGCTGAGCGGGGCTTCGGCGGGTGCCACCGTTCACTCGAGCAGCCAGTCCGGCAGCCGACGCACGCGGCCCTCACGATCGACGCACACGACGACGGTCCGGCCGCTGGCGATGATCGTCTTGTCGCGAATCACCTCGTAGGCGTGCTCGATGCTCGCGCCACCGACTTTCTCGACGTAGGTCCTGACGACGAGCAGGTCGTCGTATTCGGCCGCGGCCCGGTAGCTGCACGAAGCCTCCGACACCACGAGAAACAGCCCGGCCTCCTCGAACTGTCGGTAGGTGGCCCCCCGCCCCCGCAGCATTTCGGTCCTGCCGATCTCAAAGTAGGTGAGAAAGTTGGCGTGATGCACGCGTTGTTGGCCGTCGGTCTCCTGGTACCGCACGCGGATTTCGGTGTCATGGGAAGCGAGTGCCAACGATCTGCTCCTCGTGGCTGGCGGTTTTCCGGACGGGGCATTCGTTGACCGCCGCAGGCCGCAGAATCTATTCTTTGCACGTGGTTGGAGGCAAAGCCCGTGGCTCCGGCGCGATTCGCGCTCGGGCCCGTGTTCCGGAGGCAGGCACGTGAGCATCGGCGACGAGGGTGAAGGCGGAGTGGTCGGATTCGCTACGGCCCGCGGCCGCAATTTCCCCACGCTGCGGCAGTTCACGGTGTTTCTCGAGAATCGGGTCGGCCAGTTGCTGGAGCTCGTGCGGCGATTCGACGGCTCCCGGGTGAGGATCGTGGCGCTGTCGATCACCGACTCGGGCGAGTGTGCCTTCGTGCGGTTCTTGTTGAGCCATCCGGAGCAGGGCCGCGAGATTCTGGAGCGGGCGGGGCTCGCGCTCATCGAGAGCGATCTGATCGGCGTGGAGCTTCCCGACGGTGAGCAGCCGTTGTTGCGGATTTGTACGGCCCTCCTGCAGGCCGAAGTCAACATCATCCAGGCCTACCCGATCCTCGTGCGGCCACGCGGCAGACCCGCGGTGGCGTTGATGGTCGACAACACCGAGATGGGGCTGGAGACCCTGGGCAACAAGGGCTTCACGATGATCACCGAAGGCGACCTCGACGAGAACGAGTAGCGGGCTACTCGAACATCCCGTCCGGCAGCCCCTCGACCTGGCGGACAACGACCTTCTGAATCGACTCCCAGGAGACGGCCGTCAGCGTGACCGTGCCGTCGGCGGCCTGGCTGGCGAACAGGCCGTGCGTGCCGCGCGACCACCGGGCCTCGTACCACTCGGGCAGGATCACGCCGCCACCGGTGAGATGCAACTCCACCACCCCGCCATGGCCTCGCTCGAGCCACAGCCGGGCCACGAGCTGGGCCGTGGGGTTTTCCACGATGGTCGTCTCGTCGGGCCCCGCGAACTGCTCGGGGGCGTAGCCGGCCACCACGTCTCCCACGCCACTTCCGCCGCCGGTCACCGACTCTCCGCCCGCGTCGTTGATCTCGATAGCCACGTCCTCGACGGCCGGCTCGGCGGCGCTCGGGCCCTCGAAGAGATTGGCAAACTGATCGGCGGCGGGGGCGTCGGGGGCCGGGGTGGCGGCAGGCGGTTCTGTAAACACCTCGACAGCCACAGGCTCAGGCGGGGCGACAGCGGCCACATCGAAGGCCGGCTGGGGCGCTGGTGCCGGCGTCGGCTGCCCGGCCAGGGGAATCACGACGGCGATGCCACACTTCGAGCAGGTGCCTCGCTTGCCGGCGAGTTTGGCCGGCACGTTGATTCGATGGCCGTTGTCGCACTGAAACGTGATCGTGCCACTGCCTGCCTTGGCATTGGCCCGCAGCACGATTCTCGTCTTTTCCTCCGACATCGATCGGCTCCCGCAGTCCGCCGGCGCGGCCACGCCACGCGTTGCGCCAAGTCTAGCGTGCAAAGCCGCGCCTTGACGGGGCGAGCGCAGCCTCTGACACTGCGGGCGTTCGACGCCTGCGGCCGATGCCGAGGGCAGATTGCCCAGGTTTTCCCGGTTGTTCGGGTGATGCCATGCCGATTCAGGTCGTCTGCCCCGGCTGCAAGGGCCGGTTCACCGTCAGCGACCAGTTCGCCGGACGGACCGGCCCGTGCCCCAAGTGCAAGCAGTCGATCACGATTCCGGCCCCCGCCGCCAAGGCGGTCACGATCCACGAGCCCGAGGCGCCAGCCGCCAGTTCCCAAGGATCGGGCCGTGCTCCCCTGGCGCCGATCATGAGCACGGAGCGGCCCGTGTCGACGCTCCAATTCGTCGTCGTCGCCGTGGGCGCCGTCGCCTGCCTGATCTTCACGCTCCTCGCCCGTGTGGCCTGGCAGCCCGGGCAGGCTCCTCAATGGGCCCTCGCTGCCGCTGCCGTCCTCCTCGCCTTCCCCTGCGCGGCCATCGGATATCGCATCACCCGCAATCGTGAGCTCGAGCCCTACCGCGGCCGCTCGCTCGCCATCCGGGTGACGATCTGTGCCCTCGTCTACGCGGCGCTCTGGGGTGTGCGGGCGCTCGTGCCGGCCGAGATGACCACCGAGATGTGGCAGTGGCTGTACGTGGCACCGATCTTCTTCGGGATCGGCGGCCTCGCATCCCTCGCCGCCTTCGATCTCGACTGGGGGGCGGCCGTCGCCCACTTCTCGCTCTACGTGCTCGTCACGGCCACGCTCCGCTGGCTGGCCGGCTTCCCTCCGATCTGACATGCCCTGCGATTCTCTTCCCGAACTCCGTGCCCTCGACGCTTGCAGCGACGGCCTGCGCATCCCGCCCGACGTCACCGTGCCGCTCACACCGCGGGTGCGGGCCCTGCTCGACCTGCCGCTTCTGCGGCGTCTGGCCCGAATCAGCCAGTTGGGGCTGGTGGCGCTCGTCTACCCGGGCGCGGTGCATTCGCGGCTCGAGCATTCGCTGGGCGTGTATCGCCTCGCGCTCGAATTCCTGGCCCGCCTGCGGCACGACCCCCGCTTCGCGGAGACGGTCAGCGAGGCCGATGCCGCTGCCTTCGTCGTGGCAGCGCTCGTCCACGACGCGGGCCACTGGGCCTATTGTCACCCGCTCGAAGACATGGGGCTCCCCGAACTTCCGCGGCACGAATCGTTCGTCCGCCGGCTCCTCGCCGCGCCAGACACGGCCGCCGTGCTCGAGGGCGAGTGGGATCTCGACCCGGGCCGAGTGGCGGCGCTCATCGAGGGCTCGGCCCTTGATCCCGCTGGCCGGCTCCTGCACTCGCTCCTCTCTGGTCCGATCGACGTCGACAAGATGGACTATCTCTCCCGCGACAGCCTCCATGCCGGTGTGCCGTATGGCAGGCACTTCGACCAGGAACGCCTGCTCGCAAGCCTGTGCGTCGATGCCTCGGGAACGGCTCTGGCCATCACCGACAAAGGCCGCACTGCGGCAGAGCTGATGGTGTTCGCCCGCTACGTGATGTTCAGCGAGGTGTATTGGCACCATGCCGTCCGGGCGGCCACCGCCATGCTGCAGCGGGCGGTGTGGATCGTGCGCCCGATGCTGGTGGCGGAAGACCTCAGGCAGTGTGACGACCATGCCTTCGCCGACTGGCTCCTCGCCGCGACCCAGGGCACGCCTGCGGCGGAGCTTGCAACCGGCCTGTTCGGTCCCGTGCGCCGGCTCGTGAAGCGGGTGGCCACCTTCGACGCCCTCCACCAGCCAGCCGTGCATCGCGCCCTCGCGGGCCGGTCGTACGCCACGACGGTCGCCATCGGCGCACGGCTCGCCAACCTGCTCTCGGCTCGAACAGGCCTCACCGTCGCTCCGCACACGCTCCTGCTCGACGCGCCGCCGGCCGAACGGGAGATCGAGTTTCGGCTCGACGTCCGCGAACGGCCCCGTGCGGGCCAGACGGGCCCGATCTGGCGACCGCTCGCCGACCTGTCCCCTGTCGTCCGCAGCCTCGCCCACGAGCAGTTCGATCATCTCGTGAAGCGTGCGCGGATCTTCGCACCTGTCGACGTGGCGGCCACGCTCGCAGCACTGCCAGACCTCGACCGCCTCGTGCTCGACGCCTGTCAGGGCGTCGATGCGTCGGGAAACCGCAGCGGCTCCCCGGGCTGATCCGCCGAGCTCGCAGCGGGCGTCGGAGCGTCTGCACCGGGCTGCACGAGCACGCTGACCGTGCCATCGGCGGCCGGCTCACGGCTGGCGGCCGATCCCGCGATCGAGCCGGCCTGCTTCGGCACCGGCGCCTCGTAGGCGGTGCGGGCCACGTCGCGAGCGCCGGTGGCGGCCATCGGCGCGGCGGGCTTCGCCTCAGCAGCAGCCGGGGTCGGTGAAGCTGGCTTCGCCTGAGCAGCCGCCTGCGCCGGCGCAGCGGGCTTTGCGGGAGCAGCAGCCTGAGCCGCCGCGGCGGGCTGGGCCGGAGGAAGAGCCTGGCCCCGGGCCGACGCCTGGGCCCGCTCACGGTCGAGGGCCGCCAGGGCCCGGGCGATGCGCCGCTCGGCCCGCACCACGGGTCCGCGGACCGGCCGCGCCTCCACCGCTCCAGACATGCCGACGACCGAGGCCATGGCCAGCCCGATCGCCGCCCAGCATCGGCCGCCTGATGATCCGTTCACCGAGTCTGTCATGTGATCCCTCACATCCGTGGTTCGTGGTCCCTCACCGCACATCGACGCCGGGCCTACTTGGCCGCGGCTCCGGGCAGTTTGCCCTGCTTGAGGAGTTCGCCGAATGTCGGCGCCCCGTCGGCACTCGGCATGGCCGCGACGGTGTCGAGGGCGGTGCGGATCTTCTCCTGATTCTTCTTGTCTTCCTTCTTGTCGAGCAGGTCGGCGAGTGCGTTGCCGTAGGAATTCCGCTCTTTCTTGCTACTGCCGACGTGGCACACGTTGCATTTGGCGGTTTCCACTTCGGCCACGAGCGCCTTGTCGTTGGCGTCCGCGCTGTCGGGTTTCACGTAGACGGCCTTGAACTCGTCGAAGAACTCCTTGATCGCGAAGGCCGGGCGGGGTGCAGCCCCGACGACCACAACCACCATCGCTCCGAGCACGAGGCCCAAACGGTTGCTTCCAAACATCGATGCACTCCCAGGATGTCAGACCATTCCATGCCCACGAGGGGCCCACGGCCACGGGCCGATGCCGTTACTAGAACGGGGAACGCCTGCCGATGTCAAGAATCGGGATCGTCGGACCACCAGGCTTCCACGTCGGCCTCGATCTTCGTGGTGTGCACGAGCGGCTGGCCGGACGACGCGTAGTCGATCTCGATCCGCTCGGCGACTCCGTCGATCCTGCGAAAGACACTGCTCCCCTCGTAGCGGCTCCCTCCATCCAGCCACTCCACGGCGCTGCGATAGCGGTCAGGCTCCTCGATACCGGTCTGCTCCACGAGCGCCGCGCCGTCGGGCACGGCGAAGCGGCAGGCATCCGCGATGGCTCGCAGGCCTGGTAAAGCGGGCCGCGCCGGCGAGTCGATCAGACGCACGAATCCAGCCCGGCACGCAAACACGGCGTCGGAGAGCGCGAGGCTCACCGACGGGGCCGGCCCCGATGCCCGGGCGCCCCCTTCGGCCACGAGGAACGCGCCCGCCACGGCACAGTTGCCCCCGGCCCAGGCCACGTCCACGTGGCGAGTGCCTGCGACACGGAGTACGTCGCCCATTCCACGGACGACCGTCCTCGTAAACCGCACCTCGCTGCGCGACGGCCCATCGCCCATGCCATCCACAATCCGCACGAGCGCGGCGGCGGCGATATCGGATGCCGCGCCGTCGCCACTGCCACGAATTTCCAGGCGCACGTCGTCACAGACGAGCGCCGCCCCGTCGCCGAGCGCGAAGAGCGCGTCGTCGGCGGTGAACTCACTCGTCATGAGGACGACTGCCGTGCGCTCGATCGTCAGCGTGCCCGAGACGATCGACCAGGCAGCCGAGAGCGGGTCGAGGGAGCCGGCCTCGGGCATCGGGCCCTGGAGACGGACCGCAGGCACGTGGCCAGCCGCCGCACGCACCGTCAGCCCGATGCCGGCGAGGCGCAGCGCCGGCTCGTCGCGCAGGCCATCGTAGGCCAGTTCGATGACATCGCCGGATCGCGCTCTGCGCAACGCCTCGGCGAGCGATGGCGTGTCGCGGTCGCCCGCCGGCACGTCCACCACCCGCCACGGCACCGCGTCTCGAGGGAGGCCCGGGGCCGCACGCACATCGGTCGGCACCGCATCGGTCGTCGTCTCGCTCGTACCGATCGGACGCCGCGCCGCCGGAGAAGTCCACCACAGGCCGCCGACGATCGCCGCCAGCCCGGCGAGAGGCAGCAGCCAGGGCAAGGCCGACGCAGGCTTCGGCCCGCCGTCGCCCACCGGCTCGACGGTGGCCACCATGCTCGACCTCGAGGCCGACACATCGATCTCCTCGTCTTCGGCGACCCCCAGCAGCTCGGCGATCAGTTCCGCAGGCCGCTGGAAGCGGTCGGCGGGATCCTTGGCCATGAGCCGGGCGATGGCGGCGGCGAACCGTCGCGGCACGTCGGGCCGCAAGGTCTCGATGGCCGGCGGCGGCTCCTGTTGATGCGACAGCAGTTTCTGCACCATGGTGCCGTCGGCGAATGGTGGCCGGCCGACGAGCATGAAGAAGATGGTGCAGCCGAGTGAATACAGATCGCTCCGCACGTCGGCCGACCGCGGGTCGCGGGCCTGCTCGGGCGAGATGTAGTCGAACGTGCCGAGCGTCATGCCGCTCGTGGTCAGATCCTGATCTGCCTCCACGTGATGCAGCCGGGCGAGGCCCATGTCGACCAGCCGGGCACGGCCCGCCGGCGTGATGATGATGTTGGAGGGCTTGATGTCGCGATGCACCACGTCGCGGTCGGCAGCGTGCTCGAGCGCGTCGGCCAGCTGAATAGCCACGTTGAGCGCACGGCCCACGTCGAACGGCCCCTCCGCCCGCACGAGGTCGCGCAGATTCGTGCCCTCGATGAACTCGAAGACGATGAAGTGCCAGCCGTCTTCCGAGCCGACCGCATGCACACGGCCGATGTTTTCGTGGTCGAGCCGGGCCGCCGACTGCGCCTCGTTGCGAAACCGCCGCAGCATCTCCTCGTCGGCCGACTGTTGCCGCGAGAGCACCTTCACCGCCACCACGCGATCGAGGGTGGTGTCGAGCGCCCGGAAAACGGCGCCCATCCCGCCGCCGCCCACGAACTGCTCGAGCTGATAGGCCCCCAGGCGGCGGCCTTCGAGCACGCGGCCGATCTCCGCCATCGACAGCGGCCCGACCGGCGGCTGCCCGGAGATCACGGTGGCATCGGTGCCGGCGACCTGTGATCGGCTGGAGGACTCTCGGGAAGAAGCCATGGCGGCGACCCTACCACCGCCGCGCGCACGCGGTCAAACGGTCGTGAGTTCGAAGAGCGCTTCGATCTCCACGGCCACACCGGACGGCAACGACGCGACGCCTACCGCGCTCCGCACGCCGATCCCCGCCTCGCGGCCCCAGAGCTCCGCAAACAGTTCGCTGCACCCATTGAGGACCTGCGGGTGCTGCTGGAATTCCGGGGTGCACTGCACCATGCCCAGCACTTTGACGACGCGCCGCACGCGGTCGAGCGAGCCCACCGCCGCGATCACCGTGGCGAGGAGGGCCAGCGCCACCTGCCGGGCAGCGGCCCGGCCCGCATCGACGTCGAGATCGGCGCCCACCCGGCCCGTGACGAGCCCGCCGTCGGGCAGGAGCGGGAGGTGGCCCGAGCAATACAGAAAGTTGCCCAGCACGAGGCTCGGCACGTAGGCCCCGATCGGCCTGGGGGCAGGAGGCAGCGTGAGGCCGAGGTCGATGAGCCGCTGCTGCGGAGTCGGGAGCGAATGATCGTGTGCCATGGCGGCCGAGTCTCGCCGGGGCGTCGGAAAGGCGTCAAGTCGGCCTACCTGGCTTCGCCCAGCCGCCCAGCCCCCCCGCGTCGCTGGCCGCCGCCACGAAAGTTCATCCGGTCGGAGCGGTCGTGCCGAAAAAACCTGTCGTGCGGGTTGCGGCAGCAAGGCCGCGTGGAGGGGGAATGCGGGGAATCGCGCGAGCGACAGTGGCTGCGGTCGTGATCGGAACGGCGCTCGTGGCGCCGCTGTCGGACGGCGGCCGCGCGGGCGCCTCGGAACCCTACGCCGTGGTCGACGCGCTTTTTCTCCAGCGCGACAACGACACGAACGAGCGCGGCCTCGTCCTCGATGGCGACACGCAGCAGCCGGCGATCGGCACGGGCGACCTGCGGTTTCCGGTGGCCGGAGGCGTGCGCGCCTTCGTCGGGCGTCACGGCTGCGGTGAGCGCGGCTGGGAGCTCGGCTACCTCGGCATCTACGGCATGTCGGCCGACGCCTCCGCCACGGGAGCCGGGAATCTCGAGATCGCGCCGCCGCTCTCCGCCAAGGTGGCGAGCTTGAGCGGTGCATCACTCGGGCGGGTGTCGTATGGCTCTTTCATCAATGGCGCCGAGGCGAACCTGCTCACGACGAGCGAGCACGTGCACCGGCCGCGCATGAATGGCTACGAGGCTGATCGAGTGCCGCACGTCGCCACGATCGACTGGCTCGCGGGCTTCCGCTGGGCGGGCCTCGAAGAGCAGGCCACGATCGCCCTCACCACCCCGGGCTCGGGTGTCAGCCAGTATGGTGTGCGGTCGACCTCGAACCTGTTCGGCGGCCAGCTCGGCGTCCGCGGCCGGATCGAGTGGAACCGCTGGGCACTCGAGGGGCAAGGCAAGGCGGCACTGGCCGGCGTCGCGCTCTCGCAGTCGCAGGCGCCCGTCATCGACGCCTTTTCCGGCGAGCGATACCGCACGGCCCGCGGAGCGTCGGCGGCCGACGTGGGCGGCATCTTCGACTGGAACGTGGCGGTGGTCCGCCGCATCGACGACGTGTGGGCGATCCGCGCCGGCTACACGATGCTCTGGCTCACGGGCGTGGCCCTCGCGCCCGACCAGTTCGACTTCTCCACCGACACGCTCGCGGGTACGACCGTGGTCGGCGAAAAAACGGTGTGGCTGCAGGGCGCCACTCTCGGGCTCGAGGCACGGTGGTGAGGCCGCGGCCCGGCCGCGGAAGGCTCACGTGGGCACCGGCTCACGCGCGTGGCAGGCGCCGAAATGCCGCGATGCGAAACGGCCCCTGGAGGCTGCCGAAGGCCCCGACCCGGGCGCCGCTCGTCGAGACATGCAGCACGCCCTGGCTGCCGCCGGCATCGCCCTGCGTGCCGTAGAGCCGGTCGATCCGGCCATCGCCATCGAGGTCGATCGGGGCCATGAACAACGGCGCATTCGGGCGGGCCAGGGCTGCGAACGCCGCCGCCGACACGAGCGCCGCGGGCGCGGTCTGATCGACCCGTCCGTTGTAGATGCGCGTGAGCGACCCGCCCCCCCGCCCCGACGCCACGATGATGTCGTCGATCGTGTCGGCGTTCAGCCGGCCGGCCGACACCGATACTCCGCCCACCTGCTGGGCCGGAAAGGGGAGGATCGTGGTCACCACGCGCGGCGTCGCCGACACGTCGTAGACGAGCACGGTCGACCGCACGCCGGCGCCGCTGCCGACGACGATCTCCATGCGGCCGTCGGCGACCGCAGCGTTCGTGAGCCTGCCTTGGGAGAACGTGCCGACATCGGCCACGGTCACCGTCGCTCCGCCATCGAATCGGGCAGAGAATGGGGTGAACGTCCTGTACGGTGTGTTCTCGATCGGATCGGCCGCGTTCACCGAGCGGAAGGCGCTGACGGTCCCAGCCCCGCGCGACATCGCGGCGACGAGGTCTTCGCGACCGTCGCCGTCGAGTTCGCCCACGGAAATCTCGACGCCCCCGGTGTAGGCGGAGCCGAAGGGGAACGTCCGATAGGCCGGCATCTCCGTGAGAATGATCGTGCTGCCCGACGTCTGCTGGCGGAAGACGCGAATCTCACCGACGCGGCCCGGGCCCGATCCAGCGACCAACTCGGCGATGCCATCGCCGTCGACGTCGCCGAGCGCCACCCGCACGCCGCCGCGAAACGCCGGCTCGAAGGCCGTGGCCCGCGCGACCACCGCGCCGGTGGCGGAATCGACGAGCTGCACCACCGGAGTGCTGGCCGGTCCGATCTCGGCCCCGACGGCGAACAAGGGCTGAAACGGCGGTGCTTCCCGGACGACGGTGAACTGATCTTCCTTGAAGTCGGCCGGATCGAACACCGACGCCGCCCGCACCGTGATCACCGCGGAGCCGAACCGTCCGGCGGCATGCTCGAGCCTGAGGTCGGTGCTCCCCGCACCGGCGGGAAACGTGGCCGTGACGAGCGTGGGGTCGCTGCTGGTCACGGTGTAGACCAGCTCACCAACGCGGCGAATCGACGGCAGCGTCACGTACTGCGATGGCTGCACGACGTAGCCGTCCGGAAGCGATGCAGGTGCGTTGCGCAGAGGCAGGTCGTCGAACGGCGGCCCGAAGTCGTACGTGGGCACGGCCGCCATTGCATCGACCGCTGTCATGCCCCCGCCCAGCACGCGGCCAAATGTCGTAAAGCCGCCGTTCTGTGCGTCGAGATTCGCGGAGTTGTCGCCCAGATTGAAGAACCACTGATTCGTGGCACTGTTGGGATCACTGCCAACCTTGGCCATCGCGATCGTGCCACGGACGTTCGTGTTGCCCGGTTCATTCGCCACCGGGGGCCGCGCCGCGATCGTCGGCGGGACACCACCCGGCAGGTTCGAGGCGACGGTGGGCACCCGAAAGCCTCCCCCCTGCACTACGAACGGATCGTTCGTGAGCGTCCGCGCGCTGCGATGAATGATCGTGTTCGTGTAGTCGCCGCGATCGACGTAGCCCAGAAAGTTGGTGACCGTCAGCGGCGTCGTGCGGGTGCGACCCGGGCCTGCCTGGTCAAACAACTCCACGAAGAACCGATCGTTCGGAGAGACGGCATTCGTGGCAAACTGCACGACCGAGCCGGTGACGGCGGTGTCGTTGAACCGACCGGCGACGCTGATCGTCTGGGACGTGGCGGAGGCCGGGGCCGTGATATCGGCCAGCGGGCTCACGACCGTCACGGCGAGCGCCAGCCGGGGCTCGAGCATCTCGAGCGACCGGAGCGGCCTGCCGCGGGCTGTGGATCGCGACGTCATGGGGGACCGGCCTCCGTTCACGTGCTCAAGGTACACGCTCTACGGTTAGACATACCCCATGGTTCGGCCCCGGGCAATTTTCCGGGTTAATCGCTACGTCCCGCACCGCCACGGTCTACGTTCCGCCCCGTACGATTCGCCGTGCCTCGTCGATGAGCAACGCGACGCCTGCATCACCGCCCACCCCGGGCAGGTAGACGAAGGCTCCCAGCTGGCGGGCCCAACACTCCTCGTCATCGCCGCCCGGGGGCAGGTCCGCGGAGCCCGCTGGCCGGCCGCACACGGCCACGAGCACGCCCTTGCGGGTGGAGAGCGTTTCGGCGATCGCCCGAGCCTCGTCGGCGCGGCCGTCGAGCGGGCGGGCGACATCGATGAACACGAGCGAGTGATCGGCATTGGCTGCCCGCCAGGCAGCGGCAACCGACGCGGGCGCGCGGCACATGCCCCCCCGGCCGACGACGACAGCCCGCAGTCGCTCCCGCAACGGTTCGTGGCCGGTGAGCACGAGCGTGGTCAGGACGCGGGGCGGCGATCCGGCCGGCGGGTGACCGCCCGGCTCATGGATGGTCGCCTCGGACCAGACGACTTCGGAAACGATGCCCGTAGCGAAGACGATCATCACGGCACCTGCGTAGGGAGAGGAATTTCCTCGGCCTACGCTGCGCCGGAATTCCCGCGCGCAGGCGCGGATCGTCCAGCAGCTCGTCTTCCGAACGAAGCAACGATCCCAGGCGCCCGCCGCATGGGCAAGCCCCGCCCGCAGAAGCGGTCTGATCCGCGAGCCACGGCCGGCGCTCGCTCAGGACACTTCGTCCGTGCGGCTCAGCGGGCCGGCAAGCCCGCATCACCCCGCGGCTGCACGCCGTCGCCAGCGGTCAGCAGCCGTTCGAGCACGGCCCGGGCGTCGAGGCCGCATTCGATGCCGTCCTCGACGAGATAGGCGATCTCATCGTCGTCGAGTTCGATTCGCCGGTCGCGTTGGATCGCAATGGCAAGCGCGGTTCTGTCACCAGGCCCGACCGTTTCACCCAGCCAGGCGCGAATGGCCTCGAGCGGCGCGAGCGACTTGAGCGTGTTGAGGCGGTCTTGATCGATCATGTTCATGAATTCCCCTCCGTGAGATGCGCGGGGTGGCATCGCCCCCCCGTTCAGGGCAAAATCTAGGTTCTCGCTTGCCGAAAGGCAACCATGCGTGTGCTGCCATGCCAGCACACGCCCAGGGCTCCTTCATGCTGGCGAACCTGGGCGAAATGCGCCCTGCCGCGAGGATCATCCGCTCGGATAGCCCCATGGCACGCGTGCTTCAGGATCGTTACGGCTCCCCCGCGAAGCTGGTCGACTGTGCAGACCACGGCGCCGGGTCAGGGGCGGAATTGTTCCTCGTGGAAGGCGACTCCGCCGCTGCGGCCGTGGCCCGCGTGCGCGACGCCCGCCACCAGGCCGTGCTGCCCATGCAGGGCAAGCCGTTGAACGTGTCGCGGGCATCGCCCGCCAAGGTGGCGGAGCACCCGTTCTTCGGCCCACTCGCCGCGGCGATCGGAATCAGCTCTGAGTCGCACGGCGAGGCACATCGGTCACGGTATGAGCGGGTGCTCGTGCTCACTGATCCCGACGCCGACGGCATTCATTGTGGCTATCTCGTGCTGCTGTTTTTCGAACGGTTCATGCGGCCACTGCTCGACACCGGGCGGATCGGCATCGTGCGGCCGCCCTGGGGCGAGGTGGTGGTGGCGGGTGAACTTCTGCTGGCCTTCTCGGAGCCGGAGCTCGCCGCGACTGTCGATCGGCATCGGAGCCGCGGCGACATCGCCGTCAGGCGCTACCGCGGCCTGGCCGCCCTGGATGCCGACCTCCTGAGAATGACGTGCGTCGATCCGGCAACCCGTCGCATCGCCGCCGTTTCGCCAGCTGATATAGCGGCGATGACCGCCGTGATCGAGGCGCTCGAACCTGCCTGAGCCAATCTCGTGCCCGGCGGATCGGCGGGCGTCACGCCCATCGCCGTCATCGGCGGCTGCGGCGGGCACTCGAATCGGTTGCCATGCCCCAGACGGCTCCGACGATCAGCCAGGTGCCGAACGCGAACAGCACGAGCACCACCCAGAGGGCGATCGTTTCAAACATTTTTGCGACGCTCCTGAACAGTCTGGAGTGACTGCAGGCAAACCATAGGTCACAAAAACGGCCCTGTCGGCCGTGTGCCAAAAATTCAGGAAAGCAGCCTTGAGTGGCTCCAGAAAGCAACCCGTGGACGGAAGGCATGACGACCGTGATGTCCCGCGCAAGGTTCGCCTGCACGTCCTCCAACGATGCTCTCAACGGCTGAGATGCTTCCGAGAGCGGGCTCTCAGGATCGACGCGTCGAGTTCCCTTTGTCCACGCCGTCCGGCGTTACGACAGCGGCGATCATCCCGCCAACAGCCGCGGCCGTCGGCGGGAAGTGGTCGATGTCGCCCTGTGGGCGGTAGGGCCTCTGAGCCGCCCGGAACCGGGTATGCTTGAGGGCGGTTTTCCGTCGGCGGCGCTAACCTTTGCGCTCACCCAGGCCCCCCCGGAGACGCAAAAAACCCTTCGCGCCCGTAGCTCAGGTGGATAGAGCATGGGATTTCTAATCCCAGGGTCGCTGGTTCGAGTCCAGCCGGGCGTACTACAGAAACTGGCGAGCACGATGCCCGCCCATCGAGAGCCGACGGGGGTCGGCAAAGCAAAGCGAGGCACGATGCCGAGGCTTTGCGTGAACACAGTTCGCTGGTTCGAGTCCAGCCGGGCGTACTACAGAAACTGGTGGGCACGATGCCCGACTTCCCAAAGGCACCGGAGGTGCCCAAGCAAAGTGACCCCGGAGGGCGAAGGCCTCGCGTGGTCACGGCCCGCTGATCAGGCGATGGAGGTGTCGGGCAAGGCACGTGCCGACGTCGAGACCACCACGAGGTAGTCGGCCACGGCCCATGGTGCCGGCTCCGACGAATGCGACCGACGTCTGGCTACGCCGCTGCGAGCGACTCGATGCGACGGTCGAGCACGGCGGCGTGCCCTTCGATGCCGCTCCGCAGCCGAACGTCGCTGATGCAGTCGAGCAACCGACGAGCGTGGGCGAGCGTCATCCGCGCCGACTGGGCATCGGCACAGCGGATCTGCTTTTCCACCGTCCGCAGCGCCGAGCCCGCATACCAGCGGGCGCTCCGGGCGACGAACACTGGCCGTTCCTGATCTGCGAATGACTCGGCGTTGATGTGAATGGCATGCACGAGGTCGGGCCACACCGTGCCCTGCGCGAGCAGGCGCGACGACTCGCTCGCCGCGTGTCGCCGATACACGGCGAGTGGCCATGGTTCATGCCACACCGGCATCCGGGCGGCGATCCGCACCCACATCTCCCAGTCGAGCGTGTGGCAGAGATCGCTGCGGTAGCCACCGAGCAGTTCGTAGGTGGTGCGAGCGACAACTACGGCCGGCGTCTGGATGCGTTGCCGGATGGCGATTCGAGGCAGCCAGTTTGCGATCACACCAGCCCGCCAGCGCTGCGGCCAGGTGCACTTGATGAGCCGATCCTGCCCGTCGACGATCTTGCTCGGGCAGAATGCCATCCCGACCAGCGGCGCCCGGAGAAACCCCCGTTCCATCCGTTCGTAAAACCCTGGCAGGATGCAGTCGTCTTGATGAAGCAGATGCACGAGATGCCCGCGGGCGAGGCCGATCGCCCTGTTCCAATTGCCGCTGAGCCCGAGATGAGAACCGTCGGCGTGAATTTCCACGCGGCCTTGTGGATCGATCGACCGCACGAGCTGCTCGAGCCCGTCTCGATCAGAGCCATCATCCACGATGGCGATCTGCATCTCCTGGTCGGGCCCCGCCTGACGGAGCACCGACTC
>Ga0214921_10002295_pt1 | contig 31314 bp, 31 predicted proteins | sample LL1505_MetaG_FD_177992 | JGI IMG/M metagenome (GOLD analysis project Ga0214921, IMG submission 177992) | Freshwater microbial communities from Lake Lanier, Atlanta, Georgia, United States - LL-1505 | ecosystem: Environmental > Aquatic > Freshwater > Lake | place: USA: Georgia | collected... | reverse complement strand
ATGATGTAAGAGTTGGTCTAGTTATACCTAATATTTTTAATACTTCTTCAGATTTCATATTATTAAATAATATATCTTTTATTTTTAAATATAATTTTAATAGTTTTTAATACTTTTCCTACCCTGTATATTTTTATTATATATAATACCATGAGAACCAAAACTACATATACTCTTAAATATATTATTATGTTTTATTATATTTGGATAAGATAATAATGGTATTGGTCCAAGATTAAAATTAATTTTATTATTAGTATTTTTATTCATAAAATAATTTATTTCATTAATAATTTCTTTATCTTTTATTTTAATATCAAAAATAAAGTCATCCTCTAATATTAATATATTATTAAAATTTTGTAATTTAGAATGATATAATATATTTATATATGCATCTGTTAAATCATATGATGGAGTATTTTCTCTTAAATTTTTTTTACAAGTTATATATCCATAATTATATAATATAAATATTTTTTTGGTAGGTTGATATTCATCTAATTGTTTTATTATATTTTCATGTCTTTTACTATTAATCATAGTAATAATATATGTAGCATCAACAAAATTATCAAATATTCCTTTTTTATAATTTTTCTCTTCAAATTTATAACAGTGATTATTTATCATTTATTATATATAAAAATACTTTTATAATTATTTTTAATTTAATTATATAAATATATCTTTGATTTATATACAATATATAAAATAATAATTAACAGCATTATAAATATAGAATAATTTATAAAAAATAATGAATTATATATTATTTTATAACCAGGTTGAATTTGTTTATCTAATTTTAATATTTTTATAATCTTTAATGTTATATATTTATTTAAATCACTACCTGACCAATATTTTTGATTATCAGTTTTAGGAAAAGTTTGATAACATAATGGTTCTTTATATATATATATATTATAATTTTTTGTTAAAAATTCATCCCAATGTTTATTTTTATCTTGTGTTTTTTTACAAAGAATATCATTTTGTATATTTTTATTATATAAAATTCCATGAGATGTTAAACAAAACAAAGTTTTATAAATATTTTTATATATATTTATATTTGGATATAATAAAATTGGTATTCCACCTAAATTAAAACATATTTTTTTATCTACATTTTTTTTTAAAAATAAATTTATTTCATTTATGATTGATTTATTTTTAATAATAGGATTAAAAATAAAATCATCTTCTAAAATTAATATATTATTAAAATTATTATTTTTAGAATGATGTAATATATTAAAATATGCATCCATTAAATCATATGGAGGTATATTTTCTTTTAATATTTTATTACAATATTTATAACCATAATTATATAATATAAATATTTTTTTTGTTGGTTTATATTCATCTAATTGTTTTTTAAAATTTATATGTCTATTACTATTTACCATTGTTATAACATATGTAGTGTCAACAAAACTATCAAATAATCCTTTTTTATAATGTATTTCTTCAAATTTATAACAATGATTATTTATCATTCATAATATAATATTAAGAAATTTTATTATTTAATAATTACCCTAAATTAAATAAATAATTATGTTTGTATATAACTATTTATTTAATTACCCTAAATTAAATAAATAATTATGTTTGTATATAACTATTTATTTAATTACCCTAAATTAAATAAATAATTATGTTTGTATATAACTATTTATTTAATTACCCTAAATTAAATAAATAATTATGTTTGTATATAACTATTTAATAATTGCCCTAGATTAAATAAATAATTATGTTTGTATATAACTATTTAATAATTGCCCTAAATTAAATAAATAATTATATATAAACATAATAAAATATATATTATTATCATATTGAATTATAGTATATTTTAATGGATTAAATATAGCTAACCATGATCTTTCAATATAATGACCTACTTCTGGATTAGAATCAATTTCTAATTCTTTTAAAAATTTTTCATAATATGATATTGAATTTAATAATATATCTTTTTTATCTATAGAAAATATACCAAAATAAAAAATATTTGTATTAATAATATTAAAATGATATTCATACCATTTCCCATATGGTCTTAATGAACTTTTTGCAATACTATTTTTTGATAAATTTTTATTATATTGAGAAGTTGCTTCATAATAATTAATTTCAAAATTATAATTTAACTTTAGAAAATTTTTAGCTTGATAAGCTAAAGTTATAGCTTGGTTATATTCTAGTATTTTATATAATAAATTTGTTGCTATATTTTTTTTTAAATATATTTCTAGACTACCAGGGAAAAATATATTTATATCACTTAAATTATTATAATTATTTATAATATGATATAAATATGTATGTCCCTCTCTTCCAACATTTTGAAGATTAATAATTTTTTCTACATATTTTTTTTCAAAATTATCATTATTACCTTTATTATATACAATATATTTAAATTTATTAAATGGTTCTTCTAATGTCCATTTTAAATTTTCATTATATCTAGAAATTATTATTTTTATATCTTTTTTTTGATTAGATTTTATTATTTTATTATAAAAATATGACCTATATGATAAATAAATAATTATTATAAATAATATTATATATAATATTATTAATTTTAACATAATAATATATATGAGATAAGATTTTATAAATTAGAACTATAATATTAATTTATATATCCAAAAGTTACTGTAATAACACTTGTATTTTTTTCTTTTGTAATTATATATACAGTTTTACTAGATTAATATTATGTAATAAAATTATTACATAATAATTTTTTTCTATATAATATTATATATGGTAAATGATCATTGTTTTAAATATGAAGAAATAAATTATAAAAAAGGAATATTTGATAATTTTATTGATACTACATATATTATAACAATGATAGATAGTAGTAGATATAATAATTACAAAACACAATTAGATAAATACCAACCTACTAAAAAATTATTTATATTATATAATTATGGTTATAAATTTTGTAATAAAATATTAAAAGAAAATATACCTCCACATGATTTAATAGATGCATATTTTAATATATTACATCATGCTAAAAAAAATAATTTTAATAATATATTAATTTTAGAAGATGATTTTATATTTAATCCAAAAATTAATGATAAATCAATTATAAATGATATAAATTCATTTTTCAATAAAAATATAGATAAAGAAATATGTTTTAATTTGGGTACAATACCAATTTTATTATATCCAAATATAAATATATATGATAATATATATAAAAGTCCATATTGCTACACATCTCATGGAATTTTATATAATAAAAATATACAAAATGATATTATTAACAAACAAAATCTATTTCAAGATAAAAATAAACATTGGGATATTTTATTAACAACAAATTATAATATATATTTTTATAAAGAACCATTATGTTATCAAACTTTCCCCGAAACTGATAATCAAAAATATTGGACAAATAATTTATCTGGATATATTACATACAATATAATTAAAATATTAGAATTAGATAAAAAAATTCAACCTGGTTATAAAATACTATATAATTCATTATTTTTTATAAATTATTCAATATATATACTTTTATTAATTATTTTTTTATATATAATATATAAATCAAAAATGTATATAAAATTATATTAATCTATAATATAGTTTTTTAAAAAAATTTAAGTGTTTTCTATCATTATTTAATATAATTGTTTATTTAACATTATTAATAATATTTAAAAAAAATTCAACTTATTAAAATTAATTTATTTTTTAATATATTTTTATATAATTTGTAATAATTAATCTTTTTAATTATTATACTCATTTGTACTTTAATAGTTATAAATTAAAATTTAAAATGATTGTAATAATGAAATAAATATTGAATTTAAAAAATATAATAAATTATTATTTTCTATAAAAGTATATTTTATTGGATTAAATATAGCAAACCAAGATTTTTCAATATAATGTCCAATTTCTGGATTAATATCTGTTTCTATTTGTTTTAAAAATTGTATATACCAATCTTTTGAATGATTTAACACATCTCTTTTATCAATTGAAAACATTGCTCCCCATGTAATATTATGTACATTATAATTAAAATATTTTTCATACCATTTACCAAATGGTCTTATGTCACTTAATAACATTTTATCTGTTATTTGATTATCTTTAAAAGCTGATGTATATTTATATAATTTTGTATAATAGAAAAAATTTTTAACATTATAAACATATGATGATATTATATATGCTTGATTATAATTAATAATATTATATAATATTTTTTTGCAAAAATTTTTTTTACTAAACATATTTAAACTACCTGGGAAAAATACAATAATATCAGTTAAATTATTATAATTATTTACAATATGATATAATATTGTATGATCAATCTTACCAACATTATTTAAACTATAAATTTTATCAATATTTTTTTTTTCAAAATTATTATTTGTTCCTTTATTATATACAATATATTTAAATTGATTAAATGGTTCTTCTAATGTCCATTTTAGATCTTCATTATATCTTGAAATAATTATTGTAATTGTTTTTTTTATATTATTATTTTTAGTTATTTTTTTATATAATATTATTTTATATAAGAGTAAAAATATAAATATATAAAATATTAAATTAATTATCATTATATAAATTATTATATATATTAATTTATAGAAATGATAAAAAAATTGATTGGATATATTATATTAATAATACATTATAGTTCTAATATAATAATACCATTTTTATTATTATATTCAAATAACCATTATATATTATTATTTATTCAATTTATATTATTTATGATATTATTAAGTTGGTATATATTTAACGATTGTTTATTACTTTCAATTGAAGATTATTTTTTTGATAAAGAAACACCAGAAATTGAGTACAATGACTATATGAGTATTGTAATAATTAATAAAAAATATAAAATATTAAAAAATGTATATAATGATAACATATTTATAATAATAATAGTTTTCTCTTATTTATTAAGTATATATAAATTAATTAAAGTTTATAATAAATAACATATTTAAATATTATAATATTATTAATTATAATGAACATTGCATTTATTACAGGTATTACAGGACAAGATGGTTCTTATCTTTGTGAATTTTTACTAGATAAAAATTATATTATTTATGGTATGATTCGGAGATCATCTTCTATAAATACTAATCGTATTGATCATATTTTTAATAATCCTAATTTAAAACTTGTTTATGGGGATCTAACAGATTCCGTAAATATTAATAATATTTTTTCTAAAATTAAAAATGAAAATCCTAATATAACTAAATTAGAAGTATATAATTTAGGAGCACAATCTCATGTCCAAGTTTCTTTTGAATTACCAGAATATACTGGTGAAGTAGATGCATTAGGAACTTTAAGATTATTAGAAGGTATTCGTTCAAATGGATTATGTGAAATTACTAGATTTTATCAAGCATCTACATCAGAACTTTTTGGTCTTGTTCAACAAGTTCCACAAAATGAAGAAACTCCATTTTATCCAAGATCTCCATATGGAGTTGCAAAATTGTATGGTTATTGGATTGTAAAAAATTATCGAGAAGCTTATAATATGTTTGCTTGTTCAGGTATTATTTTTAATCACGAAAGTCCAAGAAGAGGACATAATTTTGTTACAAGAAAAATAACTATTGGTTTAGGAAAAATATTAAGAGGAGAAAGTGATAAATTAATAATGGGAAATATAGATTCATTAAGAGATTGGACACATGCTAAAGATCAAATAAGAGGGATGTGGTTAATTTTGCAGAATACTCAAGCAAAAGATTACGTTTTAGCATCAGGAGTTATGCATTCTGTTAGAGAATTTATAGAGAAAACATTTAGAGTTAAAGGATTTGAAATTAAATGGAAAGGTACTGGAATAGATGAGATCGGTTATGATGAAAAAACAGGAAGAGAATTAATTTTTATATCAGATAAATATTTTAGACCAACCGAAGTTGAACAATTATGTGGAGATGCTAGTTTAGCAAAAAAAGAATTAGGATGGGTACCTGAAATAACATTTGATGAATTAATACAAGAGATGGTAGATATGGATTGTTATTAAAATATTATTTTAATATTTATTTTTAATTAAACAATGTAAATTACCACCAACTGATCCTTCATTATTATATTTAGATGTATTTATAAATTGTATATCAACTTTTTTAGTTGGATTAACCATGCTTTTTATTTCTGTAATTTGACTATTTAATATACATCGTGTTTCTTCATCAATAATGTTATTAGGATCATGTATAATTAATTTTTCATTATCATCGTTTATTATTGTGGGGTAAATTATATCACCTGTATCATCTAATATAGTTTCTTCACTTTGAATAATTTCTTTAATAGAAAATAATAATTTACATGTTTCACTATTTTCTATCCATACACGATTAAATATTGGTATCATATCAATTTTCCAATTTATCATATAAGATAAAGAATATTTATCATTATAATACATAATTTCATCTAATAGTAAATCAATTGGAATATTTATAATCTCAATATTTCCGAGTTTACTTCTAATAGCTTCTTCATTCATTTGACGTTCTAAATTAAATTTTTGAATATATTCATGAACATCTATTTGTAAATTAAATAACTCCATTAGTATATATTCTCTATCTTTATCTTTCGTTATTAGATGCATAATTCTTTTAAACGATTTAATATCATCTATATTCTGTGGCGTTCCATTTTTTTTATTTTGAATTATATTATTTATAAATTCTGTATTTATTTCTACCTTTGTTTTAAATTCATTTAAAATGTTTTCCAATGATCTTTGATCATAATGTTCAAAATTATAACATTCTTTTTTTTTTATATTTCTAATATAATACATCCATATTTTATATGTAGCTCCATATGGTATTATACATAAACATTCATCAATATGTCTTGCTCCATTATATTTAAAACTACATTCTAGTCCTATCAATGTCTGGAAAATATTTTCATCTAAATAAGTATATAATGCAGGAGCAATTCCATTAAAATAAATAATACAACCATTAATAGTTTCAGAATGCGGAGTAGATATAAAATTTCCACCATAATTATTTCCATTTCTATATTCATTCTCTGGTATTATATAATTATAAACTGTAATATCATCAAATGATTCAATTGGTGGTATTATTCGAATCCCATAATTTGTATTATCTTTTTTTTTTAATAGAATTAGAGGATCTTGGCAAAAAGTATAATCAGTTAATGATGTTCTATCATATTCAATATTAAAGATACTATCAATAAAAGGATTAAATGTATTATCAGTTAAATATTTATATAAATATTGAAATACATTTTCAATTAAAAATATTTTTATAGTATAATTTTGTATTTCACAAGGTAAATATAAATTTTTTATAGGTTCAATATCAGTACCTCCTTTTAATTCTAAATATTTTTGTTTATATTTAAAATATTTATAATTAAATTCTAATATATTCATATAATATTATATAAATTAAAATTATTATAATAATTTTAATTTATAAATATATATTATATGTTATCAAAGACTATACAATTAAAAATAATACAATATTTCCATTTATTCATTGATATAATACAACCATTATATTTAATATTATTTTTTAATAATAAAAAATATGATATATATTTTTTAGGATTTATATCAACAATTATATTACATTGGACATTATTAAAAAATGAATGTATATTAAGTTATTTAGAAAAAAAAATAATGGATAAAAATTATAAATATGGTGATAGACCATATGAACATCCATATAGAAAAATAATACCAGATTTTTATATGAAAATATTAGATAATTTAAAAAAATTAACTTTAGGAGTAGTTTTTTTAAGAAATCTAAATAATATATATTTATTTATATTTACATTGATAATATTAATTATAAAATATATCTGTGAAAAAAAATAATATATAATAATATAATAATGTATCAAATATTTATAATAATCTGTATTATTTTAATATGTCTATATGTATATAAATCTAAACCTAATGAGCATTTTAATCCATTTGATTCAAATTTTAATTATGAATCATGTAAAAAATTAATAAATGAACAAAAAAAAGTTAATTTATTAACAAAAACATATTGTAATAAAGATATATCAAATAATAATCGTACTAATATTAATTTAAATGAAACATGTTATGAAAATACAACTCGACAAATTTTATTAGATAAAGAAACAAATAATTGGTGTTCAAAATTATCAGAAGCAGATAAAAAAAAAATAGAAGATGAAGTTTTAAAAGATATTAATATAGTAGATATAGAAGGTATAAAATATATGGAACAACAATATATTCGACAAAAAGATATTATGCCAATAAATAATGATGTTTTATATTCAGAAGTAAATTAATTATTTTTATCTATTTATAATACATAATAATTTATTAATATTTTTAGTTATATTATCATCATCAGCTTTAAAACTATCTACATATTTTGAGTTTTGAATACATTTAATTCTTTTTTTATTATATCGTGTTAAAAATGTTTGTAAAATAAAGTGCATTATTCTATCTAAATTATATAATTTTCTAATACTATAAACTTTATTTTTTTTTATTTTTTCTTTAATATTTTGAATATTATCTTCACTAATATAACCTAAATTTGTCTCATATATATTAATTAATTCATTAATTTCATTTTTGAATTTTAAAAAGATGAATAGAGAATATAGTTCTTTAGTATTTTCTTGATTTTGATTTAATATATACATTAAATTATTATTATTAATTGTATTATCATCATTAAATATTATTTTAATACAATTATTATTCTTATAATTTTTTCTCATATTTCTTCTTGTAATTTCTTCATATATATTATAAAATAATATATCTTCTTTTATAATAATATCATTATTTAAATAATACATAAAATATGAGCCTAATATAGCTTTTATATTATTATTTTTTATAATATTAATTAAATCTACATCTTGAGAAAATTTTAAATTTAAATTTTTTATAGTTACTATAATTCCTATTAAAATTATTAAATCTTTATTAGATATTTCATTATGTATTAAATTATTAAAAGACTCTAAAAGAACATGATAATATATATCTAACATTAGAGGTTTATATGAATATGGATTTTGTGTAATTGCAATTGAAATATTTTCTTCTAATTTATTTAAAACATTTATCCAATGATATTTATTAATATATAATGGTAAAATAGAATTTCCATTACCAATACTCGAACCTTTTAAAATACTATCATCTGGATTTTTACCATTATCTAAAATATGATATTTATCATAATAATATTTTTGTCCATCATAGATTTGTTCTGGAGTAATAAATGTATTTGTGATATTCTTAATTTGAATACTTTCAGATGTAAAACCCATTATTGCTAATTTTTCACATGTTGTATTTATTAGTAATCCTATAAATGAATTATTTTCTATTTCATCTTTCCAATTAGTTAATGATATTAATGATGTATAAAAATCTAATGATTTTTCTAAAATATCTGGATTTTCATCATCTAAACAAATTTCATTATTTAATATTAAATTATTTGTTATAATTTTATTTCTATTTTTTATATAAATATCATATAATTTTTCTTTAATATTTAAATGTGTTATATCTAAAGATCTATTAAATAAATTATCTGACACTTGATTTGTTATATTATTTTTTAAAAAATGATCTTGTAATAGATTGTAATAAAAATTTAATAAAGATATATATTCTTTATAGATATTATTAGATGTATTTAGAAATTTATTAAAATATTTAATGGTATGTGAATGTATTGCTTTAATTTTATAATAATTTTTTTTATTTATTGATGTTTTTAAATTTTTAATTATATAATTTTTTATTGCAAATAATTGATTTTTAAAATTAAAATTGTTTATATTAATTAATTTAATTTTATAAATAATATTTTTAAAACCATTCATCTCGATTGTAATGTAGTTATTAAAATCTTTATTAGATTTTTCAATATAGATATATAAATTATCATCTACATCAATATCTTCTATTTTATAGTTATTTAAATAACTAATATTACTAGAAATTATATTAATTGTTTTATTATGTGATATATTATTTATATATTCATATGTCTTATTAGATAAATTATATCTTTCTTGATTTATAAATATATTTAAATTATTATTATCTATAACTATATTTATAATATTAATATTATTATTAAATTTATCAATATTATATTTTATATTAGATATTAATATAATTGTATATAATTTATCATTATATTTTTTATCTATTTCATCTTTGAAATTTTCAAGATCATATTCTGAATTATTTATAGTATAAATAATTTTATAAGGCATTGTAAATTTATTTTGAATCATATATTTATATAATTCATTATTTTCAATATCTATATTATGAATATATATTACTGTTTCTTTTTCTAACTTAAAAATTTCTGGTAAATTAAAATATAAAATTCTATCTTTTTTATATACACTATCATTATCATAAAAAATACATTCACTTAACATTTATCTATATTATTTAATATATATATATTTATATATTAATTAATATTTATTTTATTCAATTTTTACACAATAATTCATTCTATGAAATTTTGATATATGTGTAGTATTCTGTTTCAATTCATTCAATGAACTATCTATTATATCTCCATCATTATCAGAATAATATATTCTATTAATTTGATAACTTGTAGTCTCATTTATTTTATTTAAAAATTTAACACAATGTACACATGGTTTACTTTGCATAATTTTTTTATTTTTAGAGATTCGAATTACTAACATATTTATTAACTTATTTTTTAAATTTTTTCTTCTAAATGGTAGATGACGTATTGCATCGTATTCTGCATGATGTGATTTATTTATTATAGAAATATCATTTATTCCATATGATAATGGAATAAATTTACTTTTTTTTGTATCTATTACACATGCAATATGATACGAATCACCACATAACATTGAATTATTTCTTTTAATATCATCATTTAAACCTAAACGTTTTTTTATTAATATATCTATTAGAGTATCTATATTCATTTTATATATTATATAAATATTTATATAATATATAATATATATTTCAAATTTTAATTATTACTACCAATCTAGTAAGAAAAAGTATTAAAATTACTATTTAATAAAATTATATTAAATATGTAAAGTTATAAATTTATTAAGTATTCAATAAATAATGATAATATTAAATATTATATTGAATACTAATTAAAATTAATTATATTCTATTCTTAAATTATGATGGACAATTATTAAAACACCAAATACCATTTGCATTATAACATTCGCTAAATGGACACATTTAGTTGTATTAAATATATTAGCTTGATATTTATAACCAGAATCATCCTTACATTTTTTTTGACACCATTCTAAACCATTTTTTTTAACCATGTCTTTTAAAAGTCGGTGATTACACCATATTGGTAATTTTGCAATTTTTGTAGTATAATTATAATTTTCATAATTAATATTATTAGATTTATATAATATTGATATTATTAAAATAATTAACAATAAAATTGTTAAAATTATAATGTTCATATATATAAGATTAAAATATTTATTTCTATATATTTATTTCTATATATTTATAAACTATCTATAAAATCTTTTAATAAATTCTTATAATTATTAACTTTTATATATGACGCTAAACTTTCTCTTAATTTATTAGCATATTCATTTAATTTATTATCTTCATCAATTAATATTTTTTTAATATTATCAATATTTTCAATTAATTTATCTTTAGTATATAAACATTCCCATTTAACTTCAAATAAATGGGAATTATACATTGTAAATATACTATTATAAATACTATCTGGATATAATGTATTTATTTCTATATTATTAAATATATAAGTATTAATTATATTTGTATTATTTTTTGATATATCATTCTTTAAAACAATATTAATATCACATAAATTATTTTTTGTATTTTCAATGTTATTTATTAAATTTTTAATTATATTTACAATCTTTAATTGTTTATTAAAATTATATACATCATTTGCATATGTTGTTTTTAACGAATTAAAATTAATATCCGATGTATATTCATTTAATTTTGTAATCTTACTTTCTACTTTATAAATATATCTCTTAAATTCATCAATTCCTATCATTAAATATATAAATAATTATATATTTAAATATATTGTATAAAATAAATTTATTATTCATCTGAATCATCTTCATCAATTATATTATCATCTGATACCGTTGATAATACTAATAATACATGTCCTAAATTTGCAACTTGATATTTAATTATCAATGGGAAATTATTTTTTAAATATAATTCAACACATCCACATAATGATTGGCATTTAGAAAATAATGATAAATTTTTTAAATCATATATTCCTTTTACTATAATTTCTTCATTTTCTTCCATATTTTTTATAATATGAACTCCTTCAGTTTCATCTGTTAGTGTTATTTCACCATCTGCAAAATCTCCATTTGATGAAAATATAATTGTATTTCTAATATCTTTTGTATTAATAAATTTAATATTTAATTTATCTGATAATACACTTGCATCTCTAATAATTTTATGAAAATCGTCTGATTGAATAATAATTTTAAATGGAAATTGAGTTGTTGGTAAATGAATACCCTCATCTTCTAATTCTAATAATTTTAAATTATATCTTGATCTTATTTTTGATTCACCATTTTCAAAAATAAATGTTAAATGATTTTTATCATCTTCATTTAATATTAATGAAATATTATCTTGATTTCTTGCAATTTTCATTAATGCATTAAATGATTTCATATTTACACCAATTCTAATTTCATTTTTATTATAATTTGGATTAATATAAAATTTATCAAAAGATTTTGCTGGAATTTTAACTTTAATTAAAACTGCAGATCTTGGATTATATGCAACAATTGATAAACCTCCTGAATCTTCAACACCTTCAATTGGTTTAATAAATTTAATATTGATATCTTTTAAAGCTTCTTTTAATGCTTCCATAATTAATTTAAACGAATTAGTTTGACATGTGATAATTTCTAACATAATATTTTCCATATTTAAATTAGTATCTATAGATATATCTGTATTTGGTACATCAGTTTTATTTTTCATATACTTTAAATAGAGTTACATAACTTTAAATAAATATAAAAATCAATTTTTTTACATAAATAAAATATTATTAAAAAATATTTATTTATATAAACTAAAGATAACTATTAACAATAATCGCATTATTAAATTTAGTTAATATTTATTAATATATGTTTTATAGTATTTATTTTTTCTTAATATAATTGCATTAATTTTTATATAATTTTTATTAAAAATTATATAATATATATTATATATAAATGGTAAATTTAAAAATTTTATTTATAATATTTATTGTAATATTAGTTTGCAATATTTTTAATCAAATGTATTTTGAAAAATTTGAAAATACTGAACATTTTGAAGAAACTATAAATCCATCAATGGAAAATGATATTGCAATTGGTTTTCAAATTGGTACAAATAAATTTGGTTCATATCCTTTAAATAAATGGATTTTAAATACTCCAAATAATGGTGAACAAGTATTAAAAATTGCTCCAAGAACAGATAATGATTCTGGATGGAATTGGGAAAATCAAACAAGTATCGATAATAAAGGTAATCTTATTGCAAAAAGTATTATTGGTAAAAGTATAGAACCTATTATTCTTGGAACAGAAAAAAATGATAAACATGCTCTAAATAAATGGATATTTCAAACACCAAATGATGGAAATCAAACATTAAATATTGCACCAAGAAAACAAGATAATTTAAACTGGGATTGGGAAAAACAAATAAAATTTGATAATAATGGTAATCTAACAACATCTGGTAATTTAATAACTACTTCAAATATTATTGAAATTGGTAATACAAAAAATAATATATTAAATAAATGGAATATTTATACCCCAGATGATGGATCAGAATTATTATACATTGGTCCTAAAAAATCAGATGATTCTAAAATAGATATAAATAAATCTTTAATTATTGATAAAGATGGAAATGTAACAATTCCAGGAAATTTAAATATTATTGGAAATGTTAATGTAACTAAAAATATATTAACTGATAATGATATTAATACAAAAGGAAATATTAATGTAAATGGAAAAATAACAACTGATACAATTACAATTGGTTCTATAAATGAACCAAAAAATAGTTTTTCATTATATCAAATTGACGCATATAATAGTAAAAAAGAAAAAATCGATAATATTAAAGACCTTTTTATAACAAGTGGACCAAAAGTTGAAACTACTGTAAACACATTAGGTTATAGATTTGCAAATACAGAAAGATTTCCAAAAGATAGTTCTATAAGACAAGTTAATGCACTTAATATTTAAATATGTTTAATTTATAATAATTTTAAGTTTCTAAAAATTTTTGGGTATAAAATTATCTAATAAATATATTTAAAATATATATATTATATATATAATATATGATAGAAGAATATTTAAATAATGAAAAATTAGATAATGATGTCATTAATAATAAAAATTTAGATAATGATGTCATTAATAATAAAAAATTAGATAATGAAAATATTATTAATCCTATATTAAATGAAGAACAAATAGATGAATTAAAAGAATTAATTAAAAATTGGCTTGATTTAGATGATAAATTAAAAATGTTATCAGATCAAACAAAAGATTTAAGGATGGAAAAAAATCAATATGAAACATATATTTTAGAATTAATGGAAAAAACAAATAAAGAAGTTATTAAAACTACAGATACAACATTAAAAAAAAATATCAGACAATCTAAAAGTTCTCCAAAAGAAGAGAATATATTAAATTCATTAACATCAATTTTAGAAGATCCTGATAAAGCATATAGAATAACACAACAAATAATTTCAAGTTTACCAACTAAAGAAATCATTTCATTAAAAAAAGAAAATAAAGATAATAAAAATAAAAAAATAAAAAAATAATATTATAATTTATATTTTATAATATTATTTATCTAATATATATATATATGAAAAGTTATATTTTAGTTAATCCGCAAATTCAAGGTACTTTTGATACTAAATTTAAATCTCATTCATCTGAAGATGCTGCTAAAATGGCATATGAAACATTATCTAAATATTTCTCAAATAATATTCCTAAATTTTCATTTACTCTACAAAAAGGAGGTTCTGATAAATATTATCACTTTAATGTATCTGAAAAAATAACTGATAAAAATAAAATAAAATATAATATTAGTGAAAATAAAAATATTTCTAATTTTGATAATTTTTTAAAATTTGTTGAAGAATGTAATGAAAAACTTAAAGGTGGCGATATTAATGGTGGAAAACATCATAAGAAAAAAAAATATAAATTTGATGATGATGATGATGATTCATCTTCGTCATCAGATGAAGATTATTATTATTATTATAAACCTTTAAATCGTGTACAACCAATTACTTATTGGTCATATTATCCAAATTTATATAATTTACAAAAAATATATATTCCTACATTTATTCCTTCAATTTCACCATATATATATATACAAAATACAATTTAAACAAATGTCATATCATATATATTTGAAATATATTCTAATTCTATACCTTTATCTGTATTATCATATACCCAATCTATAAATTTTATATGTAATAATCTATCATTTTTATTAAAAAATTCTAATGGACAATCTATTTCTATAAATTCTTCAATAATATCTATATACATTTCATATATTATCTTTTTAAATTCATCAATTTTATATTGAATATCATAATCCTCAATATAATTTCTCAATGTATATTTAATATGTGCAATATCGTCCTTATTTTTTTCATATAAATTAATAATTAAATCCGGTGTTATTAATTCTTCTTGATTATCATCATTATCATATTCATATTCATTTTCCATTAATTTAATATATTTAAATATTTTTTAAATATATTAAATTAATTATTTAATAAAAATTTATAAAAATTATTTTTATTATTTGAATTAAATAAATTTTTATTATTTATATCTTTTATCTGTTTTTGTTCACAATAATCTACTAATCTTCTAAATAAAATATCTGCTTCAAATCTAATTGTATCTTTTGGAATATTAATATTTATATTTTCATCATTATTTTGATTAGAAAATTTTTTTATTTCATAATTTGTATAATATAATTTATAATTATCAATCTGTGAATTATAATTATTTGTACTATATTTAACTTTATTTCTTTGATCTAATATTATATTCATTTTATAAATAAATATATATATATATATATATTTAAATATTTTTGTTATAATAGTTAATAAATTTTATAATTTTTTTGAAAACATAAAATCATAATCATTATTATTAGTTTTTTCAAATGCAATTGGTATATCTAAATCAAATACTTGATAATTAGAAGAAAAACTTAATCTCATTATTTCTGTACTATTAACACCATTATTATTAATTATATATAAATCATTTTTATTATCTAATAAAAAATTATTATTATCATTTGTTGTTATAATAGGGATTGTTGTATTAATATCAAATATTTGATATCCAGATAATGCTGATAAGATATATAATTCTGTATTCATATTTGTTTCTTGTTTAATAACATATAAATTATTTTTATTATCCAATAAAAATTTATAATTATTATTATTAGATTTAATTATTGGCAATACTATATTTATATCAAAAATTTGATATGATGATGATATTGATAAACGATGTAATTCTATCTTATCTATATATTGTTTAATTATATATAAATTATTTTGATTATCTAAAATAAAATCATAATTATCATTACTTTTTTCTATGGGAAGCATCATTTGTATATCAAAATTTTGATAATTAGATAAAGCATTTAATCTATGTAATTCTGTACTAATTTCCCCTTGTTTTTTAATAATATATAAATTATTTTGATTATCTAATAAAAATTTATAAAAATTATCTATTTTTTCTAGAGGAATTTGTATAGATAAATTGTAATCATTATATAATGGGGCTATTAATGAATATAATTCCGTATTTTTATCTTTATATTTTTTAATTATAAATAAATTTTGTAAATTATTATCTGATTCAAATGATTCAGTTTCACTTTCAGTTTCTGTATCATATTCATATTCTTCTGAATCTAATAATTTAGTATTATTAGTATTATTATCTAAAACAAATAATTCAGTATCTAAATTATTATATAATAAATAAAAAGTTATAAAACAAATTATAGATATTATAATTATAATAAACTTAATGTCAAAAACCATAATATATATAATATAATTAGAAAATAATTATTAAAATTAAAAAAAATATTATCAATAATTTAATTTTAATAATTAAATTAAATTAAATTATATCATCCATATTTTATTATATTTTAAATTATCCTCTAAATCCTTTTTTAAATCCTTTAGGAACAATTTGTTGTTGACTTTTTGCTCCTATTCGTCATGGTTTTATTCTTTTTTTATGACCAAATTCTTTTTGATTTTTGGTTATCATTATATTTTTTTGATTAATTTTTATATTATTAATATTATTAATATTATCAATATTATCAACAAAATCTTTTAAACATGCACTACGAGAAAAATTTATAGTATCCATTTTTATATTTATATATGTAAAATTATTTTTAAATATTTTATAATGATAATAATCTATAAATTATTATAGATTATTATCTATAATAATTTATGTATGACAAATAAATATATTGAATTATATGATACAATATTTAAAAATGATAATAATTATAATTTAGACATTAATAATAATTATTGTATACCATTTATGAATTATAGATTTAATAAGAAAATATTAACTTTAAAAGAAAATATAATTAAATTATTTGATGCAGAATATGTTATTTTTCCAAAAAATAACTTTTATTATAAATTATCTCAAGGAATTCATTATTTTGAAAAAAATAGAATTATATGTATAAATTATTATTTAAAACATATTGTTTTTAAAAAAATAGAAAAAATTAATTTAATGATAAAATCACAACTTGAAGATGATATTAATATTATTAAATCTATGAAAGAATTATTTGATGTTAAAAAAATAAAATTATTATATTTTTATGAAAATTCTATAGAACCCAATATTTTATTTAAAAAAATTAAATTTTCAATTGATGAATTTTATCTTCCATTTAATACTTTTTGTGTAAAAAGAATTGAATATAAATTAAAATCAATTTGTCAATTAGTTGAAAAAATGGGTGCAATAAAAATTAATATTGATTATACTAATACTCAAGATATATCTTCAAATACTGAAATTAATATAATTGCAAAAAATGGTAAATTAGGTATTAAAGATAAAATATATAATCATAAAAAAGTAGATTTTAGTATAGATTATACATATGATATACAAAATCAAATTAATAATATTAATCTAAATATCCATGAATTAAATCAAATGATAAAAAAAGAAAATGATTTTTATATTTCAGAAGATCAATTTATGTCCGATATTGATTTAAAATTTTTAATAAACTCTCGTTGTATTAATTTAATTGAAAAATATGAAACAACATTATTATTTAATTATGCAAATTCATTTGAAGTTGAATTAATTGGAAAAGTAAAAGGATATGGTATTGATTTACATAATGATCATCAAGATTCAAATAATGAGAGCTTACATTTAAAGATATTATTTTTAAATCCATATAATGTATTAGATTGTATAACTGGGGGAAATATATCACCATATAGTCAAGGGTTTTTACAATTATGTAAATTAATTAAAAAAATAAAATCAAATAAATTACCAGAATTAAATGAATTTATTGAAGAAAATAAAGATTATGAAAAAATAAAAAAACAATTATTATTAATTAATTCAGTAAATGAAAAGAAAGAAGATAAAGAATTATATCTAATGATTAATAATTTCTTAGAATCACATCTTAAATTATATAATGAAAGTAAAATTAAATTAGTAGAAACTACTATAGATATAACAATAAATTTAGATATAGATTTAATTAAGACATATAATAACATAATAAATTTAAATTTTAGTGATAATGAATTAGGAAATTTATTTTATTTATTTTTTAGAAATAATTTAAATTATAGAAATTTTATAAGATTTAGAAATATATTATTAACAACAAACAAAAATATAATTGATTATTATATCAAAGCAAATTTTTTTAACTTAAAAATAAATAATATTGATAATATTGAAAAAAATATATATTTAAATGTAATAGATGATAAAAATGATAATATATTCAAACCTTTAAATAAATTGATATTTATTAGTCATCAATATCATTTAATATTAAATTATGAATTAGAAATAAAGAATATAATAGATAGTTTAATTAAAGAAAATATAAATAAATTAAATGAAAAGAAAACTGAATATAATAATATATATAATAAATTATTAGAATATATAAAGATAAATTATAAAACATCTGAACAAATTAATTTTATTCAAGAATATTGTATAGAAAATAATATAAATATGAAGAAACAAAACTATTTTGGAAAAAAAATAATAAATTATTGTGATAAAATAAATAAATTTGAATCTAATAATTTTAATTCATTTATTGAAAATAAAATTAAATGTCAATTACAAAATATTGGCAATATGATACTAATAGATATTAAAAATAATAATTTTAATTTTGATTTTGATATAAATTATAATAATAATATTTTTAATGAAATTGATAAAATATTGAGTATAAATTCTGTTCCATTTTTTACAAAAAAAAATATATTATTATCAATTATTTATCATAATTTTAATTTAAATAAAATTATTTTAGAAATTAAAAAATTATTTCATATTTTTTTTTATCAAATAGATGGATTTTTTAATTTTTTTAATGATGATGAAGAAAAAAATATTAATTTAAAAAAAAATAAATTATTTAATGAAATAATTAAAGATTATAAAAAAAATAAAGTTGGTGATCTAGATATTACTTTAATTTTATTTATAATTTTAATATTTGAAGATGAGAATATTAATAAAATTTTTATAGAAAATTCTTTTATACAAAAAATGTATGAAATATTAGATAATATAATAAGAGAAATAGTAAAAAATTATGATGAAACTCTAGACCAAACATATATCACATGTATTAAAAAAGAAATACCAATTATAAAAATATTATCAAATTATCAGAAATTTAAAATATTTTTTAAATTTGATAATTTAGAAAATATTCTTAAAAAAATAGATAATAATCAAAAAATTAAAATAAAAAAAGATATTAAAAAAATATTTAATGAAGAAAAAATTAATAAAAATATATTAAAACAAATTAATAATTCAATTAATAATTATGAAATCAAAATAGATAATCAAAAAATAGAAAATTTAATTATTAAATACAAAAAATATAATAATTATTATTTACATTTTGTAAATAATGAAATTAATAAACAATTTAATACACATAATGAATTGATTACTAATAAAGTATTTTATTTAATTATATTAAATATAATAATTTTTTATATTAAGAAATAAATAGTATTCAAAATAACTAGACATAGTTTAAACAATTTAAAATATTCTTTTTTTAATTATATATTTGGTCTAATTAAATATGTATTTGTTGTTCCTAAATTCTTTAAATAAACATTCTCTTTTAATTCAAATTTAATATTCATTCCAAAATCAATTGTTTCTGCAAATTCATAAACATGATGAGATATTTGAATTGTGTTTGGGTCTGTAGTTGTTTGTAATCGATTTGCAACATTTACAGTATTACCAATTACACATAATCTTGGTATTTCAATACCTAATATACCAACTACAACTTTACCAATATTTATTCCAATTCGTAATTCTAATGGTATATTATTTGGTGTTTTAATTTTTTTAATTTCTCTTAAAAAATCATGTGCTAATAATATTATATTTTTAATATTATTTTGTGTATCATTTGTATAAATATCTCCAACAACCATATATGCATCACCAATTGTTTCTATTTTTTGTAAATTTGAATAACGATTAACAACATCATCAAAATTAGTATATATTTCATTTAATAATTTATATATGATATCTGCATCATATTTTTTTGCTAATTCAGTATAAGATACAATATCTGTAAATAATACACATATAAAATCATAAGGTTTATATTCTTTTGAATGCATTATATATTTATCTTCTAATTCTAATGGTAAAATTTTTTTTAATAATTCTAGTTTTAATGAGGTTTTATCATTTGGAATTAAATTTAATACTTTATTATCTAATTGTTCTATCATTTTTTTACATTTTTTTGTAATATTTGTTGTATTCTCAAATTGTTTTATAGATTTTTTTATTACTGTTAAAAGTGAAATAGATTGTAAATCAATATTATTTTTAATATGATACATTTGTTCGTCATAATCATTTACAATAATTATAGTAGTTAATTTAGCAATCATATTAGAAAATAAATAACAAATATTAATATCATATATATTAAATAAATTTGTTATTTCTATTAATGAAATAAATGAAATTAAACACCAAATAAATATAATAAGTTTAGTATATTTTTGTTCTTTAAAATGATATAGTTTGTAAATAAAATAACTTTCTAGTAAAGATAAAAATGCTACAATATATATATAATAATTTTCTTTATGAAGTAAAAATGTTAAAATTTGTAAAATAACACTTATTAAATGATAGTGATAATTAATATCTATCATTTTTAAATTATTTATATCACAATATAATTTTAACATTAGAGGGGTTGTAAAAAGCCACATTAATATTCTTCTAAATTCATATTCATATTTACTTATAGTATTATGATATATAATAGTATCTATTATATATTTTATATAAATAAAAGATAATGAATACATTGTATTATTTCTAATATTTGAAAAACATAATAAATATGTAGTAAATGATGTAAAAATAGTTAACATAAAAACATTTGCTGATTGAATTATTGGATAAAAAATAATAGGAGGTTCTAAAAATAATTCAAATTTATTATATACATATGACTTTAATATAGTATCTAATTGATAATATCCTAATGTAAATAAAAATAAATTAAATAATTCATTCATTAATTTAATTTAATATATATATTAAATTAAATATTTATAATATTTATAATATTTATAATATTTATAATATTTATAATATTTAGACAATTACTTTATCAATTAAATCAATTAATGGAATTATATGTTGAATATATGCGGAACAATATACTGACCCATAATCACTCCTTGATTTAATCATTTCTTGTTTAATTTTAAGTATTATCTGTTTTAAAAGATTAATATTTAAATTTTCAAGAAAAGTTGAAGTACTTGCTAAATGCGACATAATCATAATTGCATATAAAAAATGCCATTTATGTGTTGTCATGTCTGTATTATCCATAAAAGTTATCAATATATTTTTAAAATCTATTTCATTTAAATATTGACGCATTTCTGAATCTTTATATGCAATTGAAAGTGAATTCAGAGCATATAATGTATGTTCATAAAATGTAGAATCAAATAATTTTCTAATACGTATTACTTCACTCATTAATTCTTCTCCCGACAAAGAAGAATTACAAATAGTATCTGTAGTATCTCTAGATTTTGCAGATTGTGTATGATGATCAAAATATGATTTTAATTTCAAAAACAAATTAAATTCAAATTGTAGATCTTTATTTCCTTCATAAATATGAAATTCAATATGATGTTCTTCATTATCTTTATCTTTATATATTTTTATATTGAACGAATAATGCCCCGATGAAGATAAATATATACCAGAAAAACATGAAAAAGATCTTGTATATTTTATGTTTGATTCAGATCTTAAACATTCTCGAATTTTTGTTATAATATCATCAAGAGATTCCTTTGTTTTAAAATGATTACCAATTAATGTTTGTGTAATTGGTGCAAATGTTATTGATTTATCATCATCAATAAATACATTTGAATTTAATTCTTTCCATTTATCATTTATATCTTTAACTGAAAATATTGAAACAATATTTTCAGTTGAAGAGGGTCTATGAAAATTAGTCATGAATCTTTGCGGACTAAAAGGATTTTCACTAGGCAAATCTAACTCTGCAACTGTTTCTGATTTTTGTAGAGTTAATAGATTTGGGAAAATAGTATCATAGTCTGTTACTGCTGACGATCTTTTAAAAGTATAAGGATTATTAGACAAATCGTTATTTGATTCTGTTTCTGCAAATGTTTCTAATCTTTGTGGAGTTAATAGATTTGGGAAACTAGTATCAAATTCTGTTATTGCCGACGATCTTCTCAGAGTAAAACGATTAGACAAATCTTTATTTAATTCTGTAATTGTTTTCGATCTTAATGGATTTTCTTTAGGAAAATTTTCATCTGTATTTGTTGGTGATCTTAGATCTAAAAAAAATGGTTCAGTAGAAGAAGCTGAAATAATTAGTTTTTATGATATATATCACATATTATGTTAATATGTGATATATATCACAAAAGACTTGTTATGTTAGATAATATATTAATTTTTTATTTCAATTTTTTTATATATAAATATATAAAAATAATATTACTAAATAGATGGAATTAAAAAAACATCAAAAAGAATGTATAAATAAAATAGAAAATCATTTTAAAAATGAAAATAAGGGATTAATAAAGATGTTTTGTGGTTCAGGAAAAAGTTTTATTATATATCATACTCTATTACAATATACTAATAGTATATCAATATTAGTAGTTCCATCAATTAATTTAATAACTCAATTTAATAGAGATTATTTATTAAATGATTCTTTAGAAAATTATAATAAAAAATACTTTAATAAAAATTATGAATTAATGACAATATGTTCAAAGAATGAATTAAATAATAAAAATTTAAATTTTACCACTAATGAAAATGATATAATTGAGTTTTTACATAAAAAAAATATAAAAATAATTCTAATAACTTATCAAAGTTTAACAAATCTAATAAATATTATTAAGATTAAAAATATCAGAATTGATTTATTATGTTTTGATGAAGCACATCATATCTTAGGGAATAATACAAGTAAATTATTATATAAAAATAATAATTTTATTAATAAGTTTATTAATAAAACATTATATTTTACAGCAACACCAAAAAATACTAGAGAATATAACATGTATAATTCTAGTTATGAAAATGCATATAATATTTGTGGTCCATTAATTTATGAATATTCACATATAAATGGAGTTAATGATAATATTTTAAATGATTTTAATATTCATATTGAATTATATGATGATAATACAGATATTAATATTTATAAAGCTATTTGTCGAACTATTTTAGAAACAGGTAATAATAGAGTGTTAACATTTCATTCAAGAAGTTTTATAAAGTCTGATAAAAGTTCAGATGTTTTATCATTTACTAATGAATTTAATAAAGATGAATTAATAAAATGTTTTAATGACATTTTATATAATGAATTTCCACATCTTAAAAATAAATATAAAGCAATATATTTTGAAGGAATTGTCGCAAATACTAGAGATAAAAATATAATTTTACAAAATTTTGATGAAACAAATGATGATGAAATATTTATTTTATCATCATGTAAAACTATTGGTGAAGGAATAGATACAAAAAATGCTAATATGGTTGTTTTTATTGATCCAAAACAAAGTTATATTGAAATTATTCAAAATATTGGACGAATTTGTAGAAAAAATGAAAAAACAACAAGAGAAGCTACAGTATTGATACCATGTTATATAAATACAAATATAGATGATTTTATAATATCTAAAGAATTCACTACTATATATAATGTTTTAACAGCATTAAAACAAGAAGATCCATATCTTTTTGAGTTATGTTTAAATAATAATTATATAAATGAAGAATGTAATAAAGAATTAAAAAAAATAAAGATATTATGGAAATCAAAAAATTGTATTGAATTAAATAAAAAAATATTTAGTTATTTTAATAAATCTTCAATTATAGTAGATACGACTGAATTGTGGAAAGAAATATATTATAAAATATTAGATACAAAAAATATAGATAATTATGATTTATGGATAATTAATAATAAAAAAAATTACAAAAATAATACTGGATTAATGAAAAATATAGAAATAAAAAAATTATGGGAAAAAATAAAAGATGAAAAAGATATAGGAAAATTTTTTTGTACAATTGAAGAAAATTGGATAAAAAAATTAAATGATTATAAACAAAAATTAATTAATAATGATATTGATAATTATAAACAATTTAATGATTGGATTAGTAGAAATATGGAAAATTATATAAATAATAAATCATTAATGATGATAAAAGAAATAAAAAAGGAATGGATCTCATTTATAAATATATTTGATCTATATGATAAATGTTTATATGAAAAATATGAAAAATATATAAATAATGATATATGGTTTATAGAATATGAAAATTTTAAAGATTTTTTAGATACTAAAATAAAAAGAAAATTAATAATTAGATGGTCAAAATTTATTAGAGATAATAATTATATGATTATAAATAATAATGAAAATGATAGAAATAAAATTAATAAATGGATTAAAATATTAAATGATAATAAAGATAAAAATTATTTTTTAACTATTGAAGAAGATTTTTTTTTTCATATAAATATATTAAAAATTGTTATCTATCAAAATAAATATTATACATCTTTAGATAAAGAACAAATTTTATTCTTAAAAAATCTTGATAAAGAATATATGAATAACTATATCAATAAAAATTATGAAATGAAAAATAATAATATTAGAAAATATTATCATGATATATGTAATAAATTTAAAAATTTATCAGAACCTATCGAAGAAAAAATTTCGACATCATTAAAAAATAATAGACCTGAACAAGATAAATTAAGAAAATATTTAATTCATAATAAAGAAAATAAATGTGTTATTTGTAATAAATATAAAAATATTAAATTATTAATAACAGCACATCTAATTCCAAGATGTAATTTAGATATGAAAACTAAATATGATAAAAATATAGTTGAATTTATGTGTCAAGATTGTCATAAATTATATGATGATGGGGATATTGGAGTAAAGGATGGATATTTATGTATAAAAGATATAAAAGAATATCCAGAATATAATAATTTATTAAATAATAAAGTTGAATGCTATAATGAATTTAATAAAAAATATTTTGATTTTCATTATAAAAAAATTTATTAAATTATAGAGATAATATATTGTATTATCTCTATATTTTAATTAATTCTATAGTGTAAAAATATGATAAATAAAATATATTTATCATATTTTAAATTAAAAAAATTTGATAATTAGTTTATTTACTTAAATAAATATAAATATTAAAATTAATGTTATTAATAGATAAATATGAGATAAATAATAAATCTGAAATTAAATTTCATAAAGATTTATATTATAAATTATTAAATTATACATCTGATTATGATTATATTTTAGATGAATGTAATTTTGTTAAAAATAATAAAACATTTCATGATTTTAAAATGAATTATAAGAAATATCATAAAAATTTATATTTGAATAAAATAGAAAAATTTAAAAAATTGCCAAATATATTGATACACGGACATACAGGTTCTGGTAAAAAAACTTTAATTCGAATGTTATTACAAGAAATATATGGTGAAAAAGTTAATAAAATTAATAATGAAACATATACAATATCTGGATATGGAAATACTGAGACTGAAATAAGTGTATTACAATCAAATTTTCATATGATAATAGAACCAAGTAATACCGGATTTGATAAATATGTTATTCAAGAGATAGTTAAAGAATATGCAAAATTAAATGTCATACAAATTTTTGATAATTTGATACCATATAAAATAATTTTAATAAATAATGTAGATAATTTATCATATTATGCACAAACATCATTAAGATGTACAATGGAAAGATATCATGAAACATGTAAATTTATATTATGTGGTTATCAAATTTCAAAAATTATAGAACCATTAAGATCAAGATGTTTAAATATTAGAATACCTAGACCATCAAAAAATGAATTAATAGATTATATGTTGGAAATATCAATAAAAAATAAAATAAAAATTAATGTTGATACAATTAAACATTTAATAAAGATATCAGAATCGAATATAAAGATATGTTTATGGTATTTAGATTTTTATAAAAAAAAGATATATGATTTTACATATTCATGGAAAGTATATTTAAAAACAATAGTTGAATTTATACATCATACATATTTATATAAAAAAACAATTAATTTAAATATTATTATGGAGATTAGAAATATAATAAATAATATTTTAATTACAAATATTTCAGGATCAGAATTAATGGTTGAATTATTAAAACAAATTATAACCGAACATCCAGAATATCCAAAAGAATTATATTGTCAATTTTTTGAAATATTTTCAATATATGAAATTAGATTATCTAAAGGAAAAAGAGCAATTATACATGTTGAAGCATTAATAATGAAAATATGTTATATTTGTTATATGTGGAAAATTAAATAATATAAAATATTTAAAGTAATATAAATATATATTATTAATTATGTATATTCAATTTGATAGAGAAGATCCAGATAATTTAGCAGGTTTTACTTTTGATAATTCAGAAGAAGACAAAGAACAAATGACAGATTTTTTATCATGGTTAGATACATTAAAATTAACATATAATAAATTAAAAATTAAAGTTCCAGGTTCTAGTGAAAAAATGAATTGTATTATTATTAATAAACAAATAAAAAAAGAAATAAAAACTAATGTAATACAACCTGTTATACATTCAGAAGTACAATCTCAAACTATTAATGATTCAGAAAATAAAGAAGATTCTGATTCTGAGTCTGAATCTGAAAATGATAATAATGAAATTAAGACAAAAAAAACAACAAAAAAAATTACAAGAAAAGTATAGAGAAAAAATTGATATTTTATAATTTTAATTAATTTATATATAAATTAATTAAAATGACTCTACCATGTATAATATGTACATTAAATTTAATTGATGAAACAAATAATATTGTCGATGATTATATATATCGTGTTCCATATGATATGAAAATAAAAAATTTTTTAGATATTTTAGATACAATTATTAAATCAATATTTATAGAAGATAAAAAATATATTATTTATATAACAAAAAATGATATAGATAATATTGATATAAAAAAATTAAATAAATTTATTTGTATAAATCAAGAAATAACAATTTTTGAAAAAGTATTTCAAAAAAATATTAATAAAATAAATAATTTTAGATTATTAATAAAAGAAGTATCTTAAGAACATTGATTATCTTTAACAGAACATGGTTCTCCGGTATATGAATAACATGTATTAGTTCTTGTATATGTTGAACATAATAAAAAATTTTCAAATATATTTTGATTTAAAATAAAAAATAAAATTAATAAAAATATACTAGTATATAATAAAAAAAACATATAATATTACATCATATTTTTAAATTAATATATTTGTATAAATTATATTAATTTATAATAATATTTTATAAATTATATTAATTTATAAAATATTATTAATTATATTAATTTATAATAATATTTTATAAATTATATTAATTTATAAAATATTATTAATTATAATAAGTGGAGCTCGAGAATTAAGAAAAATAGAACATAATTAATCTAATAATTTATAAAATATATATTTTAGATTAAAATTACAATTTTATAATAATTTTTTGTAAATCTAAATAACAAAATTTTATTATTATTTTTTATGGTCAATTATAATATTAAATCCTTAATTCGAGCTCCAGTATATTAATTTATGTAATTATATACTAGTATATTAATTTAACATAAAGACTTTAGATTATTATCAGGTTCATATGATGAATTATTCCATGGACTAACAGGAAATTTAGGATTAGATATAGTTCCTCTAATATCATATGATGGATTTTTGCGTGTACTTCCGACTGTATCTACACCAACTTTAAATAAAGCATCAGCTAATAAATTAGCATCATCTACTTTAGTACCTACATTAGGAGTTTCAAACCATGATTCATTTTGTTTAGGTAAAAGATCGTCTGAAATTAAATTTTGTTTTTCAACAGGAGCTTGAACCATATATTTAGCTAAATTAGGATCTTTTGTATTAACGCCTAAACTATATCCATCACCATATTCTGCTGCATAATTATCTTCATCAATATTAGCAACAATTGATGATGATCCTTTTAAGTTATTATTATATTGATTATCTAGTGTATTTTCTGATATAAATGAAGGAGTTTTTTGTATCATTTCTGGTGGATTAATTTTTGTCAAAACATTTTTAATAATATTTTCTTCACTTAATGAATTACTATGAAACCCTGAGGGTGTATTTTGAATATTTTCAAAATTTTCAAAATTTTCACGAGGTGATGGTGAAGATGGTGAATGTAATAAATTTAATATAGATTTATTTGAATTTAAATTAAAAATTAAAAATATAACAACAGCTATCGCAATTAATAAGAGTAAATTACTATTAAACATTTAACTATATAGTTAATTTAGATAAAAAATATTTTATATGATAAATATTTATATATTATTATTTTAAATTAAAAAAAAATATATAATTAATATATATATATATATGTTAAATAATTTTCAAACTCTCTATAATAAAAATAAAGATAATTTTAATAAAATGTTATTAAATAATTTAATTAATCCTAAATTAATATTAGTACAAAATGAAAATGGAAAAACTATTTTACACCATTTAATTGATAATAATGATAATAGTTGTATTAAAAATGTATTAAATTTTATTGAAAAAACATTATCTGTTAAAGATAAAAATAATTTTATTAATTTTCAAGATAATGATGGTAATACAGCATTTCATTTAGCCATAAAAAATAAAAATTTTGAAATTGCAAAATTTTTAGATATTTTAGGTGCTAATAAAAAAATATTAAATAATGATAATGAAATTATAGAAACTACAGAATCTTTAGAAACTACACAAATAGAATGTGGAGACAAATCTAAATTAAAAAATTTAATTAATAAAATAATTCAACCTATTCAAAATTATGAAAGTGATGACAATAATATTGATACAATAACTCAACCTAAATATAAAAGAAATAAAGATATTAATATGATGAATAATTTAAATAAAAATAATATAGTTACTGATAGTATCCGTGACTTTATATTAAACACTCAAAATAAAAATAGTCAAAATGAATATAATGTAGACACATTTGAAATGCCTGATAATTTAGATATGTCTGACTTATTTAAAATTGAAAATAAATCTGAAATGTTTAATATTAGATCTAAAAATAATAATATAGATTTATTTGATATGCCTGATAATTTAGATAATATAGTTATAACAGATAATGATAATACAGATACTTTTCAAATGCCTGATAAATTAGATGATAATACAGATACTTTTCAAATGCCTGATAAATTAGATGATAATGTAGATACTTTTCAAATGCCTGACAAATTAGATGATTATGATGATATAATAACAGATATAAATAAAACTGATAATAAAAAAAACTTTGATATAAAGACATTCTTTCTCAATTTATTTGGTAATACTAATATTAATACTAATACAACTAATACTATTAATATTAATAATAACGATAATGAAACTAATAATGATGAAACTAATAATAATGAAACTAATAATGATGAAACTAATAATTATAAAACTAATAATGACAATAATGTTGATGATATTAATAATAATGATCTAAATATTATAAAATCTTTTTTATTTCAAAATAAAAATATACAAAAAATAGATGATAAAGTAAATGAAAATATAGATGATAAAGTAAATGAAAATATAGATGATAAAGTAAATATTTTTTTCACAGATATATTTAAATCACAAAGAGGAGGAGATCAAAATTCTACTAGTGAATTTTTAAATTATATTAAAGAAAAATTAACTAATAAATCTAATATTGACATTGTTTCATCACAAAATGGTGGTAATTTTTATACACCAGATAATTTAGATGAAATATCTTCAACATCATTTAAACAAACTGGTGGAAAAAAAACATCTAAAAAAACATCTAAAAAAACATCTAAAAAAACATCTAAAAAAACATCTAAAAAAACATCTAAAAAAACATCTAAAAAAACATCTAAAAAAACATCTAAAAA
>Ga0214921_10002294_pt1 | contig 31322 bp, 33 predicted proteins | sample LL1505_MetaG_FD_177992 | JGI IMG/M metagenome (GOLD analysis project Ga0214921, IMG submission 177992) | Freshwater microbial communities from Lake Lanier, Atlanta, Georgia, United States - LL-1505 | ecosystem: Environmental > Aquatic > Freshwater > Lake | place: USA: Georgia | collected... | reverse complement strand
TAATTCGTGGAATTCCGTCGCAGCATCTGCTGATGGTAGTATGTTTGTAGTAGTTAGTACTAAAGCAGACTTTATATACATATCTTCAAATTCGGGTGAGAGTTGGAGAATCTCACAATACGGAGATTACTACTATTCCGTTGCAATGTCTCGTGATGGTAGTAAAATTGTTGCTCTTAAAAGACATGATGAAATTTATACTTCTATAGATCCTACTATTGCTGCTGCTCCAGCTGCTCCAGCTGCTCCAGCTGCTCCAGCTGCTCTAGCTGCTCCTTTTCTTCCACTTTTACCACCACTTTTACCACCACTTAATATACAAACTTGGCAAGAAATTACTGAAAATGTGGCTAAAAAATTTTTTGAATATAATGAATCAATTAAATCACTTAGGAATGACAAATCTAAACCAACCGATATTGTTTTAACAGATTTAGGATGTGATGTAATAGGAGCAGGATGTAGTGCAGAAAATTTTGTTAGAATACAAGACTTTATTACTGAAAATCCAGAAAATAGTGTAATTATTAAAGTTATAGATAGTGCTACACATTCAAGACATTTTTTATATACTAAAGAAAATTTAAATATGATTTTACCAAGCAGTATTGTATATTCTTGTTTAAATGCAAATAATTTTCCTAATCCAGATTCAAATGTAATAACTAATTTACCATTATATAATTTAGCAACAATTATAGATACTCGTATATTAATAGTAAAAGTATCATTAGATTCACTTATAACACAACCAGGAAATATATTTATTGTTATAGATAAACATGTTTATTCATTTCCTTCAATTGCTTCTCATAATATTATGTTTGAGGAAGGAAGTTGGGTAGGTGGATTACACTGTAATGCTGGTGCGGAAGCTGAAAAATTATATAGTATTAAAAGAGTAAATAATGCTTAATAAATAGATTTATAAATTAAGTAAATAATTATGAAACATATTGATCCAAGTATATTCACGTTGTAATACACAATAAAATTTATGAGTTATAGCAATTTTATCGGCTAATTTCTTTTCAATCGCACTCTTAATTGGTTTTCCCATATATTCATCTCTTACAACTTTATTATAATTTAAAAGATGATTAAATATTTCATTTTCTTTTAATTTAATAGTATCAAATAATTTTATACTATATAATTCATCTCTTAACTTTATTTTATTCATTTTATAATCATTATGATTTGTATTACTACTAAATAATTGAGGGAAGGCTCCGTCTAATTTCTTAATAAAATTACTTACTTTTTCAAAAGGAAATGTTGAAACTACTGGAACATTACTATTTAACATTGTAATAATTTCTCTGATTTGTTCTTCTGAATTCGCATCGTGAATGAAATATAAAATTTCTCTATCTATTCCACTACTTAATAACTTTTTAAGAGCCTCGACACGATGCTGCCCATCGGCTATAAAGAACTTTTCATCATCCGGACTATCTTTATTTAGATAAGAAATAATGTGTAGAGGAGCAATAAAAGCATTTTTATTTTTTTTATAATGAGTATAAATTTCAACAACATGAGATTGAGAAATACCCCTATTTTCTACCGTCATATTTAACATACTAACTATACGACTAAATTGATTTTTATATAAATTTGTATCAATTTCCTTACCAAAGAATTCATCTAATTCATTCGCATCTAAATTAGTATCTTTTTGATCTTCTTCTTTATTATCTAATTTGATTTCTTCAATCTTATTACTTTCTTCAGAATCTGAAATAGGTAAATCGTTCATACTATAATTATTCATTTTATATAAATAAATGTTTTTTACTTTAAGGATCTTAATATCAATTTTTTAAATAATAAATAATTTATTATTTAAAAACCTACTTGGTGCGCTTCTGCTGCGGCTGCTGCGGTGTAGCCAGTGTTGCCAACTCCGCCAACTTATCAAGGCCAGATACGGAGGATTGGCGGCGCTTCATGCCCATCTTCAGCGGAACACCGTCGATCTGGGCGCGGAGAATAGCGCCCTCTTGATTGTCGTCAAGTGCGGCACGTTGAAGTGCCTTGAAAGACGACGGGATCTTGATGGTAAGCTTGGGGAACTCGGGAGACGGTGTGGGCGTCTCGGGAGTGAAGGAAAGATCCATCTCGGAAGTAACAATATCTAATGAATAATGATATACTAATTTTTTTCAATTTTTATTAGATAATTGTTTACAATTATCTAATAAAAATTGGTGGGAGCAAAGTTTACTTTGCGACAGCTCAATTTTTTGATTTTATTGTATAAAAAAATAAATTAATCAATCCTTCCACGCTTTCTACTACGATTTTCTGGATTAAGCGGATCGCTAAAACCATGAGAACGGGAACACAGTGAAGAATCTTTATAATTACAGACTCCTCTTTTATAATATTCACATTCCGATTTCTTAAATTCAGGGTAATATTCATGCTTATAGTGACATCCTATTGAACATTTTTCACCCCTTATCCATTGAATACAAATCCCATGATCAGGCTTTGGGTAGCGAAATTTAGGTACTGTATAATAATCTTCTTGTTGCTTAGGTGGCGCAGGGCGATTGTAATCTTTAGGTAGCTCGTGGTGCTGCTTAGGCTCATGCTTAGGCGGTAGCTGAGGCTGAGGAGGTGGCAGCCACTTAAAACCCTGAGTAGGCGGTGGCTGCTCCTGATACTGCTGCGAAACAAACATCTGCGGAGGCGGGGGCATTGGCGGCATCTGCTGAGGCGGCATCTGCTGAGGCGGCATCTGCTGAAGCGGTACCTGCGGAGGTGGCTGAGGGGGAGGAAGCTGAGGCAACAAAGGCTGAGGTGGTGGCATCCACTTAAAATCTTGAGTAGGCAGTTGCTGATGATAATCAATCTTAGGAAGTAAAGAAGGCTGACTTTGCTGATAAATCTGTTGAAACTGAAGCGATTGACCAGCAGAAAGCCAATTTGGGCGAATCATATCACGCGGAGGCTCTGAATAAATCGGCGGAGGTTGGCTTTCAAAAGGCAATTGCTGAACTAAACCAGGTGGCGGCGGTTTCGGCAAATCAAAAAAACCATATTTCCAACCCATCTGAACCCAAAGATCATAAGCTCTGTCGAACTCTTCAAGAGATAGTTTAGTATAGGAACTCATCTTTGATGTACTTAGAGAGGTAGGCCTATATATATTATTATTTTCAATTTTTTAAATGATTATTAATAATTATTTAAAAAATGGTGTGAGCAAAGCGAGAGCTCAATATTTTAAATGATTGTTTACTTCTTTAATTCATTTGCATTTTTCTTCATAATATCAATATATCTATTGTATTCAATTGATCCTTTATTCGCAGTATTTTTTTCATCAATAAAGATGTAATTATAAGGTTCTTTAATAATAATCTTTTCATCATATTCAGTCATTATAGAAATATTAGGTTTTTCGGTTATATCTAATTCAATTAATCTCATTACATTTTTTAAAATACTTTGTATTTGTTTATCTAATCCAACATTAATAAATCCAACTATTATAAAATTAGTTTTTGTATCAATTAGAGATAAACAGTTTACAATAACATCTTTATAATTATTTTCATTAATATTTAGATAAATATACGCTCCTTTTTTATAATTATCTTCTTTAATAACAAAATGATCATTTCCTTCATTTTTAAAACAAGGTTTATCAGATTTGGCATATTTATGAATGAATCTATTAGGATATGTAATAAATAATTCATTACCTGTATTAAAAATTAATTCAAAATCAGTTGATATAAAACCGTTAATATTAAATGCTCTTAATATAAAACCATCTATATGATTTACATCAATGTCATACATTTCTAATGGTCTATAAATATCATAAATATAATTTTGTAAGTTTATAGAAGGAGGAATTTTATCTTTAAAAATAGGATTTACATAAATTGATGAAGGATCATAACGACGTGTTTTGTAAATTATTTCATAAAAACGTCTTTTAGCAGAATATTGTGATTTATAATTAATGTCACAATGTTTATTTTCTTTAATAAAAGAATCAATATCTTTATCAATTGATACACATTTAAATACGTCATCTCTAATTGTTTCTTTAGTTAATTTAAGCTTATTTTTTCCTACAATAGATTCTAATTTTATTTTTGAATTATTAAAGAATACATTATTTGTTTTTTGTTCAATAAATGGATTAACACTCATGATAGATCTATTAATATCTAAAACATTATCAATTGTTCTGTCTAATTTATAAATTTGGCAAAAAGTTTGATCTAAATATCTAAATAAAACATTTGAGTTAGGATAAAAATAAGTATATAATTGTATGTTCATATCTAATTTCTTTTGTTTATCACAATTTCTGAATAAATAATTAAAATTATCTTTGTTTATTTTTATTTCAGGAAAAGAATTAAAGAAATCTTCTTTTTTCATTTTTTTATAAATTTGAGCATAGTAAATATTATTAAGATTTATTTTAATCTTCTTATTAACTTCTTGCCATGCTGGAAAAACAGCTTCTAATCCTATTCCAAATTTAGTATACATTGTAATATTAATTTTATTTAAGTAGATTATTCTTTCAAATATACAACTAAAATTATTTTGATCAATAAAATTTCCAGCATAAATAAACATATTTTTCTTTTCATCTAATATTATTATTATTACTATTCCTTCTATACTTTTAGAAATTATATGTAATAAATTTATATCCAAATTAAGTTCAATTTCATTGTAAATTGCGTCTAAATTTTTCTTCTTAGTTAACATTTTCTTTTTTAATTTATCAAAGAAAATTGGATTCGCAATACTATCAAATTCATCAATATGTTTATATATATTTCCTCCTTTTCTAAAAGTTAAGATTGGAAAATAAAATAATAATTCATATGGTAATGGTAATAGATATTTTATAGCATTATTAAAATATGTTGATATATATAAGTTATCTGTTTTAATAAAAGTATCATTTAAAAACGATAGATTATTAATTATTTTCTGTTTTAATTCTGACTTTATATTTATTTTAGATATTAAATCATTTAAATTTAGATCATTATTAATATATTTTTTAATTACTGAATATAAATAATAAAATCTATAAATCTCAAATACTTGTCCATAATTATTAGGTGAAAATCGATAGTTTAGTAGATTATTAAATAATATTATTATTTCTCTTGAATCATTATTCATCTTTATTATAATTTAGAAAAAAATTGATATTTTAAATCTAATAAACTCCGACTCTATATTTAATTAACTAGAGCTTAAAATGCTACAAAAAACCATCCCATCGGTTCTTCCTACGATGTATCAGGAGAAGAATACTTTTTACAAAGCTTGGATTATGTTTCTAATGGCAATTTATCAAACTATAACCAGGTATCTTGTTACTCCAGTGGTTTGGATATATTCTTCATCTGCCTTATTGATTATAAATCAGACTCAAAAACCAATTGGTAATGGAGCAACCGTAAATAAGTGTGGGCATACAGCGGCTCAACATGATATATTGCGAAAGATGTATGAGAGTAAAAATATGCATGTTATAATACCAGTTCGTAATATATCAATGCTATCATGTGATCCAAGGAAACATATTTGAAAAAATTGATTTTTTTATTGTATAGTTTCTTCCGAAGTTGTTTATATTCTAAGCAAAGTTTACTAATATGCAGTCTATTTGCGAGATTACATCAAATCGTCCACCGACTAGTCCTCTAAGATGCGATTATCGCAACTTTGAGGATGGAGCCTCACGCGACGGTCCTCTAAGGTGCGTGGATCGAGCCTCACGCGCCGGTCCTCTAAGATGCGATGCTGACGCCTCACGCAATGATCCGATTGTATTTCGCGCACCTCCAAGGCCTCTACAAGAGTTCGAAATTCCAGTGCTTAATATGAATTTAATTGATGATTTTGAAGATCTTACCGATGATTTTATTAATGTTAGTTTAAATTCTGAAAAGAGTCCGGGATTTAAAGCAGACTCTTATAAGACACCTCCTCGCCCCATCGTAAAAGTTTCTCAGCCAGAGCCTGCTGAATATGCTCACTATCAGGCTCATCTAAGGAAGAGACGTTCTGAAAATCCAGTTGAGTCATCTGTTTTTGATCTTCCTCCGAGAATTATAAGACAGAGACTTTAAAGAGAATCCAATGATTTATTTTATAAACGGATTATCTAAGAAACCGTTAATTAAGTAAGCTTAAATCTGCTTACTAAAAATTGAAAAATTTACAACTATTAGGCTTCTTTAGAATATATTATTCCGTGGAAAACATGCCACCGTTCATCCCCTCGCTCTCATCCTCCCCCGCAAGCTGGCACCCGGTCAATGACAATGACTTTGTGTCGCTTCACCTGATCCTCGCAAACCCCTCGGTCTCGGAGATAGTCGCGGAGTTTCGCAAGAAGCAGAACGCGCTTGCTCAGATGCGCATTCAGAGCCTCTGCAACAACTACTCTGCCTTCAAGCAAAACAACCAGGAGGTAAAGATCCTGCGCGTGTTTGCTGTGCTCAAGTAACGCCAAAAGAGATATAAATCTTTATATCCTTATTAGACGATTCCCCATAAACAAACAAAAGCGATAGAAAGCATCGCTTTAAACCTAATAAAAAAATTGAAAAAAAAATATTCACACCGTTTCCTTCTTTCTACATACTAACAACCCTCCAGCTATCAGCCAAGAATGTCTGCGCCCAACGCCCCCATCAAGTCCTCTCGCCCCTCCTTCCAGGAGCCGTCGCTGACGACTCCCTTTCGCCGCCTTACCCTGCAGGACGCGGAGGTCGGTGCGCCCCGCAAGCTCAACCACCCCGTCATGTCTGGCGTGCCGATGTACGATTCGGATGAGCAGTCTCAGCCGATCAACCTCTTTGCTGCGTTCCAGGAGGTCGACGAGAACAACTACAACCGCGGTTCTGAGAGCCCGGTCGAGACCAAGGCGGCCGGCAATTGCCCGGGTGCGCCGATCGCCGATCGCAAGCGCAAGTGGTCTTACTCGGCCGAGCAGTCCGAGCCGATCAACCTCTTTGCCAAGTTCCAGAAGGCCGACGAGAACGGCTACGACAGCGGCTACGAGAGCCCGGTCCCGACCAAGAAGGCCCTCGTGTGCCCGGGTGCGCCGATGCGCCCCTTCTAATTTGCTACACGTTTGAAAACAACTATTTAACTACTAAGGCAGTGGATGCCTGGTAATAAAATAGTTGATGAAAAACATTAAATAATTCATTATTTAATGCTTATTTCGTTAAAAAAAATTGTTTAGTGGATTGGCTATGCCAATCTGCCTATTAATTTTTAATTTTAGATTAATAAAATAAAATTGAAAAAATAATATATAATGGGTTTCATTAAGATAGATCTAATTGCGCTCAACACACGCGCTTCAAGCTCACGAATGATGTTTTCTGGCCTTACCTACGCGGGCGTTCCCGGCGGCACAATGGCGGTGCCCGTGGCGCGGACCTCTGGCATGAACGTGATCGGCACGTGCCAGCGCACCGGACTGTCCGTCATGCGCTCGTCCAGCGGCGCGACCTACGTTGGGACGCCCCGTGACAACAAGGCCTTCGCGGGCAACTACCTCACGCCGACCGGCCACGTCCGGAACGTCGACGGCTGCAACAACGACACGCTTGTTAGCAGCCCGGGTGGCGGCCCGGGTGGCGGCCCGGGTGGCGGCCCGGGTGGCGGCGGTGGCGGCGGCGGTGGCGGCGGTGGCCGCGGTGGCCACGGCGCCGGCTGCATGTGCCCGACCTGCGTGCCCCCGGCTGCCCACGGCGCCGGCTGCATGTGCCCGACCTGCGTGCCCCCGGCTGCCCACGGCGCCGGCTGCATGTGCCCGACCTGCGTGCCTCCGGCTGCGCACGGCACTGGCTGCGCGTGCTCAAGCTGCTCATCCGTCTACATGGTGGGCGGTGTAGCCGTGCGCATGGTTGGCGGCATGCCTGTGCCCCTTGGCATGCTCGGCGCGCCCACGCACTTCCGCGCTCCCGTGGGGCCAGTGCTCGGCTCGGCGCCGACTGTTCCGCGCTCGGCACCGACTGTCCCGCGCGATCCGGTGAATGTCCAGAAGGAGAGTGTGAACAGCGCGCTCGGCAGGATGCTGCGCGGCGAGAACTAAAGTACACAGCTGTGTTTTCAAAAATCAAAAAATTAATTTATTAATTCTTTGTTTTTTATTTATTTTTTTTTATAAATTAAATCTCACTCAATCTTGATCAGCTTCTGATGTTCTTGTAGAACACGAATCGTAGCAGCAGGCACCCACCTCTCCAGTTCTGTCATCAATTTTGTTTCTCCCTCATTGATACGAGTAATCAGTGAGCGGATTGTTGTTGCGTCAACTGTCTGAGAACTAACCCCTACACAAATCGGCTCAATCAAATACTCAATCAAGTAGGGATTTCCGTTATAATTAACGCCAACAATCGCGGGTGTGCCATCACTTCCATCTGAACCAAGACGAATCTTTCGTAGATAGTCCTGCGTAGCCTTGTCCTTTTCAGAACCACACAGATGTACGTCAAAGTGTGAATCAAATGAAGTTGACGTTTCAAAATACTTTGTCGGATACTTACTCTCCAGAACCTCACAAACAATGTTATTAAAGTCAGAGTTCCACGCAGAAAAATTGCACTTGTCTGGTGCGTAACCGTGCTTGTGATTGGAATCGTGAATTCCGCGAATCGTCAGTTTCTTAAGAATAGTCAAATCCATTTTACGCTCGAGTAGGTAATCAGTCAGTGCCTCAAGAATCATCTGTCGGCGAATGGCTGTATTGTAAGGATTTTTCGGATTGACTGGCTTGTCATTGTCATGATTGTATTCTGGCAAACCGTGAGAGCCAATCAAAAGAATCATCTCGTTAAATCGGGACAAAAAATGAATAATTGAAGCAAGGTGTGCGTTTGTCAATGGCTGAAATCTGCCGACATACACACCAACAAGCACAACCGGAGGCTCCATAAAGAGCCAAATCACCGGAAGCGCAAGTAAGGTGGTCAAAAGAAAACCACCTACAAAATAACAGATACCTTCAGATGTCTGAAGACACTTGAACACATTGCCAAAGAAGGAAAGCATTTTCTCTGGTGATGATTGACTGTGGTGAATAATAGGATATGAGAAATTTATAATTGAATTATTTTCAATTTTTTGGAACATTAATCCAAAGGATTAATGCTACAAAGAATTAGATTTAAAGCAAAGCTTTAAATTCAATTTTTTGGATGATTGTTTACAAACAATCATTCAAAAAATTGGTGTGAGCAAGCTTAAATAAAAATAAATCAGAATTAATTCTGATTTATTTTTATTTAAGAAACAATTTTTTATTTTTATAAAAAATTGATTTTAAATCTTATTCTATAAAATACTTTAGTAGATAATAACAATGTATGCCAAAATGCAGAAACTTAAGTCAAATCCAGATTTTGAAAATATTGGAAAGAAATGGACTGAAGAAGAAAGAAATGAATTATTAAATGAGATTAAAGATGAAACAGATATTAAAGATATTGCGTTATTACACAAGAGAACTATTGGTAGTATTCGTGGTAAATTATTAGATATTGCCGATCATCTTATAAAAGATAAAAAGATGGATATTAATGAAGTTTCAAAAATAGTAAGATTATCAGTTATAGAAATAACTGATTACTTGCTTAAGAAGTTACCAAAAAAAGAACCAAAAGTTCCTAAACCTGAATCACATGTAATTGATTCGTATACTGGAACAGATTATATTAATGTTGCTCCTCAAATCAAACCCAAGCCTGTTATTAAATTAAACACTGAACAACAAAATGCTTTAGACTCATTTATGAAAGGAGAAAATATATTCCTAACTGGTCCTGCTGGAACTGGTAAATCTGTGACTCTAAATAAGATTATTGAATTTTGTAATTCAAAGAATATTAAATTTGGAGTTACTGCTACAACAGGGACAGCCGCTTTTCTTATTGGAGGAAAAACCTTACACTCATACTTAGGTATTGGATTAGGAAAGGAATCAGCTAAAGATATTTATGAATATGTTAGATATAAGTTAAAATATACGGCAGATAAATTAAGAGATATAAGTGTTCTTATTATTGATGAAATTTCAATGTTAGAAGGAGAATTATATGATAAGATATCTAAATATTTATCTTATATTCGTAGAGATCCTAAACCATTTGGTGGATTACATCTTGTAATAACTGGTGATTTTTGTCAATTAGAACCAGTCTCAGGTGATTATTGTTTTAAGACTGATGAATGGAAAAGAACAAATCTAAAGACTATTTACTTACATAAATTGGTGAGACAAGATGGAGACTTGGAGTTTCAGAATATGTTATCTAAATTAAGATATGGAAAGTGTACTGAAAAGATATATCAACGATTATTACAATTGAAGAATACTGAGTTTGGAGATATTAAACCAACTATATTATATCCAAAAAATTATAATGTTGATATAATTAATAAGAAAGAATATGAGAAGTTAATTGAATCAGGAGCTCAGAAAAATATATATAAAATTATTTTGCCACCTTTAGCAAAGAATAAAGATAAAGCTACAAAATGGATCACAAGTTTAGAAATTCCAGAATCAGTTGAGTTATGTATTGGAGCCCAAGTAGTTGTGCTTACAAATATAAATCAAGATGCTGGTATTGTTAACGGAACAAGAGGAAAAGTAATTGATTTAAAACCTAAATCAGTTATCATTAAAAGAATTGATAATACAATTTATGAAATTGAATACCATAAATCTGTTAGTTCAGAAGATCCAAACATTCATGTTTCTTTCATGCCCCTAAAGTTAGCTTATGCTCTCACCATTCATAGGTCTCAAGGAATGACATTAGATGCGGTTGAAATAGATATTGGTGATAATATTTTTGCTGCTGGTCAAGCGTACACTGCTTTATCAAGAGCTCAAAATTTAAAGAGTGTTAGGATAAAGGCTGTTGCGAAGAATAGTTTTATAATTAAACCAGAAGTATTAGAAATGTATAAAAAAATAGAACAAGAAATTAAAGAAGAGAATGAAGATTTTGTAATTAAAGTAATAAACAATATTGTATATCGTATCGCAAATCATATTGAGTTAGAAAAGACTTTGGATTTTATATATGATAATTTTATTGAAGAAGGAGATGAAGAATCAGATAAATATTTTGAAGATTATAATGGTAAAAAATACAATATTGAATATTCCGAAAATGGATATAATCAAAGTGATCTTAAAAAATTAGTTGAAATGGTTGATAAATGTAATGATCTTATGATAACTGATATTGAATTCTTAAAACAACAATTAGAAGATTATCATATAAAATTGATGTAATTTATTTATTTATCTAATAAAAATTGAGCCGTTGATTTAAACAAAGTTTAAATCTTCCCACCAATTTTTATTCTATTTGTCTATAAGACAAATAGAATAAAAATTGAAAATATCATATTATACCCTATTACTAATATCTATTATACAAGCCGCTACAATGTCTAAAAAAGAGAAGGAGATGAAGCCTCACTTTAAGGAGATAGCAAAATACGAGCTTTTTGTCGGAAACCTTTCAAAGGGTGCGGAAAAAGAACTTAAGAAATTAGACGGATACCGTTATTTTCAGCCAAACCGTGATGGTCAGCCTTATGGATTTCTTGGCTTTTCTTCGCAAGAGGAAACTGACGCTGCTATGGAATTATTAACTGGAAAAGAAATTAATGGACGGATTATTGAAGTTAAGCGTCCTAATTCTTACAAGCCGGAAAAAGTTAACCACAAGAAGGAGTTAAAAGAAAAACAACAACTGGCTCTTGAGAAATGGGAGAGAGAGGAAAAGGAAAGAGAACAAGAAGAAGCTAAGAAGAAGTTATTAGAAGAGCAAAAAGCTGAACTGGAATACTATAGTCAGATTAAGAAGGAAGTCAAACCTATTGAAAAATCCTCTGACTTAAATCAATTCAAGAATACATACATTGAATGGAATGAATATGTCGCACCTGCGCCTGCGTCTTCTCCTGCGCCTTCCTCTGCGCCATCATCAGTTTCATTATTATTTCCAAACTGTCAGAAAACAGCAATTGAATTACAAGAATTGGAACAGCATCAAGAGTTTTTTCGTCAGCAAGAATTCTTACGTATTCAGAAGATTGAAGAAGAGAAGAGACAGATGATTGAATATCAATCCTACCAAGTTGACATTGATCGGTATAAAGAAGCTATTGATCAAGCCAATCTAATTATTCAAGAATTAGAGAAAAAGAAATTTCAATTTGAGCAACTTCAAGAAAGGAAGAGACAAGAAGAACTTCATCAGAAAGTAATCACTGATGGCGAAAAGGCAATGTATAATCAATTGAAGGATTTAAATAGGATTACTCCTTTACAAGTTGGAAGTTCTTCTTATGAACTCTATCAAATATTACACAAAAAATATTGGAACCAATCTCTAAGTTTTGGAATGTAATTTTAATTTATCAATTATCTAAAAAAATTGAATTTAAAGCTTTGTTCCAAAAAATTGAGCTCTCGCTTCGCTCACACCATTTTTTATTTTATTAATCTTACAGATTAATAAAATAAAAATTGAATTTATTTATACTAAACAATCCTATTCATATTTATATCATCTCCAAGATGGCCATCACCCGGTCGTCATCCAAGAAGAAGAACGCATACCGCGAGCTCCGCAAGAAGGTTGTTGTGTTGCTGTCAAAGGCAAAGATTTTCAGGACACAGTTTGAGAACATTTTGAAGAGGCGTTTGAACAACCCTGCTATCCCGCACATCACTGACCAGTCCATCCTGTCGCGTTCAGACATTAAGTTGCTGCGCTTACTGAATCAGATTCAGCCATTGGCAGAGTCGTTTTTTGACACAATGCACAATTATTCGTTTTTTGTGTTCAAGAATTTCAACCGCAACATCAACCAAGAGATGGAGGAAAAAGCAATCTTGTTAAACACAATTGCGATGCAGGCTCGCTGGGCACTCAACACTCCTGATGACTGGGGCAATCCTGAGTGGGACTCCGGCTTGTGGTTGTCTGAGGAGGAAAAGAAGCGAATTTAGTTGTGCTAAAAAATTGTTCTCTCGTATAAACTCGCACTAATAAAAATTGAAAATTATTTTAATAATATCTTTTTTTATTATCGAGTATCCCATCTGGACGATCCACACGTCAAGATGTCTTCGACACCTCCGTCAAGAAAGCTTTTCATCGGTGGCGCAATGACGTCGCACAAGAAGGCGACACTTCAGAAGTTCATGTTCAGCTTGATGCCATCGCGGAAATTTTCAGAAATTTCCTACTTTACCGATTCTTTTTGTTTTTTGACATTTGACAATGACGAAATGTGCTCAAAGGCTTTTGACTTGTTGTCAAATAACACATTGGATTCTTTTAAGTTTAATGTTGAGAGGCCAAAGATGTATGTGCCTCCCGCAGGCGCATCTGCCGGCGCATCTGCCGGCGCATCTGCCAGCGCATCTGCCGGCGCATCTGCCAGCGCATCTGCCGGCGCATCTGCCAGCGCATCTGCCGGCGCATCTGCCAGCGCATCTGCCGGCGCATCTGCCGGCGTTGCTCTCGAGGCACCAGTCTCCGCCCTTTTTAAGCCGTCAGCTTACGTAAATCCGATTGTTGAGAAGATGCGTCGCGAGAGAGACGAGAAGGACAGGCTGCGTGCGGAAGAGGAAGCAAAGCAGGCAGCAGCAGAACTCGCAATTCGAAAGGCAGAAAGTGCTCGCTTGAGGGAAATTGAGGTAGCTCGCGCTGAGCAGAAACGAATTGCGGATGAGGCTGAAGAAGCGCGACGCGTGATTGTTCGCGCAGAGAAGGCAGCAAAGGAAGCAGAAAAGAAGCAAAAGAAGGAAAGGGCACACGCAGAGGCGCAGGCAGAGGCGCAGGCAGAGGCGCAGGCAGAGGCACACGCACACGCCATTGCTTCAATTGCGGAGGAAGCAACAGCATCCATGAATGCAGAAGCCGAAGCATCAATGGCAAAGATGATTGTGTTAGCAAAGTGTTATATTAAGTATGCGAATTTTCCTGAGGAGAAGCGCAAGACAATTCCCGTAACTACGTCTGAGCTGTGGTATAATGCCTATTTGGAAGCAATTATTGCGGGCCACATCCATGCGGATGTGTAATTTCATTTATAGACTTTGCTCTGAGCAATAAAAAATGGTATATCGCTTTTGCTCTCAGCAATTTTTATTGTAGGCTGTTCTAAAGAGCAGTATCCAATAAAAATTGTTCAGTAGCCTACGGCTGCCTACTAATTTTTATTTATGCAAGGATCTTTGATCCTTTCATAGATAAAAATTGAAAAAAATACTTATATAGAATTCTATATATTCTCTTAATCCCAACACCAGCCTCGTCCAACTCCAAGCAACAAATGGCTTTCTCCCCGCGCATCCACATCCTCGTGGGTATTGACATTCAGAACGGCTTCATGTCTGGCGGTGGCCTTTCCATCTCCAACGGGCACGAGGTCATCCCCGTTTGGAATGAGATCGTCCAGAAGTTTCCGGCTGAGCGCGTGTTTTTGAGCAGGGACTCTCACCCTGAGGGCCACTTTTCCTTTGCCAGCTCGCACGGACTGACTTTCGCACCGCCCCCGCTCCCGATAGCGACCTGGCCGCTGCCCGACGACACCGCGCACACTCAGAACGTCTGGCCGGTCCACTGCATCATCGGGACGCGCGACCAGATGATTCACGAGAGTGTTATTGTGCCCGAGGGCGCGACCATCATTGACAAGGGCCTGCTCGAGAACGTGGACAGCTACTCCATTGCGGGCGACGCGCACGGCCACAAGTTTGAGAAGACGGCCTACGAGGAGAAGGTGCGTGCCGTGGGCGCCACTCACGCCATCTTCATGGGCCTCGCTCTTGGCTTCTGCGTCACTGCGTCCGCGAAGGACACGCAGAAGATGGGCATCCAAAGCTACGTCGTCCTTGACGGCTGCCGCGCTATTGACGCCCATCAGGACTCCGAGAACCTTGAGGCACAGGTTACGGATCTGACAAATGCGGGCGTCATCGTGGTTCAGAGCATCTCTGACCTGCCCGCCTGGATGTTCCCGCAGGTGGCTGCGGAGGACAAGTCGGCCTCGTCTGCGCTGGAGTAAGGCGCCTGACTAAAGGTGATTATCACCTGAAAAAATCAAATTATTTATTTATAAATAATTTGATGGTTTAAATTAATGTTCCAAAAAATTGAGCTCTCGCAAAGCTTTGCTTTGCTCACACCAATTTTTTGTAGCATTAATCCTTCGGATTAATGTTCCAAAAAATTGAGTTTAAACCTAATATTTTTGTAGGATTGGCTTTGCCAATCATCCAAAAAAATTGAGCTCTCGCAAAGCTTTGCTTTGCTCACACCAATTTTTTGTAGCATTAATCCTTCGGATTAATGTTCCAAAAAATTGAAATTAAAAAAATATATATTATTTCCTAGTTATAATACAAACAGTCCCCAAAATGTCATCAGACGAAGAGGAAACCACCTCACACATCATTCCATCAATTTTGGAGTTTGGCAACAAGGAAAACTTTCAGAAGAGAGTCTCAGTTATTCGGCGGATTACACCTCCACGCGAAGATGATCCTGACAAGGCGAACAAGGACAAAATCATGTTTCTTTTAGAGAAGGCAAAAGCCCTTCCTAAGTTGGAACAAGATGAGAATTATAGGTATTCCGAAGAGAACTATGTTGATCACTCAGAATACAAGAAAATGTTGAGGATGATTGACGAGTTAGAAAGTCTACACAAAAAGTTTGACATGATGTTCAACACACGCGGAGTTGTTAACCCTTTTTTCATTGTTATCACACACATTCGGCCAAAGATGTGCTTGAATGTAGAGGACAGTAAGTCAGTTTGGCTAACAAATAAGGAGAGGGAGTTGATCTCCTTCAAAAAAGATTAAATCTTAAATTTTTAAGGTTTAATCAAAAAGTTATCGGCTCTTGTAATAAAAATTGAAATATATATTATATATCAATTTAAATTTTAGCATATTATCAATAAAATGTGTGAATTAGAATCAGTCAAAAATTCTAATCAAAACATTATTAAAAAAAATACTTTATATAAGAAAATTTACCGAAAAAAGAAAAGAGAGTTAAAAAATACTAAAAAAATAACAATCAATCTTTCAAATATTTCTAAGCCTATTCCCGAATCTGAAGAAACTAAAAAAATCCGTAAAGAATTACGTGAGGAATACTATATCAAAGTTGAAAAAATTCGTCAAACATATAAGGATATAAGCAAAAAAGAAAAGATCCTTGAAATAATAACAGAATTGGAGGAACTATTTTATACAGCTCTTTTTGAAGATCTTAATACTTCTCTTGCTAAAGATCTGGCATATTCTATTTGTATGGAATATGAACTTAATACCCAAGAGATATTTCCATTTTATTTATATAAAAATAAATAAATATTATATTATACTATAATGTATAGTTCGCCAAAGCCCAACATATTCGTTCCTAAATGGAACTATAATTTAGATACAATAATTGAAAGATTAGATAAATGGATGAACGAGGATGATACAATATATAAATTTAAAATTGAAGGTAATCAAATAATAATATATAATAAAAGTAAATATATATATGCTCGTATTGATAATAGTCTACAATATAAAATGAATGAAAAATATGATGCTAATAATACAAATAATGCAGAATTTAATGAATTACAATATGTCAACTCATTATTATATAGAATATTATCAACTTTCTAAAAAAAGGACTTAATAAATAAATTTATTTAATTCTTTTTCCAAGTTTAGGAAGATGGCTCGTCGACCATCACCTCGTAGTTGAGTGATATGACTGAGAGGTTTCCGTCATCGTTGTCCTCAATGTCGCTCCCATTGTCCATTGCGGTGTTCAGCACACCCATGTCGAGGTCCTCAATGTCGGGAAAGTGCTCGCGCGGGTCGTTGAACTCCTCAAGCGGAAAGGATCCAAAGCACGTGTCGACGGTCAGCGGCCCCAAGTTGGAGACCTGTGAATCGGTCTCTCCAAAAACACTGTAAAAGTTGAGAACCGAGAGCGCGGCCAGCCAGTTTTCGGGTGCTGGTGCGAGGTCAGGCACGACCGGTTTGCCGCCGCCAAAAGAGACGTTGAGCGTGTCTGACATTTTGACAGACAAGCATAATAATTGTAAGATTGAAATATTATAGATATAATATTTTCAATTTTTACTCGGCATTAATCCCTTAGATTAATAGTTAATAAAAATTGAAAATAAAATCATCATCATAATCTATAATTTTTTTATTATCGCACATCATGTCGCACAATCAAAGCATCCAGCATCTCATTGACAAATATGTTTCCGCCTCCGAGCCTTTAGTGTCTGTGCCATTTCAGATTGGAGGGGAGCAGATTTCTTTCTTGTTTAAGGAATCAACAGTTCGGAAAGTTGCGGAACAAAATGCCTTTCCTGTGCCAGCAAAGAAGCCGCAGATCAGTCAGTTGCCGCTTCAATCCAAAATTAGTTCTATGCCAGTTATTCAAGAAGAAAAGCCTATTTTGAAAGTCAAGCGTGTCAAGTTCAATACCGATTAGATGACTATATGAATATTATTTTTTAATTTATTAGAAAACAATATTGAATTTTTTGAGAATGGTTTATCAAAAAAATATTCATTATTTTTAATCATATCATATTCTCCATAATTATTTTCAATTGAATAATTATAATTTGATTTAAAATATTTTTTATCCTTTTCATATAAATCTGTCATATTAAGAATTAATGATTGAATATTTGAGCAAGAAATATATACATTTTGATTTAATAAAAACAACGGAATCATATTTTTATTGTATAAGGGATATACACATTCATTTGGTTTAACAATTGTTTCATATATATCATCATCATTTACAATTAAAGAATAAGATACGTCTTTATCAGAATTATTATAAATTAAAGAAAGAATATCTTTTGTAGGTAATTTATAAATAATATTATTATTATTTTTTCTTTTAAATTTTAGATGATTAAAATAGTAATCTTCTATTTGACCAGATAATGATTTATCAGATATATCATAATTTTCACTATCTTCTACATAATCTTTATTTGATTTAATTTTTTCGATTTCAGTATATAATTCATTAATAATTTGGCCGACAATTTTCATTTATATTTATAGACTTTATTATAATATTTAAGATTTTATTTTTTCGTTTAAACAATAGTTATATAATATAATTAAATAATTATGACAAAAAATAGAAATATCAAGAAGGCTGTTAAAAAAGTAGCGAATAAAAATAGAATTATTTTGGTAATTATTAAAATAAATAATTTAGAAGAGATTCAAGATTTAATTGAAACATTTGAAGAAAATATTGATGCTATCTGTATATATGATAGCAACGCCGATAACGATGGACCAAAAGAAAAAGTTGTTCATTCTATTGAAAAATATTTAAAGACTACTCGTATTCCATTTAATATTAAAATAACCTCTGCTCCTACTTATGGAGAAACACGTACTTTATATTTAGAAGAAACCAAAAAGTTTACAACCAGTCAACAATGGTCTTTAGATAAAACGTATGCTGTTATATTAAATGAAGACGAACAATTATTTATTGATGGTTTTAATAAAGATACATTAACAGAAAGTGGATATAATTTAGTATATTTTGATTATAACATTAAAGGACATCAATTAAAGTTATTTAATTTAAATTACAACTGGAAGTGTATTGGTATTATTGAAGATGAATGGATTATTTCAGACAATAAAGAGCAAGTATTTCCAAAATTAGAAGATACAATTTATATTGAAAATAATGTTGATGATAGTGATGATAATGTTAAATATAAATTAAAATTAAGTGCGAACAAAGAAATATTAATAAAAGAATTAGAAAAGAATCCTGATAATGCTAAAAATGTATTTTTATTAGCTGAATTATATAATAAATTAGATAATCAAGAAGAAGCCTTAACATTATATACTAAAAGAACAACTATGATTGGCTCAGCAGAAGACTTATATTATTCATATTTAAGAATTGCTGAATGTTCTGTTGATTTAGTATTACCTGAAGAAAAAGTTCATGATGCTTATATGAAGTGTATTAATTTATATCCATTTATGTTAGAACCAATTTATAATTTAATGTATTTTTATTCAGTAATTGAAGATTGGAAAACAGCATTTGAAATTGGTAAATTAGGATTAAATATTACATCTTACGATGACATTCCTTTTAAAGTAGAATATGATATTTATGATTACAGATATAAAAAAGATATGCTTACATTATGTTATCATACCAAGAATTATGGAATAGGAGTTAAATTAGGTTCTGAATTATTATTAGAAAAGAAATATGAAGATGATAATGATGATTCTAATTCTGAAATAGATGAAGATGATGAAAATCAAACTCCGGATGAAATAGAAGAAGATATCCGTTGTGATTATGAAGATTGTTTAAAAAATATAACTAATAAAGAATTAAACATCCCTGATAAGATAGAAGACATAAATGATATTAAAGTTATATTATTATCTAAATCTTTTGACGATAAATTAGTTAAGAAGATTGCTGATTTTAAAACAATTAATTTAGATCTAATGTTATGTTTAGAAACAAATCAAGTCCCGGATGAATATAAGAATTTATTAATTGATGTTGATTTATCAGAAGTTAGTGGTTGGTCTTCAACTTCTTCTCAATTGATGGATAAGGCAACATATTATTCATTTAAAAATAAACATAAATATGTATGGTTGGTAGATGAAACAGTAGAATATGGAGCTGATTTAGAAAAATTAAAGAAATTAATAACAGTTGATACTACAGATGATTTAATAGCAGGACAATTATCAGAAGATAGTTATATGTTAGATGAATTATTGGATAAGAAAGTATTAAAGAATATAACAGTTGTTGAATCTGATTGGATTTCTACTCTAAATGGTATCTGTAGAGTTTCATATTTATTATTAACCAAATTAAATGAATTTAGATTAAAAGATAAGAGATTATATGATGATATGTATTTATTCCCTACATTATGTAATAAACATAATGAATTATCAATTTGCTACCTTACTGAATTAGATATGCCAATATATGTTCATAAGAGAAATAATAAAAATCTAACAGATATTGAAAAGAATATATTACTTACAAAAGATACTTATAATTTATATATTAGTATAATGTGTTTTCATAAGAAGTCTCAAAATGAATTACCAAGATATTGGGTATTGAATAAAGAAACTAATACAATGGTAGATGAATTTGGTAAAAATATTAATATTGCTTTTGATGATAATATTAAATTATCAAATGCTGATCAAAAAATGATTAAGGCATTAAGAAATAAGAATATAACAGTTGATATTAAAGAAGTTCATGAAAGAAACTATCATTTTGTATTCAAACAATCAAACTATTCAAATATGTCAAATGTATTAAGACAATTATTAGAGAAATTAGCAGATTCTACAGAAAGATTAGAATTTTTAAGAGATTTCTTTAAGGGAGAAGATATGGTTATATTAGGAGGTGGTCCTTCTACAGGTCATTTAACTGAATCTGAAATGAATTATATATTTGATAATCATTTAACAATCTGTGTAAAGTATGTATTAGATATTTTAAAGAAGAAGAAAAAGAGTCCAACATTTTTTGTATTTAATCAATACGTAACAACAAATACCTTACCACATTACAAGAATTTATCAAAGAATATTACAAGTATTTTTGGCTCTGATGGGAATTATAAACATAAAAATAATGGATTAATGTTATTAAAAGTAGATGATGTTCATTTTTGTATCAGAAATTTTAATAATTTATTAATGAACCATGTAGATTGTTTAACTTGGAAATCAACCGATAACAATCAAAGAACATATATAAATATGCACATTATGTGTGAAATAGCATTACCATTATGTATTCATTTAGGCATAGCAAATATATATACAACTGGATGGGATTTAAAATTAATTAATAATCAAGATTATTGTTATGAAAGTAATACAAAGTCATATTTAAATAGTAAGATATCTGAATACAAATATGTTCCAAATATTAGAACAATCTTAAATAATTTAGGTATAACAATTCACAAAATTAAAGAAAGTCCTGTATTATTAGAATTAAAGAATATATTCCCACAATAATTATTACCGTTAACCAACTTAAACTATATAAATAAATATTATTATATTTATTTATGTTATCTTATAATCAATTAAAAGAAAAGTTTTTTGTTATTGCTGGTCCAAATGTAATTGAATCAGAAGAGCATGTTTTATTTATGGCAAAACAATTAAAAGAAAAGTATTCCAAATATAATGTAAATTTTATATTCAAAACATCTTTTGACAAAGCAAATAGAACATCTTTAAATTCTTACAGAGGTGTTTCATTTGAAGAAGGCCTTAGAATTCTTAAAAAGGTTAAAGAAGAAGTTGGTGTTCCAATTATCACTGATATTCATGAATCATGGCAAGCAAAGCCAGTTGCTGAAGTAGCTGATATTCTTCAAATTCCAGCTTTCTTATGTCGTCAAACAGACCTACTAAAGGCTGCTGCTGAAACTGGTAGAATTCTTCATGTAAAGAAAGGTCAATTTGCTTCAGCAGATGTCATGCATAAAACAAAGGAAAAGTTAATCGCATTTGGAAATCCTAATGTAATTTTATGTGAAAGAGGTAATTCATTTGGATATCAAGATTTAGTAGTTGATCCAAGAAATTTAGTATGGTTAAAGAGTTCAACAAATTTAGTAAGTATGGACATAACACATTGCCTTCAACAACCAGCACAAAAGATGGCCGACGGAACAGTTCAATCTGGTGGTCTTCGTGAATTAATTCCATATATGGGTAAGATGGCAGTATCATTAGGTGTAGATGGAGTTTTTATGGAAGTTCATGATCGCCCAGATGAAAGTTTTTGTGATGCGCCAACACAATGGCCTTTAGATAAATTAGATTGGCTGTTAGAATTTATTGGTGTGAGCAAACTTTAATTCACACTTTTAATTTAAAAGATAATTAATATTTATAGAATATTAATAATCATGAGTAAGATTTTATGTTGTATTCCAGCACGTTTAGCGTCAACCAGATTACCAAATAAGCCATTATTAAAGATTAATGGAAAGACAATTATAAATTTGGTATATGAACAAGTCTTAAAAGTAAAATATAATTTGGATGTAATTGTATTAACAGATTGCGATGAAATAAAGAATGAAGTTGAAAGTTTTGGAGGGAAGGTAGCAATTATAACCGAAGATTGTTTAAATGGATCTGAGAGAATTATAACTTTTTTAAAGAATAATAATATTACTTCATATGAGATTATATTAAATGTTCAAGGAGACGAACCATTTATAAATCCTAAGGATATAGAAATGGCAATTGAAAATTATTTTGTAAAAACATCTCCGTCCCTCGTATGTTCAACATTATATTATGAAACTATGGATAAAGAAGAAGTTGATTCAAGATCAAGAGGTAAATTAGTATTAAATAAGAATAGTGATATTATGTATTGTAGTAGAAATATCATTCCTGCGACAAAAAAGAATATGTATAACCCCAAAATGGTTTATCGTATTCATGTAGGAATCTTTGTATTTAAATATAGCTATTTAATAAATGAATATATGAAAGAGAATACATATTTACAATTACAAGAAGATATTGAGTGGTTAAAGATTATAGAACAAGGATATAGTATTAATGCGGTTAAAATTGAATCAGCTGAACGTGGAGTGGATACAATTGAAGATTATAATCATTTAATAGCAAAATATCAGAAGTGAACAATTAAATGATTCCAATAATTTCCTTATTATCTTCTTTTAAAATAGGTATATATCCTTTTGATCCCTTATTACATTCATAAATAAATTTTTCTAAATTAGTTTCCGAATAATAATTTTTATTAATATCATTTATATTAATAATTTTTTTATTTTCATCTGCCAATAATAACCTTCTAATGTCACCATCAGTTAGAATACCAATTAATTGATTTTTATTATTTATAAAAAATGAACATCCTATTTTAAATTTGGTCATTTCTAATAATATATCATGTAAATGTAATTCGTTCTCTAAAATAATTTTTGGATAATTTTCAGTTTTAATACAATCCTTAATCTTTTTAAGTTCATTACCTATATTGCCAGCAGGATGATTATTTTTATATTCATTAATATTGATTTTATTTTTTAGAATACTAACAATAATATTTGAAAAGAATAACTGACTCATATAACTATTTGTAGGGATCTTATTTAACTCTCCACCGCCAATTTCATTATTAAATGGTAATTTAAATGTTTGATCACATAGAGACAAAAAACGACTATTATCATCACAACATATTCCAATAGTAATACATTTTCTTTCTTTTAGAAAGGGTATTAATTGAATTAATTCACTTGTATTACCTGATTTACTAAATAAAAATATTAAATCATGTTCTTTAATAGTTCCTACATCGCCATGTAAGGCATTAATAGCATTTAAACTAAAACAATTTATACTGATGGATTTTAATAGATTACAAAAATGATTAGCAATATTTTCACTTTTACCGATACCAGTCATATAAATATTCCCTTGACTCTCAATAATTGATTTTGCTATTTTGTTAATTTCATCTAAATTTCTATTGAAATTATTTAATTGATATATAGCTTCTTTTTTAATTTCATCAATTATATTCTTATTAATCATAGAATTATTCTCGGCTAATATTTTATTTACAAATTCACGAACACATCCCTCACCTCCTTTATTCTTACATATATAATCCACAATATCACGACATTCTACTACAGCATCGGATGGACAAGCACTAAATCCAACTCTTTCTAATATTTCTAAATCATTTACATCATCACCAATATAAGCAACTTCATTAAATGTTATATTAAGTTCTATCATCCAGTTTTGAAGAATAGTTAATTTATTTTCCCGACCAATGTATTCATAATCAAATTTTAAATGATTTATAATTTCTTTATCAACTTTATTACAATCATCTTCAGTTTCTTTAAGAAATACTCTTTTATTAGTGTTATAAGCACTAATTAAACCAGTTTTAATATTATTCTTTTTTAATAATCCAACAGCCATACCATCTTTTATATTATAATATTTTGAAACACTATGATTTAAATCAAAATAACACCTACCATTAGAAAATACACCATCAAAGTCAAATATTACTAATTTAATATTCATATTCATAATATAATAATTATAATATATAATGAATTATAACGATTTGTTTATTTAGAAAAACATTTTATGTAATAAATATGGAACTATTATTCCTAATACTGTTCCAGCATATGTTTGTAATGGTGTATGACATTTTTTATTAACACGTGATAAAGCCATTAATCCGGAAAAGATTATTCCAAAATTTATACATAAGTATCTGTATTCAGGAAATAATAAGTATACACTTGTTATAAATGCTACTGTGCTTGTCATATGTCCAGATGGAAATCCTGGTTTACCTTCTTGATTTCCATTTCTTGAAAACATATCGCAATTTGCCGCACCAGGTGGTCTCTTTAAGAATTCATAACTAAGATTTCTGCTATATAATTTTATTATAGAATGTATTTGTAGGGGAATATAAGATAATAATATAACATAAAACCATTTAATATCTTTTGTTGTAATCCACATAATAAATGGTAATGTTACTACAATTAATAACGATTGACTAATTATTTCATCAAATAGGCTCATAACTATATAATATATTATATAAAAAATTAAAGATTAATGCTTAATAAAAATTGATATGTTTATTTTAGCTTTGCTAAAATCTGCCCACCAATTTTTATTAGATAATTGTAAACAATTATCTAATAAAAATTGTAGGCTCCTCTGAAGAGAAGCATCCAATAAAAATTGAGCTGTCGCAAAGTAAACTTTGCTCCCACCAATTTTTATTAGATAATTGTAAACAATTATCTAATAAAAATTGAAAATTATATTAGTAATCTAACCCATCATATTAGGTCACATTCACTCTGCCTTGGCCAGTCTTCGGCCTTCACTTGATACTTTATTAGAATGCCTAAGGGCGAAATCACTCCATCTTCCAAGGCTGCTTTTGCGATTTTTTTTGGAAAGGAGGTCAATGGTGATCGGAACTGCCTTCAGTTTGTCCGAGAGTCAGTTCAGCGAGCAAATGAGCAGGGAATTGCTGGAAACGCAACCATTCAGAAGAAGCGAGTACTAAACCAGTTTCTTCCTGATAGCCCTTCTACTTTTGTGATTAATGCGGATTCCGAAGAGTTGTGGCAGTTTGTCATGACAGATGTTCGCGCAGCTCTTCTGCGAATTGAGAAAAAGTTGAGTCGCGAATCAGGCCACATGCCGATGATGCCTGCTATTGGCGGCGCTTCTGAGTTGGGTGACCTTCGTGTTCAGCCTCCATACAGTTCTTTTGAAATGGCAGCAGGCGGCGCAAGCGCAAGCCTAAGCAGAGGCGGAGGCGGAGGCGGAGGCGGAGGCGGCGGCGCAAGCCTAAGCGGCGGCGGCGGCGGCGGCGGTGGCGGTGGCGCAAGCCTAAGCGGCGGCGGTGGCGGCGGCGGCGGCGGCGGCGCAAGCGGAGGCTTCTACAGGCCTCCCTTCATGGGATCAGACAGCAGCTCAGTTTTTGTTCCGAGGCCCGGAATCCTTGCTCAGTCTGATTCTTCTCAGCTTTTTCCGCCACCTCCCCTTGTGTTTGCGCATCTGCCCGCGAGGCCCCTGCAGCAGTCTTCCGCACTTTCCTCTGCTTCTGTTGTTTCGGAGGAAGAGGGTCAGAATGTGCTGACCGCAAAGCGAAAGCTTCACATCGCAAACGTAAAGGCATCTTTTGCTTCTATTGAGGTGATCAAGGAGCTTTATCTTGAGGCTCTTGGAAATTCGAGCACGACAGAGGATGAGCTTGGTGACATCCGGCTTTCTCTTGTTGACGTGTTTCGTCGGATCGAAGTCTCGCTGCTTCGGGAAAATTCGGCGCCACCAGTTAAGCTTTTGATGCCAAGCAGCGCGTCTCGCGTGCACAACCCTGAGGAAGGGTAAGATTTGTAAGTTCAAGACAAATCAAATCAAATCAAATAAAATCAAATTTTTAATTTATTAAAAAATTGATTTTATAATACCATATAATATTACTTAAATACGATATAACTAATTGATTAAATGGCAAATTCATTTATATATATATTATCCTTAGACAATGAGGCGTTGTATGTAGGAATAACAAAAAATTTAAAAAAACGAATAGAACAACATCAAACTGGAAAAGGTTCTCAATTTACTAAATTGTATACCTATGGAAAAATAGAAAAGGTATTTGATATAGAATTAAATTCGGACGAATATGACGATGACGCAGTAAAGTTTTTAGAAACACAAATAACATTTGGATTAATGAATAGTTTTGGATATAATAATGTTAGAGGAGGAGAATTCAAAACAAGTCGCAAATATAATAAAAATCCATGTTTATTAAAAAAGAACCTAGCGAAATGGCCACTTGAAGCAGTTGAAGATCAAATAAATGAAATAATTGATGAATTAAAAAATCATCCAATTATTGATGTTTATTTAAGTTATCAATTAGAAAAAAATTGAAATTTATTTAATTTATTAGATCTATCCAAAGATAACATTCTACTACTATCATCATGCCACGCTTTGGCCCTCGCGCCCTGGAGAAATTTAGCACCTGGGAAGGTGTCAGTGATTCCTTGGGTGTTGCGAAATTGTCGCGCACCACCAAAACATCCGGCGTGCCAGAAGTTTCCGCTGCGGAGTACAGGAAGCGATCCGATCATGCCAAGATGGTGCTGGACGAGATTGAAGAAGCGCTTGAAAAGCCACTAAGCGTGCGCGACTTCAATATGGCCCAGAACCTGCGCGGACAACTGAAGGAGCTGCTAGGCCTGAATAAGCAAAATCAGGCAACACCGGCAGAGACGCCTTCTGAGGACTAGACTTCGCCAAAGAAGACAAATTGTTAAACAAAGAAGATTTGACAAAAATTAAATAATATAAATTTATATTATTTAATTTTATAGCATTGATTGTTTGCGGCGGCCTATTGGTTTTTTAGCAATATAAGCAAGAAGATTTAATGTCTTTTGTTGCTTCTATTCCATCATAATCTTAAACAATTAAATTAATATGCTCAAATTTATATTCTTTTATATTTGATAATTTATCAATTATTAATGTTTAAATATAATTTAGCTATATGTTGTTTACCTGATACTGATACATCCTTATTAGATTATTTATCAGAATCGTATGATGTTCGTATGTTATCATATTCAACTGTAAAAAATTATGATTGTTATAATTATATAATAACAAGCGATGATATATTATGGTTTCTATCCGAAATCACTGATGATTTTGTTATCTTATATGTAAAAGATGATATAAATTACATATTAAATATAAATAAGAAAAGAAAAAAGAAAATAACAATTTATGGTAATAAAATAATAGAATCATTAAATAAATATGATTTTATATCAAATTTATCTCCAATAGAAAAAGATATATTAAGTGTATGTCGTGATATTGAATATGCGTATCATTTTAAAGACTGAATACATATACACCAACAATCATTAATAATCCGCCTAATACTTTATAATAAGTTGGTTTATTTTTTAATACTAAATAACCGATAACAAATTGTAATAATAAAGTTAATGTATTTTTGTATGGTGTAATTTCGCTTACTGGAAATGATTTATATAATTGAGCGGATAAGAATGTTGTGCTAATATAAACAACTGCTAAAAATGTGTAGCCCATAATTTGTTCATTAGTAATATCTTTAAATATATCACCATTTAATTCACCTTTAGAACAATAAAATGCGCATATAACCATAGCAATTATGAAATAAAATAAACTATTAAAGAAGAAAGATTGCATAATTGAAACATTTGCGAGAGTATTAGAAAATAAAAATGGACTTAACGCAGATAATAAAATTAGGGTTGTTAATAATATTATTTTATTATTCATTTCTTATTGTTTATATATTATATTATAAAAAAATCAAATAATATATAGAAATAATTATAATTATAAACTATTATTGAAATGAAATATCAACCAGGAGATAGAGTAATCTTTTCATGGAATTACGAAATATTTTCAGGAGTTATTGTAAAATTTGTAAAAAAAACAATAGATAATATATATTTAGTTCATTTTCCTAATGGATCGTATGCTGGTTCTCATAATAATCCAAGAGAAATTTCAGAATGTTTTTTATTAAGAGATACAGAAATAAAAAATAAAGAAGTTAAAAGGATAAATATAATAATATAATAAATGGGGAATTGTATATCAAATAAAAATTCTTGTGTAAAACCAAATGCTATTACAAGTTCATCAACTAATAAAACAGTAATTGTTAAATTAAAAAAAGGTTTTGTAAAAAATAAAACTTATAGAAAGAAATCAATCCCAAAATCACTTAAAAAACAAACATGGGATAAGTGGGTCGGTGCTTCAATTGGTGCTACTAAATGTTTATGTTGCGAACATGAAGAAATTCGTCAAATAGAATTCCATTGTGGACATATTATAGCTGAAGCAGATGGAGGTAGCACAACAGTTGATAACTTACTGCCAATCTGTGCTCAATGTAATTTAAGTATGGGTAAGATGAATTTATATGAATTTAAGAAGGAATATTTTTCAAATCGGTAAATAAAATAAAATAAAATTGTTCAGTTGATTGGCTATGCCAATCGGCCTACTAATTTTATTTTTATAAGCGTATTAATTCGCTTATAAAAATAAAATTGAAAATATATTTAATATTAGGTCTAATTAAAAATATTTAAAAAGCACCTACAGCATGTCTTCGTCTTCACAGACGACAAATCCTTTTCTAAATGAGACAACCTTTGGTCGTTCTCCTTCTCCGGTGACTGTCTCCTCTTTCGGGGAATCAACACTGGAAACACCATCATCCGGAAGAAAAGCATGTTTTGATAGTGGTTCTTCTTCTTTTACGAATATGAATCCAGGACGTGGCTACCCACATATTGAGATTGAAACAGGTGTATGGGTATTTGATTCAACGATATTAGACATTAACAAACTACACAAACAATGTGTGGAAAAAGATTGGATTTCAGCAAGTGACTCTGTTTTTGCTATAGTAAATGAGGAGTTGATTACGTTAGAACCCTTTGACAAGCCGCGCTCATGTGAGATAGAAGGGTGCGGCTGCGAGGAAGGCGCCAATACGACAATGAGCGAGAGCGAAGGCGAGAGCGAAGGCGAATCGGCAAACGATGCCGACAACGAAGCAAGCGAGTCTTAGATTTTTTTATATATAAATAAAAAAAAATTGTTTCTTAAATAAAAATAAATAAGAATTAATTCTTATTTATTTTTATTTAGGCTTGCTCAGATATTTTAGAATTCCTAAAAGGAATTCTAAAATATCTAAGAAACTGTTGATTTAAGTAAAGCTTAAATCTGCCCACCAATTTTTTTAATGCTTACTTATAAGCATTAAAAAAAATTGTTCAGTGGCCTACGGCTGCCTACTAATTTTTTTTAGATTAATCCTCTGGATTAATCAAAAAAAAATTGAAAAAAATATCTACTAAATGTTTCCCTTCTACTATACCTGTGCTCACCATCATGTCTAAACACGCAAACTCTGAAATCGTTATCCGCACTGGCATCATCCTCAAGAAGGCTGATCAGTTCCTTATCTTAAAGGGGAACAACACCTACGACTCCATTGGAAAATGGGGTTTTCCAAAGGGACACATGGAACCTGAAGACGAAGATGACCCAATCAAGACTGCTCTGCGTGAGCTAAAAGAAGAAACTCGGATTGAGATTCCTTACGAGGTGATTGATTCCAAAAACACATTCAAGTGCGACCAGGACACTCTCATTTTCTACATCGTAGATTTGAAGGAGAATGAGGCGTCTATCAAAATGCCAGATGAACTGCGCGTGGTAGATCCGGAAGAGATTGTCCGCATTCAGTGGGCAACACTTGCGGATATCATTCAGATTCCGGAGAAGGACAAGAACTCTCCGATGCGGCAGTGGCTGGCAAAGAACTATCCAGTGCGGAAGTGGCAGGAACCTGCTAAGCAAAACACTCGGCAGTGGAAGATGAACAATACCAGCTGGAGATAAATATTATTTTATATAAATTTTTATATAAAATAATTATAATTAATAATATAATGTATAAATATGTTATTAGTCTTGGTAGAGATTGCCTTATGCGTTCTTTAATAGATAGATATAAACTTCGGGAAAAGTTTAAAGTTAGAATGCCATTTGATGGTTCAATTCATGGATATGAAGAAGTATGTAGATTAATAGAAACTGATTTTTCAGATTATGAAAATGATATAGTATATTTGAATAATGCATTTAAAAATAATAAAGGTGTTTCATGGAATCATGAAAAAACAAATAATATTGAATCACTAATTGTTCAACTTAGAAAGAGAGTAGATCAATTTAGGAGTATTTTAAATTCTGGTGAAAAGATATTATTTTTAATCCATCATAAGGATAAAGATATTGAATTTAATTTTAAAATACTTGAAAGTGCTTTACAAAATAAATATCCGAATTTAAAATATCATATATTTGTATTTAATAATTATCATGAAAATTATTACCTAAATAAAAAAGAAAATACAACATATTTAAACATATTATGGAACCCAAATAATATGACAAATTTTTCAAATATTAACTATTCTTCTTTAAATGATAATTTTATGACTAATATTTTTACAACTAAATATGGGGTTAATATATGTGTATCTATTTTTAAAGAAATATGTTTAATTTTAGGAGAAGATTATAAAAATTATAAGTTTAATTCTGATTATGATTTTAATAATAGTTTAGCATAACCATCGTAAACTGGTAAACTGTTAAACTGGATATAAAAGAAAAAACATAAATTACTTATGTATTTACTTTGTGAAGATAGTGCCAAAACTGAAGATCCTTTATTTATGAAGCTTCAAAAAACTAATCCAAATCTTAAAGAAAAACAATTATTATTTTTTCCTGAAATTAGTGTAGCAAAATGGTTCTTTGAATCAGGAATTGCTGAAAAAAATTTAATTCATTGGATAACAGATACTTTTATTTCTCCAGACAAAGATTTTGTTGATATTGGAGCCCATGTTGGAACTTATTCATGGATTTGTGGTAAGAAAGCAAATCATACCTATGCGTTTGAATGTAA
>Ga0214921_10002293_pt1 | contig 31328 bp, 29 predicted proteins | sample LL1505_MetaG_FD_177992 | JGI IMG/M metagenome (GOLD analysis project Ga0214921, IMG submission 177992) | Freshwater microbial communities from Lake Lanier, Atlanta, Georgia, United States - LL-1505 | ecosystem: Environmental > Aquatic > Freshwater > Lake | place: USA: Georgia | collected... | reverse complement strand
CCCCTTCAAATTCTCACCAAGTCCACTCGCTGCCATGAAGCTTCGGGCATAGCCCATCTTCCATGCCACCACGCTGCTGCGGATGTCGTACTCCCAGCAGTTTCCCAGCATGGCCCGTCGCAACTCCTTGTTGACGTTTTGCACACTGGTGCCTTCGTAATAGGTGCGACCAAATGGACTGAGCTTTTTGCGCTGCAGGTAGTAGCCCTTGGTCACAGCAGCAACGCCAAGGATTGTGAGTGCTTGGCGCAGTGCCAAATCCTTCTTGGGCCCATGAATCAAGTGGGATTCGGTTTCCAACCAATACACGTAGGCCTTTAGTGACGCAACGTCTACAGGCACCCAATCAAAGAGGTCTTTCAGCTTGTCCTCGCGCCATTCCAATTTGTACTCTGGATAGAGGTGATCAAACAGCGCTGTGTTGCTGACGTCGTCACCACTGAGATACGCGTCAATTTCCTCGTCAGTTGTGGCGGCAGACAAGGATTGCAGAGGAGCTTGCAGGGAGTTTTGTATCGTGGCCAGCGCTGTGAGCTTGACCTGTGAATTCTGGCCCGAGAACTTGGTTCCTTTGACCACCGTCTGCACAATGTCCCAGTCATTGGCAGTGAGCCATGCATGTGTACGGATTTTCTTGGGGCCGATCTGCCCGCCTTTGTTTGCCAGTTGGTCTAGTGAAATTGAGTAGAGTCCCAGTTTGCGCTGCTCGGGTGTTTGTCCACGCTGCAGGGCTTCAAACAGCATGGCCTCCACAACGCTGATGTATTTAGCCAGCGCCCGCTTGGCAGCCGCAGCTGGCCTGGGAAATGCCTTCTGCAGAGCTGCTTCAACCGACTCATGGACTGTGAGCTTGATCACTGGATACACGTTCCTTGCAAGTGAAATCTAGGAATTCCAGTGTATTTAGCACCTTTTTACAGATTTCACGATCAAAAAAAAGTCACAGACATATAGTAATTTACAAACTAGATTTGATGAAATTCATTGGCTAAATGGGATCTTGGGGTGGCCATGCCACCACATGCCGAAGGCAAGGCAGCTCCTTGCCCAGGAATAACTCGGGGTTCGAGTAAATCGACAAGTCCTTTTTTGGGATAAGTACTTGATGCACACCTACCAAGCATCAGTTCGCGCCCAAGTCCTAGTTTTTTACAAATCCAGGTTCTAAAAATCCAAAAGAACTACTTTTTGGATGTTGTTTTTGCATCAACCTGCTCTTAAATTCACTTAAATATCTTTTTTAACATCAAAATGATCTTAAGTATCCTTAAAGTCACATAAATCATGCTCGAACAGTTAGCCCAAAGCACAGCCCTAGAAAATGTCCAAAAAACGGCATTGAGTTTGCTGTCGCAAAAAGGCGAGACCAACGCTCGCAGCATCGCTTCCAAATTTGTCAGTCAGTTCAAGCTTTTAGACAATGCACAACAACTGCAGTTTTTTGAATTTCTTTCCAAACAATTCAGCCCTGATCCTGCTGCTGTGCTTGAAGCAGCGCAGCGCTATTCGGAAAGCGCAAACGATGAAAACCTCATCAAGTTGTTCAAAATTGTGGAACCAGCAAGGCAAGAACTGCTTAGGCGTATAAACCGAGCGCCAGATGGAACACAAACCATTGTGCGTATGCGTGAGCGACTACTTACGCATGCAAAAACAAAGAGCGGACTCCTCGCACTTGACGCTGACATGCAACACCTCTTGGGATCCTGGTTTAACCCAGGCTTCCTGGAGCTGCATGAGATTACTTGGTCCTCACCTGCTCTTTTGCTGGAAAAGATCATCCACCACGAGTCCGTTCACGCCATTGACGGTTGGGATGATTTACGCCGAAGGCTCCAGCCTGATAGACGTTGCTATGGGTTTTTCCATCCTCAGCTTCCAGGGGAGCCGTTGATATTTGTGGAAGTGGCTTTGGTAAGCGCCATATCCAAAGAAGTAGGGCCTTTGTTGGACAAAAAATCCGAAGCCTTGGAAGCCAAGAAGTTTAAAACCGCTATCTTTTACTCAATCAGCAACTGCCAACCAGGATTAAAGGGTGTGTCACTGGGTAATTTCTTGATCAAGCGTGTAGCCGAAAAAATTATTCAAGAAATCCCCTCGGTCAAAACATTTTGCACGCTCTCCCCCATTCCAGGCCTTAACCATTGGCTTGAAACCTTATCTGAGCCCCAAGCGCTGGATCAAATCGAAGATAAAAAAGGCAAGGTAGCAGCAGCTGTCAAACTTCTCAAACCCAAAGGGGAAGGCTGGCAAAAAAGGCTAACTACAGGATGGGCACCTGCAAGTGCAACTCCAGAAGAAAAGGCTGCTCTGATGCGGCTGTGTTTTGTGTACTTGACTCAGTTCGTTCATACAAGATCAGGCGATTCCGTTGCTAAATTTCATCTGTCTAATGGTGCCAAGCTTCACGGCATTAATTGGGCTGCTGATTTGTCGAAAAAGGGACTTTTACTGTCAAGTTCCATCATGGTGAATTATCTGTATGAACTTGATGCCATTGAAGACAATCACGAAAAATTCATCAAAAAAGAAGTTGTCTATTCCAAAGGTTTAAGTCGCCTCTTTAGATGAAAATTGTATCGGTCGGCGAGTTAGCTACAGGCATACGTTGATGAATGCTAATCATCAAAAAAAGTCACAGACATATAGTAATTTACAAACTGGATTTGATGAAATTCATTGGCCAAATGGGATCTTGGGGTGGCGCAGCCACCACATGCCGAAGGCAAGACAGCTCCTTGCTCGGGAAGAACTCGGGGTTCGGGAAAACGACAAGTCCTTTTTTTGGGATAAGTACTTGATGCACACCTACCAAGCATCCGTCCGCGCACAAGTCCAAGGCCGCAGCCAAGTGATCCGAACCGAGGTTCGGGCCCTGAACGCTCTGGCGCAGATGCCGTACAAATTGAAGACCAAACTTTTCCAAAGCGCTGCGGACACTTTTCAGGAAAAGATGTTGCATCGACAGAAGAGATGTTGTCAAAGATCAAGTCAGCCGTCGATGCCCGTCAAGACAGTAATTTTCAAATCATTGCGCGCACAGATGCACGCTCAAAGTACGGATTTGAAGCCGCCATTGAACGCGCACAAAAATTTTCTGAAGCTGGCGCCGACATTCTTTTTGTGGAAGCCACCGAAAGCATGGATGAAGTTCGGGCATTGACGCGTTTGCTTGATAAACCCCAACTGATGAACATTGTGATTGGTGGGAAAACGCCTGCCCTCGACCAAGCAGAGCTCGCGCAGTTGGGCTTTGGCATCGTCTTGTATGCCAATGCAGCCCTGCAAGGTGCTGCCTTATGCATGCAGAAATCTTTGAGTCAACTCAAAGCAAGCGGACGCCTGGATGAAGACCCCTCTGTGGTTGTCCCTTTCAGCGAACGGCAAAGGTTGGTCAACAAGTCTTTTTACGATGGACTCGAAAAAACTTACGCCTACTGAAAAGTTCGACTTCGTCACCCAACGACACGCGTGATTCGAACCGAATCAATCCCGAATTTAATTTCACATTCAATCGTTTGGGCGATTGGGTCTTGAAGAAGGAAGGTCTCGCCAGAGTGATGGGCTACACCTAGCCGATTGATCAATCGCCCAAAAAACGCGCCTCTCGCTTGGCCATGAATGCTGCGATGCCTTTTTGCGCATCGTTGGTGCGTGCGCAGGCCTCGAGCAACTCACGCTCCAGGGCCAAGTGATCACCAAGGGGTATGCGCCCAAATGAACGCATGAGTTGCTTGATGGCAGTCATCGACGCTGGCGCTGCGTTGAGCAGGCGCTGAGTCCAATCCGCTACTGCTTGGGGTAATTGTTCGGGTGGGTACAGCACATCCACTGCGCCAGCGTCAAGGCACTCTTGCGCAGAGATAGGAGCGCTCAGCATCAACCAGCGCTGGGCTCGCATAGCGCCCACCCGTCGGGCCAAAAAGTAAGACGCGCCCACATCTGGCGACAGCCCAATAGCGGCATAGCCAGTTCTCAGCTTCATCGCGGTGCTGGCGATCACGACATCGGCCACCAAACCAAGACCAATACCCGCCCCACCCACAGGACCGGACACCACCGAGAGGATCGGACAGTTGGCCTGGGCCAAGGTCAAATAGGCGGGCAACAATGGGGTCAAGATTTCACCCACCAAGCGCTCTAGCCCAGGCCCTGCATGGACAAACGACTGGATGTCACCGCCCGCACAGAAGATGGTTCCGCGCGCGGCAATCACAATCACGCGCGGGGCGGCAGCTACCAATTCGTCAATAGCTGCCGACAACGCCAACGCGGTTGGCAAATCAATCGCATTGGCTGCTTCTGGCCGATTCAGCGTCAGTCGCGCCACGCCATCTTCTACACCCCACTCAATGCCGTCGCGTGTTTGCATTGATGTGCTCAAACTCAAATGCCAGTGAGGCCGCCGCTGCAAATCAGCGTTTGACCACTCACGTAATCCGACTCTGGAATGCACAGCAAGTACACCGCGCCCGCAGCCTCCTCGGTTGTGCCACCGCGGCCCAAGGGGATGCTGCGCTCCATCATGGCCATGAGATCGGGATTGACCCCAACCTTGATGTCGCGCCCGTCGATGTGCGCTGTGGTGTCTGAATCGGCCGTGGCATCGGTGAGCCGGGTCCTGATCAAGCCAAAGGCCACACAGTTGACGGTGGTGTTCATACGACCCCACTCTTTGGCCAGGGTCATGGTCATGCCCGTGATGCCAGCTTTGGCAGTCGCGTAATTGGCTTGACCTGCATTGCCAAACAAGCCAGCTACCGAGGAGATGTTGACCACCTTGCGCACCACCCGTCGGCCAGCGTCTGCATCTGCCTTACTCAGCGCGCGAATGACAGGCTGCGCAGCTTTGAGGATACGAAAGGGGGCCGTTAAATGCACATCGATCATGGCGTACCACTGCTCATCGGTCATTTTCTGGATCACGCTGTCCCAGGTGTAGCCCGCGTTGTTGATGAGGATGTCTAAGCCTTGGTAGGTGTGGGTGGTGGTGCCGATCAAGCGCTCTGCAAAGTCAGGCGCAACCACACTGCCGCAGCAGACCACGGCCTCGCCACCCATCCTGAGGATTTCCTCACGCACGGCTTGGGCCGGCTCCTCGTCCAAGTCGTTGATGACCAGTCGCGCGCCTTCGCTTGCGAGTTTGAGGGCGATTGATCGACCAATGCCACGCCCCGATCCAGTGACAACAGCAACTTTGCCTGTTAATTTTTGCAACATGTTTTCTCCTTGGGATGAATCTGTCAGGCCAGAGCGATCCAGGCTTCGCCTGCAATCTTGATTTGACCGAATTGGTTGACCGAGGTGACCTCCACGCGCGCACATGGCTCGCCAGCGAGGTCGTTGAGCTCAATGACTTTGCCACGGCAAGAAATGATGTTGCCCAGATGCGTGATGCCGCCAAAGCGCACGTCGACCTTGCGCAACTGCTGCTGCGGCGCCCATTGCGTTAACAGTCGACACAGCCAAGCCATGCCGAGCATGCCGTGGGCAAAAACATCGGACAAACCACTTTGACGAGCGAAATCTAGGTCGATGTGGATCGGGTTGTAGTCGCCAGAGGCACCCGCAAACAAGGCCAGGGTGGTGCGGTTGACGGGGGGTAACACCAAGTTAGGCAACTCGTCACCCACACGAAGCGCAGAAAAATCTTTGGACATCACTTCACTCCTTTTTTCATGCGTGCCGACACACCAGCACTGTGCGCATCTCAGCGACCAACTCGCCTCTTTGGTTTCGCGCTTCAGACAGCTTGACGACAAACTCCAGCGCGCCACCTTTCTTGTCATAGATCTCGGTGATGCGAGGTTGCACGGTCACGGTGTCGCCCGCACATGCGGGTTGGTGAAAGGTGAAGCCTTGCTCACCATGCAGCAATTTTTTAAGAGGAATGCCCAAGGTCTGCAGCAATTGATCGCTGGCCCCAGACTCCAGCTCAATACCAAAAATAAAAGTCGGCGGTGCAGGCAAGTCGGCATAGCCCGCAGACTGCGCTGCCGCTACATCGGTGTACACCGGATCGGTTTCCCCAATCGCTCTTGCAAAAAACTGAAGACGTCCACGCTCTAGCGTCAGGGTGGAAGAGGGAAATGCATGTCCTATCCATTTTTTGTCGATCATGGCGGGCACTCCTTAGGCTTTTTCGTACAGCGTGACCACGCACGCACCACCCAGCCCCAGGTTGTGCTGTAACGCCAAACGCGCACCTTCAACCTGGCGCTGGTCGGCTGTACCGCGCAGCTGCTGAACCAGCTCGGTGCACTGCGCCAACCCCGTTGCACCCAATGGATGGCCTTTGCTGAGCAAGCCACCTGAGGGGTTGGTGACCACTTGCCCGCCATAGGTGTTGTCGCCATCGTCGATGAACTTACGCGCCTCACCTTTGGCGCACAAACCCAGGGCTTCGTAGGTCAACAATTCGTTTTGCGCAAAGCAGTCGTGCAGTTCAATGACATCGACATCTTGAGGTCCAATCCCTGCTGATTCGTACACAGACCTCGCAGCAGACTGCGTCATGCTGAACCCCACCACCTCACGCATGTCTTGCGCGTCGAAGGTCGCCGCTGTGTCCGTGGTCATGGCCTGGGCACGAATACGCACCGAGCGGTCGAGTCCATGGCGCGACGCAAACGCCTCGGTACACACAATCGCGGCGGCCGCGCCGCAGGTTGGCGGGCAAGCCATGAGGCGGGTCAGAACGCCCGGCCAAATCATGGGCGACTGCATCACCTCTTCTGTGGTCACCACCGTACGGAAAATGGCCAAGGGGTTGTTGGCGGCATGGCGACTGGCTTTGGCGCGAATCTTGGCAAAGGTCTCCAGTGGGGTGCCAAACTCTTGCATGTGGGCCAAACCAGCCCCACCAAAGTAACGCAGGGCCAGCGGAATTTCTGCGTGACCCACCAAGAGTTCGGTGCTGTGGTCGAAGCGTTCAAACGGACTGGGACGGTCGTTGAAGTGCGTGCCCAGGGCGCCTGGATTCATTTGCTCAAAACCCAACGCGAGAGCGCACTCCACTGCTCCTGAAGCCACGGCTTGCCGTGCCAAAAACAAAGCCGTCGAACCCGTTGAGCAGTTGTTGTTCACGTTCACCACAGGAATACCCGTCATGCCCACCTCGTACAGCGCGCGCTGCCCGGCCGTGGAGTCCCCATAGACATAGCCCACATAGGCCTGTTGAACATCGTCATAGGACAGCCCTGCATCCTGCAGCGCCAAGCGCACCGCAGACGACGCCATCTCGGGATAAGGCTTGGTTGAAGAAGGCTTGGCGAAAGGAACCATGCCCACGCCGACCACATACACAGAATTTTTCATAGAAGCCTTTCGAAGGTTGCTGTTGTTTGGGTGTCTGTTTAAGAAAAAATCTTGCGGGCAATCAGGTCTTTCATCACCTCATTGGTGCCGCCGTAAATGCGTTGCACGCGCGCGTCGGTGTACAGCCGTGCAATCGGGTATTCGCTCATGAAGCCATAGCCACCAAAAAGTTGCAGGCATTCATCCACCACCTTGCACTGTTGTTCGGTACACCACCACTTGGCCATATAGGCTGCGGTGTCGTCCAAGGTGCCGTCGATCAGGCGTTGAATCGCATCGTTGATGAAGCCACGCACCAAGTGCGCTGTGGTGGCCACTTCTGCCAGCTTAAAGCGCGTGTTCTGAAAATCAGACACCGCTTGCCCAAAGGCTTTGCGTTCTTGGGTGTAAGCCACCGTGAGTTCAAGCGCCAACTCGATCGCGGCTGCGGCGGGCACGCCAATGAGCAAGCGCTCGTAGGGCAGCTCACCCATCAACTGGGCAAAGCCCTTGCCTTCGACGCCACCTACCAGATTGGCAGCAGGTACGCGCACGTTGTCAAAAAACAGCTCGCAGGTGTCACCCGCATGCATGCCAATTTTCTCCAAGCGCCGACCCACTTTGAAACCGACCAGCCCTTCGGTCTCGAGCACTACCAACGACACACCTTTGCTGCCTGCCTCACCCGTGCGGCAGGCCAGCACCAGCAAAGAGCAAGTCGACCCGTTGGTGATGAAGGTTTTGCTGCCGTTGATCACATAGTGGCTTCCCTCCAACCGTGCCGAGGTGCTCATGGCCTTGAGGTCTGAGCCACAGCCGGGTTCGGTCATGGCAATCGCCGCCAAATAGGTGCCGTCGACGAGTTTGGGCAGCCAGCGCATCTGCTGCTCTGGCGTGCCATGGTTCAAGATGTAGTGCGAGGCAATCGAGTGCACCCCCGTCAACGCAGGCACCTCGACGCGGGTGAGCTCGTCTTGCACCACCAGCTGCCAAGCTTTGCTGACTCCCGCACCGCCAAATCGTTCAGGCATCTCGGGCAACAAGAACCCCATGGCGCCAAAGCCACGCCACACCTCAGGCGGTATGAAGCCTTGACGCCGCCAAGCGTCCATATGCGGCGCCAACTCTCCCTTGAGGTAACGCCGCACATGCAGACGAAATTCCTCAACTTCGGGCGTCATCCAAGGGAACTGATAGAGCTGGGGGAGTTGCATGGTCAAACCTTTGATTCAATGTGTTGTCAAACTCAAGCGGCTGAACGCTTCAAGGGCGCGGGTGCAAACACTACGGTTTGCGGTCGCTTGTAGCGCGCCAAACGCAGCGCCACATGGTCGATAAGTTCTTGGCCCGAAATGTTGGCCCCGGGTTGCAATGCGCAAACGGCGTGGACGGCCTCGCCCCACTTGGGGTCGGGTCGACCAAACACATAAGCCTCCAGCACCGCGGCATGAGACAACAAAGCCTGTTCCACCTCAAGCGGGTACACGTTCTCGCCGCCGGTTTTGATCAACTGTTTGTGAGCGGCACGTCCGGTGAACCACAACCAACCCTCGGCGTCGATGCGGCCCAAGTCGCCGGTCATGTGCCAACCGTGTTGCATGGTGGTGGTCACTGGTTGCAAGCGCTCAGGGTGCCAATAGCCCGCAAACACCGAGGGACCGCGCACGCCAATCTCGCCTTCTGCGCCAATCTCAAGTGCCTGCCCGCGTGCGTCAAACACGCCGATCTCCGAGCCAGGCAACACGCGGCCTGAAGCGCCGGGCTTGGCATGAGCCGGGCCCACACACACCATGCTCGACACCTCGGCTTGTCCATACGCAGACCAAAACGTGGCTTGCGGCCACCGTGTGGCCATGCGTTCACGCGCCTCTGGTGTTTCCAAGCCGGTGGCAATACGCACATACTGACCGCCATCACCCAGCGCTTGGGTGGCATCCAACAGTGCATCGAGCATGGGCGAAAACGTCGCCACCACACTGACCTTGGCGCGGGCCATGGCTTGCGCACACTCGGGGGGCTGAAACTGTGCCAGCAGCACACTGCTACCCCCTGCCAACTGCAAGGCCAAACACAGGCCGAGACCCGCTGCATGGAACAAGGGCAAGACGCCTAAGAAGCGGTCTTGCGTGGTCAAAGACCAAGCCTGGCCCAATTGCTGAGCTGCGCTGACCAAGTTGCCTTGCGTCAGCACTGCGGCCTTGGCGCGACCGTCCACTGCTGCGGTGAAGAGCATCAACACCGCAGCGTCACTGCGGCGCAATGCAGCCTGTGCAGGCAAGGCAGACTCGAAGGCGCTGTTACTGTCAGCTCCGACCGGCCCGATGCCAGCATGTGCCGCATCGCGCATGTGCCAACAAGGCACCTGCGAAACCTCAGCCAAAGCAGGCACCAACTCGGGGGACACCACCACCAGCTTAGGACTGGTGTCTTGAATCTGTTGCTGCAACTCCTGCGCTGCAAGTTTCGGATTAATCGGCACCATCACCAAGCCCAGCCAAGCGCATGCGCCCAGCAACACCATGACCTCAGGCCGGTTGGTGGACAAGACCACCAATCGATCGCCGGGTTGCCACTGCACCGCTTCAAGCACGGCCGCCTGCTGCTGCACAGCGGTCAAAAAGGCGGCATGGGTGCACGACTGGTCTTGCCACACATAGGCGTCTTGGGTGGCATGGTGTTGCGCCATGCGCTCGAATGCCGAGATGAGGCCTAAGGTCTGCGTCATTGCAACACCTCTGCCAACGGATCTGACACATGAAGGCACGTTGCGCTGAGACTGGCTTCACGCGCAGACCGGTATTGCTCCAGCAGACCCGCGATCACCACCGCCGTTGGGGCTACGGCATCGACACTGCTCACCGAGTGACCGGCACTCCAAACGTCTTTCCATCGGCGCGCAGCATCGGCATCTCTGGCGGTGAATCGTTCGGGGTCAAAGTCCGCAGCGTCAGATGACAACAACCCCGCGTCAGCCAAAGAATGGCGCAGCCAATTGGCGGGCAATCCAGTCACTGCGCTCGAGAGCACCACATCATCCAGCGTAGCGCTGACCAATTGATCGCGGTACTGCGATGAAGCCAGGCTCTCCGGCGTGGCAATAAAGCGCGTGCCCATGTAGCCCAAGTCAGCCCCCAAGGCTTGAGCGGCCCACAGGCTCGCGCCGTCCCCCAAGCCACCTGCCAGCGCCACGGGCCCGTCATAAAAATCTCGCACGGCACGCACAAAGGCAAACCCATTGGCCCAGCCTGTTTGACCGCCTGCACCCGCACTCAACAGCACTAAACCATCTACACCGTCATTCAGCGCCTTGTGGGCGTGCGCCACACTGGCTACATCGGCAAACACTCGGCATCCAGCGCGGTGCAACGGACCGATGACATCGCGCGGCGACCCCACACTGGTGATCACCAACTCGATGCCCTCCTCCACCAAGCAATCAAGATGCGCCTGCACATGCGGGCTTTTGATGATCAGGTTCGCCGCAAAGGGGGCTGGGGGATACCCCCCCGTCTGCGAAGAGGATGTCAGCAGTGACCGTATGCGCACAATCCACGCGCTCAGCTCAGTCGTATTGGCGCAGTTGGCAGTGGGAAAGGCGGCCATGGCGCCCGCAAGGCAGGCCTGCGCCACCAACTCTGGCGATGAGATGTGCAACATCGGCGCTACCAACAAAGGCAGACGCAAGCGCTGTGACCACTCAACGGGTAGTGCCATCGTTGTTCAACCTTCTTAGCCCAACCAGCGCTTTCTGCGCCGATAGTGCTTGATCTCAGAAAAATTCTTCCGCTCTCCACTGTTTTGACGCCCCAAATAAAACTCTTGGATGTCGCGGTTGCCGCGTAACTCCTCGGCTGTCCCCTCGAGCATGACGCGGCCACTCTCGAGAATATAGGCGTGGTCAGCAATCGCCAGTGCCGCCTGTGCATGCTGCTCCACGATCAGCAACGACAAGCCCTGCGCCAGCAAGCGTTCCAACAATTGAAAAATCTCATGTATCAACTTCGGCGCCAAACCCAAAGAGGGTTCATCGATCAACAACAGTTTGGGCCGCGCCATGACAGCGCGCCCAATCAATAACATTTGCTGTTCGCCACCCGATAGATACCCTGCCGTACGCAGGCGCAACTCGGCCAATCGGGGGATCATGGTGTAGACCTGCTCCAGGTTCTCCTTCATCTCAACCGACGAGGCGATGAGATGCCCACCCACAACCAAATTCTGCTCAACCGTCATATGTCGCAAGACCTTGCGGCCCTCCACCACATGAACAATGCCTGCTTCCACCATGCGCTGAGGTGAGCCATTGGACACATCGCGTCCCTCGAGCATCACGCTGCCTGAAGCCACCACGCCCTCTTCCACCCCTAGCATGCCGGAGATGGCTTTGAGCGTGGTGCTCTTGCCGGCCCCATTGGGGCCCAGCAAGGCAGTACACCCCCCCTTGGCCACCGACAAAGAAATGCCTTTGAGGGCCAGGATCACATCCGAATAGAGCACCTCAACGTTGTTGAGCACGATCAGGGGCTGGGTCATGACGTGGAACTCACCACTTTTCGAGTTTCGGTGCAGGTACGGCAGGTGCGATCGTGGTCAGCTTGCCGTTTTGCACAAAGCCAATGTTGACGCGTGGGTCCTTGGTAGGGAACGGTGCTTCCACCGAGAAATCGATCTCGCCACCAGAATACCCATTGAACTGGTTGGCGGGATACGTGACATCAACCAAGGTTTTGTACATCAGCTCACCGGTCAGCTTGTCACCACCGTATTTGCGTGCGGCCGCCTCCACAGCGCGCACCAGCACCATAGCCTGACCAATGCCAATGGCGGTGAACGAGTTCCATGGCTGCTTCATGCCGTACTTGGTGGCCAACATGTCATAGAAACGCTTAGCTTCAGAGTCATCAGAACCGGCGATCACTGCGGCGTGTGCCTCGTAGTCGCCGTTCATCGCGTCCATACCGCCGACCATACGCTGCACAGTTGAAGGCGCGTTGTGCATGTTGTAGACGATGGGGACGTTCTTGCCGAGAGCTTGCATGGCGCGCTTAACAGCCACGGCTTGTTGCAAGGAAGAAGGCATCACGATCAACTCAGCCCCGGCATTGAGCACGCGGCGCAGCTGTAAAGTCAAGTCAGCAGGTTGAAGCTCGGCGTACACCACCTCTATCAGCTGCATCTTCTCTGGGCGGGCCTTGGCGTAAGCCACCAGCCCTTTGCCAATGTCGGCATAGGTAGGGGAAGCCTCAGTGGTGAAAACCGCAAATTTAAGTGGGCGGTTTTCGGTGAGCTTGTTCTTTTGGAACCACTCTAAGAAACCGCCAATTTCGTGGATAAAGGTCGGGCGCATGGAGAACACCCACTGGTTCGGACGCCAGCCAAAGCCATTGGCTGCAGAGCCCAAAATCATGGGCACCTTGTCGCCGGGCAAACGCTGTTGCAGCGCCGCAGTGTCTGGGCCACCCAGCATGAAACCGATCAAGGGTTTGGTGGCCAAGACGGCGGGCCACAAGCTGGCGGTTTGGGCCGTGTCGTAGCGGGTATCGTAGGGCTTGAGTTCGAGCTTCACGCCCAGCTTGGCACCGACCTCGGCGTTCCACCAGTTCAACACCGATTGCCGCCCCTCGGAAAACGCCGGCATGATCGAGGCAAAGGGCCCGGAAAAATCCGACAGTGAAGGAATGTTGTAGACCGTTTGCGCGAACGCGCTGCCAAAGGTGCTTGCGCAAAGCGCCAAAGTCACGGCGCTTTTGCTCAGCCAAGATTTCATCGTCATCTGCATCGCTGTCTCCTTATAAAAGTCATAGAACGGAACACGGTTGAAAGGGGTATCAGTAAGGGAATGGCCAAAGCCTGTAAGCACGCTTGGTGATCTCGACCCGGTACATGATCCCTTTGGGCTCAAACAACAGGAAGAACACAATCAGCGCACCCAGCAGCACGTTCATGGACGCAAACAAAAAGTCTTGGCCTACACCCGGCAACCATTCAATCAGGTGCGGACCCAAGGTAGTGACGCCTTCACGCGCGAATTGAATCAGCACCGTACCCACCAAGGCGCCTACGATGGAGCCCAGGCCGCCAACGATCAACATGGCGATCATCCAGATCGCATTGAACAGCGTGAACTGTTCCACCGACACATGGCGCAAAGCAATGGCCCACAGGCCGCCTGCCACACCCGCGTAAAACGAGGACACTAAAAAAGCCCGGGCTTTGGTGGCCACCACCGGAATGCCCATCATGCCGGCTGCCACGTCATCATCACGCACGGCCTCAAAAGCACGACCATGGCGTGAGCGCACCAAACCAAAGGCCCCAGTCACCATCACCGTCAACACGACCAACGATAACCAATAGATGGTTCGGTCTTGGTCCAAAGCAATGCCCAGCACTTGGGCCGATTCGACGTGCACGCCACCTGCACCCCCCAACCATGCACCAGGCAAATTGAGGATCAAAAAATGAAAAATGGCTTGTGCAGCAATCGTGGTGAGGGCCAAGTAAAACCCCTTGATACGCGCAGCTGTGATGCCAAACATCACTCCAAAAATAGCAGCACTGATACCACCCACCACCATCGCCAAGATGGCATCACAGTGAAAGTGATGCAGCATCAGCACCGTGCCGTACGCCCCCACCCCCATGAAGGCGGACTGACCTAGGTTGATCTGACCGGCATAGCCAGTGCAAATTTGCAGACCTACCACCGCTATGCAGGTGATGAACATGGCGTAGCCGATGCTGATGAGGCGGTCGCCTCCCCACCAGGGCAAAGTGACCAAGCAAGCGAGAAACACAATCAACACCAGCCCTTGAGGACGTGAGCGAATCAGCGATCGGTCGCTGGCGTAGTTGGTGAAAAAAATACCAGAGGGATCCATGGCCTCAGACCCTTTCAATGTGACGCCAGCCAAATAGGCCAGTGGGTCGAATCAGCAAAATCAACAGCATGAAGACAAAGGGCACGATGCTGGAGGCCGAGCCGCCGATGAGCGGGTCCACATACGCTGCCACCAAGGACTGCACGATGCCCACCACTGCCCCCGCCAACATCAAACCCATGATGGACTCGAGGCCTGCCAGCAAGGCCACTGGTAACGCCGCCAAGGCCACATCGGCGGTTTGAACCGTGAGTGATCGACCGCTCAAAAACACAATAGCTCCCACCGTGGCAATGGCCGTGCCCAGCATCCACGCAAAGATCACCGCGCGATGGACCGAAATACCCAGCGACATCGCAATGGTGGGTTCTTCGGCCACAGCGGTCAGGGTCAGGCCCAGGCGTGTGTGGTTGAAGAAGTACGACAGCCCCAAGGTGAAGACCAACGTCAAGCCCGCCCCAATCAGTAAAGAGGAAGGCAGGATCAAGTCGCCCCAAATCACGGAAGTCACTGGAAGAATGGCGGGGAACGATCGGTCTACCGCGCCCCAGATGACCAGCACGACGCCGCGCAACAAGATGACCAAGCCGATCGTGACCATCACCATCGAGAACACCGACTCGCCAATCAATCGTTCAAAGAACAAACGCTCAATCAGCCAACCATAGACAGCCGCCATCACAAATGACAAGGGAATCACCGCCCAAACGGGCAAACCCATAGAGAGCGTCAAGGTCCAGATCGTGTAAGCGCCCAACAGCATCAACTCGCCTTGGGCAAAGTTGAACACCTTGCTGGCGCGATAAATCACCACAAAGCCCAAAGACAGCAAGGCATAGAACTGCCCGAGCAACAGGCCATTGATCACATAGTTGATGAAATCCATCATGCCGCGGACTCCTGAAGGGCATTCGAGAGGCTTCTGATCTTCACCTGCGCCGTGAGTGAGCCGATCTGCCCGTCTTGGTAGCGCACGGGAATGTCGATTGACACCTGGTCGCGACCTGCATACATGCCTTCGATGATGGTTTGGTAACGCTCCTCAATGAAGTCACGTTTGAGTTTGCGTGTGCGTGTGAGCTCGCCCTCGTCGGGGTCGAGTTCTTTGGGAAAGTTGGCAAAATGCCGCACCCGAGCCTGCAACGGCAAATGTCGATTGACCGCTTCAATGGCTTTGGCGACTTCTTCAATCACCTCATCGCGCTGAGACAAATCGGTGAAAGTGGTGAAGCTCACACCCTGATGCTCTGCCCAGCGCCCGAACACCTCACTGTCAATATTGACCAAGGCGGTCACAGCATCGCGCCCTTCGTCGCCTAAGACGACCACCTCACGGATGTAAGGTGAAAACCGCAGACGCACCTCGATGAACTGTTTGGAAAAGCGCGCGCCATCGGCCAATCGGCTCATGTGGTCAACGCGGTCGTAGTAAATGAGCTGTGGGCCCTCATCAAGCAAACCAACGGCATCGCCGGTGCAAAACCAATCACCGTCTCTTTTTTCGGCAGTTTTTTCAGGCATGCCCCAGTACCCAGAAAAACCCGGGCCATCGCGCACCTGAAGCTCGCCTTCGGAGCTGATGCGCCACGCCACACCCGGGCCCCACGCGTTGCCTTGGGTGACCGCCGAGCCAATGGTTTCAGGATCGACCCGTGATTCTTGGTGCACGCTGATCACACCGAACTCACTGCAACCATAGGCGGCGCGCAACAGCACGCCCATGCCAGCAAAGAAGCGGAAGATGTCTGGCGAGCAAGCTGCGCCACCATTCATGGCGATGCGGGTGCGCTTGAGGCCGAGCTGTTCGCGCAAAGGCAACAGCACCAACAACTCTGCGATGGGCAGCAATGCATGGTCCATCCAGGTTACCTCGGGCTCGTTCTTTCGCGGCGCTCGGATGCGTTGTCCAAGGTGGAGCGCCCACTCCACCAAGCGCCGCCGCCAGGGGGCAACATCGAGCATGCGGGCATGGACTTTGGCGGCCAGACTTTCCCATTGACGTGGCCCAAAAAAAACCAACTCACAGGCAATCTCGCGGATGGCCTCTTGAATTTGATCCGGCTGCTCTGCGAAGTTGATGCGCATCGGGCGCAACAAACCCATGGCAATGCCCACCCATTGCTCGGTGGCCCAAGCCAACGGCAGGTAAGACAAATACTCACAGTGCGCCGGAACCTGCAAGGTGTCTGCGAGTATTTGGGCATTGTGCAGTAACCAGCGGTGGGTTGAGATCACCCCCTTCGGTTTGCCGGTCGTACCCGATGTGTAAGACAGCAACGCAATGTCGAGGCCATGCCCCTTGTCGACCTCTTCATCCACCCACCTTGGTTGGGATACACGCAAAGTTTCGCCGGAAAGCTTAAGCGCATTCCAGTTGGACAAGATCACATCTTGGTAACTCCACAAGCCACCGGGCTCCCACCACACAATGGTTTGCACTTGGGTATGGCGCTGGGCGATGGGTAAGGCTTTATCGACCTGCTCTTGGTCTTCCGCGAAAATGCAAACCACTTGCGCGTCTTGCACCACATATTCCAACTCGGCCTCGGTGGCATCGGGATAGAGCGCAACGGTTTTGGCACCGATGCACATGGCCGCCCACTCGCCCCAGTACATTTCAGGCCGGTTCTCGCCGATCAGCAAAACGGTCTGTCCCCGCTTGACGCCTTGGACCAACAGGCCATAGGCGATTTCACGTACCTCCAGCCAAATGTCTTGCCAAGAAAATTCCTGCCAGATGCCATCTCGCTTGTGCCGCTGCGCAATTTCACGCGCCTGGTGTTTGGCCCGGTGCACTAACCACTGAGGCAAGGTTTGAGGAAGCAAGGTGGGGCCGCTCACTGGCTGGCTCCCAGGTAGGCCGAAATCACCTCAGGGTCTTGCTGAATCTGCGTTGGGTTGGCGTCGGCAATCTTGCGCCCAAAGTTCAAAACAACCACCCGATCGGCCACATCCATCACCACGCCCATGTCATGCTCGACCAAGACGACGGGAATTTTTTGAGCATCGCGCACATCCAAGATGAAACGCGCAAGGTCCTCTTTTTCTTCAGTGTTCATGCCCGCCATGGGCTCGTCGAGCAACAACATGCGAGGCTGCATTGCCAACGCACGGCCTAAGTCCACCCGCTTACGAATCCCGTAGCCCAAGGTGCCCACAGGCTGGTGGCGAAGGTGTTCGAGCTCTAGAAAATCCAAAATTTCTTCTGCAAACGCGCGGTGCTCGGTCTCTTCGCGGTTGGCAAAGGGGTAATACAGGAAGGCAGACAACATGCTGGTGTGCATGTGCATGTAGCGTCCAACCATGATGTTGTCGAGCACGCTCATGCGGGGCAACAGGTGGGTGCCTTGAAAGGTTCGCGCTAAACCGGCCTGGGCAATGCGATGCACCGGTTTGTGGGTGATGTTTTCTTGACCAAATACCACCTGACCCTCACTGGGCTTGTAAAAACCCGACAGTACATTCAGCAAAGAGCTCTTACCTGCACCATTGGGGCCGATGAGGGCCACCAGTTCGTCGTGGCCAACCTGGATCGACACATCGCTCAAGGCCACCACGCCCCCAAAGCGCAAGGTGATGTTCTTGGCCTCAAGCAGCGGGCCTGTCGCCGTGACTGCAGAGCGTTGATGCAGCAGTTGTGCCGCAGGGTGCATGGTTGACTCCGTGACCGATTTGTTTTTCGCGATGGTAGGAGCGAATGCTCAGCACTTCGATGGCTTAAGTGTGCAAAAGAGTTGCAAAAAACCGCAAATCATCCCGACATCAGGGATTGCCCGGATAGGCCAGCCCGCTCAACTGGCCATGCCCGGGTCAGTTGTCGTTGCTTTTGCCAGTGCGACGGTACTGGCCAGGGGGATAGCCAGTCCAGCTTTTGAAGGCACGTTGAAACACAGTCGCATCAGCAAAGCCCAAATCGCTGGCCAACTGGATCAGCGATACCTCGCTGGTGTTGAGCCTGAAGATGGCGATGTCGCGTCGAAGCTGATCTCGCAACTCGCGAAACGTGGTGCCTTCGGCCACCATGTGGCGCTGTAATGAGCTGACCGACATGTTCATGGCTGCCGCGGTGGCCTCAAGGTCGGGCCACGCGGGGATGGATCGGTTCAAATGCACCCTGACGCGCTCGCTGTAGCCCAAGTCGCGACGCGGCAAGATGACATTGACAGGACTGTTGGCCACAAATGTACGCAGGGCATCCTTGTCACGACAAGCTGGATAGCGCATTCGGTCGGCCAAAAACCACATGGCACTGTGTGGCGCATCAAACCGCCAAGGTGCTGGAAAAATACGCCCATAGCCTTCGCAATAACTCGGCCGAGGAAATGCAAAGTCAAAGCGCTCCGCTGGTAAATTGCCCCCCACTAACCAAGCAAATGCTCGCCAATAAATGCGTAGAAATTGTTCGTGAACAAATGGATTTTTTTCGGTATCAGCATTGTGAAAATGCAGCTCCACGCCGGCCAAACCGTCTTCTTGACAAAAGATAAATTCCAAATCGTCATTGAGCAAGCGCAGTACGTGCACGATACGCTTGATAGCCCCCTCTAAGGTGTCAGCCTCGAGAGTCGAGCGCATTTGTAACTCGAATGAACCGGGCTTGAGCGGACGACTCAGCAAGCACACGCCTTCGTCGTTCAAATCACGGATTAACATGCGGAACAACTCGGCATACTGATGCGCAGTGACAGTCGATTCGTTGTCGTTGAGCTTTTCTGGATCAATGCCCACCGCACGCAACCAATGGTCAAACGTGATGCCTTTGCGTTTCAGGCCCGAGAGCAATCCACGCACAAACACCATGCCAAAACTCAGATGGGAATGACTGTTGCGTAACGCAGACTTAGACGACGCCATCAGAGAAACTCTCGCGCTACTTCTCTCATCTTTGGTTCTAAGGAACGATGCCCATCAAAATTCCGAATCAACAAAACGATATCGAAAACCATTGAACGCTCTCTCTATGTAACCAGCCGTTGGGCTCGGGAAATGCGCAGGAAAGATTATGACATCTGTATTGGCATAACGTTCTAGAAATGCTTTTCGTGTTTCGCGCGATTGCTCTGAGTCTGCACAAAATCTCGTACTCCAATCAGGGTAGATAACTTGCAGCACCGTGTGAAGCAAATCGCCCGTGATGATTGCATGTGACTGATTGGATTGCAAATCTACACACACCATTCCAGGCGTGTGACCAGGAGCAGGCACCAAGGTAATGCCCGGGACAATACGATGGTCCATGTCGACAAAGTCCACCAAACCAGCCTCGACTACTGGAAGGATGCTGTCTTCCATGTAGTCACCTGTCCGCGATATGTTGTGAGCACCTTTTCCGCTAAGCCAGTAATCCCATTCCTTCTTCACAAAAAGGTAACGTGCGTTTGGAAATGTTGGGCGCCAGCTTCCATCGATCAGTTGGGTATTCCATCCAACATGATCAACATGGAAATGGGTGCAAACAACGACATCAATATCTGCCGGGTCACACCCAGCCGCACGTAACTTATCAAGCCACTTCCATCTCTGCTGATCAAAGGATTGCCGTCGTCGCTCCTTGCAATCTCCAATATTACATGCCAAATCTCAAAAAGTCATGCGCTTATAGTAATTGTTGCCACTTCACCTTGTCCAAATAGCCCAATTACCTAAGTCATTGAGCTGATTTATCCCAAATCAAGCAAGTCCTTGTTTTTTGACTGGCAGGTTCTGTCAAAAGACAACCATTTGCAACATTGCCAGAAAACCTTTAAAGTCAGCAGATGTCAAATCAAAAAGTTTGCTTGGTCATAGGTGCTGGCGATGCAACTGGTGGCGCTGTTGCCAAGCGATTTGCGCGGGAAGGTTTCACTGTTTGCGTGACCCGCCGAACCTTGGATAAGTTACAGCCATTGCTTGACCAGATTCATCATGCTGGTGGTGTTGCTCATGGTTTTGCATCTGATGCTCGCAATGAAGAAGAAGTCATCTCACTTATCGAACACATCGAATCCAGTATTGGGCAAATTGAGGTCTTGGTATTTAATATCGGCGCTAACTCACCCAACAGCATCTTGACTGAGACAGCCAGGCGCTACACCAAGATGTGGGAAATGGCCTGCTTGGCTGGTTTTTTGAATGGCCGAGAGGTTGCCAAGCGAATGGTTGCCAGATCCAGTGAGGCTGATCAACTAACAGGTGGCATCAGCCAAAAGGGAACCATCATTTTCACTGGTGCCACGGCTTCTCTGAGAGGCAGTGCAAATTTCGCGGGATTTTCAGGCGGCAAGATGGCATTGCGTGGATTAGCCCAAAGCATGGCCCGCGAGTTGGGTCCTATGGGTATACATGTGGCACACACCATCATTGACGGTGCCATCGATACAGAATTCATACGAACCCTTTTCCCTGAGCGCTACGCTCTGAAGGACCAAGGGGGGATCATAAATCCGGACCATATTGCTGATGCTTATTGGATGCTTCACCAACAACCCAGGGACGCTTGGACCCACGAACTTGATTTGCGGCCCTATATGGAAAAATTCTGACAACACGCTGAAGAAAATATCATGGCAAAAACATTTGACTATTACTTTGACTTTGGCAGCCTTGCCTCTTATTTGGCACACACGCAGTTGGGCAAAATCCAAGCTGAAACAGGTGCCAGCCCCATTTATCTGCCCATGCTTCTGGGCGCAGTATTCAAAGCCACTGGCAACGTCTCACCAGTCAGTGTGCCTGCCAAAGGCAAGTACATTTTTGTGGACTTCAAACGATTTGCAGATAGCTACGGCGTTGAGCTCAACAACAATCCCTTCTTTCCCATCATCACCACAACCCTCATGCGAATGCTGACCGGTTTACAAATGCGTTCAGATGATCGGATGCATGAATTCATGGATGTCATTTACAAAGCCATATGGGTGGACGCACTCAACCTCAGCGACCCAGAAGTTGTCGAACAGGTTTTACGTGATGCTCACTTTGATCCTGCAGATTTACTCCATGTGGCTAATGAGCAGGCAACCAAAGACAGGCTCAGAGATGTCACCACACAGGCCGTCGAACGCGGCGTATTTGGTGCACCCACTTTTTTTGTTGGCCAGCAAATGTTCTGGGGTCAAGACCGGATCGAACAACTTAAGTCAGCACTCAAGTCATAAACCGAGTTGCAGTGACTGTAGTGCGATTTAAAGGCACAAGAAAAAAGTCATGCGCTTATAGTAATTGTTGCCACTTCACATATGCCCAAATAGCCCAATTACCTAGGTCATTGATCTGATTGATCCCAAATCAAACAAGTCCTTGTTTTTTGACTGGCACTGAATCCGCAATTGGTCGGGATATAGATCTGCTGCTTGTTGGGGCTAAATACTGGATGCACACCTACCAAGCGTCCGTCAGAGTCAGAGCAAGCAACGGTCGCAGCCAAGTTGTTCGCACTGAAGTTCGGGCACCGAGCAGTCAAGATGCTCGTTGGTTGCTGTGGGCCCAGTATGGATTCCACAGCATTCAAGCGGGCCCTAGTTTGGTCAATACTCGCTAGGCAACATAATCACCCAGTCGTCTTGATCCCAGCAGGCGTAGAGCGTGATGGAATCCAGGGGAAAGTCTGTGTAGGGTATCTCTTGTCTGGCGTGCTCTCCACCATTGCCGTCCTCGTAGATCATGATCGCCCTGCCCTGTGTGACTTGCACACGGATCAGCACAAACCAGTCCTCCGTGCCTATCTCACACAGATGGCTGGCCACAGCATCCATCATCCAAAAGCAAGCTCCCTTTTCTGCCAAGTGCTTGGTGCCATCGGTCAACAGGTGCCTACGGCTGATCCTGTAGTAGGCGCCGGTACCGGTGAATTGAGCCAGGGTCAGAGTGTCCAACCCCAATTGCTCTAGTTGATCTTGTGTTTTCATCGCTGTGTCCTGCGTTGTTTGCATGACCACAGTTTTGTTTCAGATGCACGAATGAGCAACCGAATCTTGGTAACCCGATGCCTTGGCGGGGTACCGAGTAAAAATCACCTGGGCAGAATTTCAAGTACTTGACCCACAAATTCCGCAGCTGTGAAATTGAGAGCGGCAGGATCCATTTGGGCTGTTTGCCCGCTCGTGGCGTAAATCTCACAGATTTGTCGTAAAGCTGCAATCAGCTTGTGCCCTGCCACAAAACCCCAGCGCTAAAACGCGCTACAGCGCGTGAATTTTCCCGCCCGAATACTTGGGGTGCTGAGAGCCCAGATCAGCGCTTGTAGGGTTTGCTATGCAGTCTGCATGCGTTATCCACAGAACGAGCGAGTTATCCACAAAAAATCTATGAAAAGTGTTCTTTCTAAAGATTTCGCCATTTGAGCTTTGAAATCATTAATGATTTTTTCAGTGAAAAAGTTATCCACAGCCAGTTCATTTCACCCTGCCCTAGCTCGGTAACCCGTGACTTTGGCAGGGCTCAGGTTGCCCAGATAAATATGTGAAAACACAATGCAATTAACGCAAACACATGATTAAAGGGTAACTTGAATGGCACAGGCAAAAACACTCACAAAAGATGAAATGACGCGTGTACTGGACTACATCCGCACACGCCGCTTCGCGCCGCGCAACAGAGCAATGATGCTGCTCACTCATCTAGCAGGCTTGAGGATTGGCGAAGTGGCCGGCCTACGCTGGAGCGACGTGATCAACTTAGACGGCACAGTCAAGGAAGAAATTCGATTGCTGCCCGACATGACCAAGGGCAGGCATCCAAGGACTGTTTTCGTCAACATCCGGCTGCGCGAGGAATTAGCAGCCTACGCAGCACAAGCCAACTGCGTGGATCGCAGCTACCCATTCTTTGCCAGCCAAAAAAGTATCAAATCTGGATTTGGTGCTAACAGCTTGGCTCAGGCCTTTGCGCTGCTGTACGAAGGTGCTGGTGTTGAAGGTGCCAGCAGTCACAGCGGACGCAGAACGTTTTTAACAAACCTTGCCAACAAGGGAACATCAATTCACATACTAAAAACGCTAGCTGGTCACCGCTCAATCAGCACCACCGCTGCTTACCTGTACAGCAGTCCCAGTCAGTTGAAGGCTGCTGTGGAATTAGCCTAAACAAATTATCTAAATAATACAAACAGAGTTATTTCTTCAATTCATTAAACTTAGAAGACATGATTATCAGACCACAACATGAGGATGCTGCTTAAGAAGCAGCAGCTTCATAGTGCCAAATATCTCGCCTGTTGTACGAGGTGCTGCAAGTAATTTCGCTATCTCAGCGGCCAAACTACGGAGTTGCAGTTTGGATAATTAAATTTTTCAGGGCGGACTAAATATCTAAAATTTTATAAGATAAATTTGAAATTAAAAAAATCATTCTAAAAAAGTCGGAAACTGTAAATAGCTCTCATCATTTGCCGTCTCAAGATCTGCAGCATCCGCAATCCACTCTTCAATAAGTTTTTTAGCCCGGAGGTCAGAAAAATGAATTTTATTATGTCTCATTTCCAGTTTTTCAATTTCCCCATCTTAACTTTATCACTAAGATACTTTACAGCAGCCAATCTTCTGGTGTCTGCAGCAAAATCCAAAACAATTACTTTATCTTTCTCCTCAGCAATACGAAGTCCTCTTCCGAGTTGTTGTATAAATATTTTCCTAGAATGAGTAACCCTTGCGAAACAAATTATATTAACATTAGGAACATCCACACCTTCATTCAATATATCTACCGCTATTAACATCGGGCAAATAGATTTTCTAAAATTCAACAACGTTAAATTTCTAATATTTTTGTCCATTTCTGAGTGAAGAAGCTCCGCATGGCGAAATAAATCGTAACGAGTAATCAAAGAGTGGAAATTTTTTGCATGCTGAATTGACTGACAAAAAACAATACATTTGGGATTGACTACATCAGCCCAAGCCTCAATTATTCTCTCTACTATCGTTTCATCCCTTTGAGGAAGAAAAAGTTTTTTATTTAACTGTTTAATGGTATATGAGTATTTCGATAAATTGGGCACCTCCAGCCAATCGATATTATCGCAATAAAGTCTGTAGTCTACATGAGCTAAATATTTATTCTTCATACCCTGCTCAATACTGCAGACAAAACTTGGAGGCCCGAAAAATGATTCAATCGAATACTTATCTCCTCTCCAAGGAGTGGCTGTTACACCCAACACTGGAACCGATTCTAATAATTGAAGAATTTGAGCGTAATTATTAGATTCCCCAATATGATGGCACTCATCAATAACAATCAAATCTGGAACGTATCCACACTCAAGGTACGGCAATATTGACTGATTAGTGGCAACAGTTAAACCCATTAATTTTTCAGGTTTATTTAATCCATCGATTAACTGAGAAGGCACGTCAAATGAAATATCTTGCCAGAGCGCCCTCTGAAGCTGCTCCGTTAGCACCGTCATATGTGCCAATACAAGAATATTAGCATTTGGCTTTGTTTCAATAAGAGTACTTATAATCGAACCAGTTACAACTGTTTTACCCAACCCAGTTGCCATATAAAGGAGTGATCTTTTTTTTAATCTTAAAGACTCAGATATACTAATAATTGCATCTCGCTGATAATCACGAAGTTTTTTAGGCGGGAAGTTTCTAACGACTTTAGCGGCTAAGTCGAACAAATACTCACCGTTCCAGCAATCTACTTTATAACCAGAATCCTGAAGGTTTTTAAGTTTTTTTTCGGCAGTAGATGTTAAGTATTGATTAGTAACAATTATAGCTGCATTTGCATCATATCTGGAGAAAGCATTTAACGCCTCATCTATAACGTTTGGCTGAATTGGTTTATTTTTCCTCCACTTAGATTGAATAATCCATCTTTCACCGAACTTATTTTCCGCATACAAATCCCCACCACCGTCTCCAGGACCATCTACTGAAAAGCAATCCCATCCAATTTGCAATAGTAGTCTTTGAATTGACCTTCTGAATTCGTGGGGCCCTAAATACTCGAGAAGATTAGGGTCGAAGATATTACTCATGAATCAGATTATCTTCTAAGAATGTTAAAGAAATTTCACACAATGACAATTCGTATGCATTCAGATGGTTATTTGAGGATTGAATGCTATATAAGTCATTTAACGCCTTAGAAGTATAACCTTGTGTTCGATCCCTTGCTTTTTGAGCGTGCGCAGTTGCAAAATGTTGTGTGAATAGTTGCCCATCAAATAATTTTTCAGGTATTTTTTCTACAAGTTCAACAACTCCAGAATAACCAAGGCAAAGTGCCAAATTGCCTGATTTTTTTATTTCACTCCACTTAATTTTAGGAAATTTCGATGCCGAATTTTCTTCGGCAATATTTAAATTAATCTCACTCAATGACTGAATAAATGGAGTCGTATCAGCATCAAATAAAGACTTTAATCTTTGAAGCATTCGGATTTGTAATTCATCAATTCGTGATCGCAAAACTTTTTCAGAATACTCTTCATCTGGCAATTGATGAAGTAATTGCGAAAATATTTCCGTTAATGACAAATTACTATTAGTTAGCGTTTTTATTAATTGGGACGCCTCAACTAAAGCCAAATCAGTTTTACTCCTCCTGAATTTTAAGAATACTTCAGAAGAACCATCAATGTATACGTTAATTTGAGTCCCTTTTACCGGATGAGCCCAAACATCTTTACTTTTCCCATCTACTATAATTTTTGAGATAGTTTCCCAAACATTTATGCTATATATTTTATTAACTTCTTTTAATTGATATGACTTGGTTAAATCCATACGTATACTACCACCAGCCTCAAGTCTCTTCATTAAATCATTTAAAGTTTCTTTTTTCGACTTTATTTCAGCTGGTTGAATAGGTGATTCAAATGTAGGCTTGGATGGGGCTAGTGTTGCCAATGGATCCAAAATTACATGGATATTATTTTTCTCGCCATTTGATTTTTTAATGTTATTTTTGTATTCATTAACTATTTTATCGTGGCTTTGGACTGCATCAAACCACTTTTGATCACTAATGTATTCCGGATCATTGTCGTGGAATTTTATTGCCCAATTCTTAGATGCATCGTGAATTGCTTTCACGCCATTTCCTGGAATCAAATAATTTGATCCAGGTTCATTAATTCGAAATGCATTAAATATTTTAGATAGTGGTGAAAAATTCTTCACCTCAGCTCTTTTAGGCTGAAGCGAAGATTCGCCTCGAACAATTTCTATTGCTCCGATCCAGGATGGATCATTTGTATCGAAAGATTTCTTTATGAAATCCACTTTTACATGGTCGCAGTGGATTTCACCAACGATTCGACCTTTATCTGCAGGCCATTCAACAGGATAATCTTTGACTGTTTCACCCGTATTTGGACTTGTAAAGGTAAATATATCTTTGTTTTGCGAAAGTATTGTTCTTCCATTTCGAATGAAATCCAATCCAAAATCAATTCCATCCATATAACGTTGCACACCAATCCATCCCCAGACTTGCCTATGAGTGATCGTTAATTCAGTAGACTTACAATTTGAACAAGTTTTAACTGTTGAAGAATCACTCCAATACCCACAATTATTACAAACACAGGAGTCAGGAAGATCTCTTCTAAATTTCTCAACAGCTTGGACAGCTTGATTTCTATAAGTAACGCTTCTTTCTTCTGACCAAATACATGGTATGTGAGGTTGTATCTCTTTACCCGCCAGATAAATTTTTACTTTTCTAGCATTTCCGGAAAGGGGGCCAGTTAATCCGGGAACTGAGTCCCTTAAGATAAAGGAATATGCTTTTCCTAAGTCTTTTGCAATTACATCAAGATACCTTGCGCGCTCGAAACTCGCAGACAAATCACTCTTTAAATCGATAATTATAATAGTCCCAGAATCTCCATATCCTTCAATATTTACAGATTTAGGTGTGATTTTAAATGTATTTTTCTTTGTTAACTCTATTATATCTATAATAACACTAGTCCAATTCTCATCGCCAACTCTTTTTGTTATGACATTCGCTTTCTTCCCAAGATTGGCACAAGCAACATTAAATCCGATTCCGAACAACCCTAATTCATCTACCTTTGACTTATTACTATAGCCAGCCCTTAGTGCGTTTTCAAGTTGATGAATACTCATTCCGGCTCCATTGTCCGAAACTATTATTTTTCCAGAGTCTAAAGTTATATTAATTATTCCTTCTTCATTACCGCTTTTCCTGAAATCATCAAGAGAGTTGTCAATAAATTCTGCCAAACAGCGCCAAGGCTCAACAGCCAAGTTTTCTAAAACCTGTAGAATTCTTGGGGTAGGAGTGATATCTAATTCAGTTGCTTCTTTTTGATTAATTACTTTAATTTTCATGTCCAGCCTTCATTTGATTAGATTTAATAGTTTCCAATTATTTAATTCACAATAATACTTTGCCAACTGTTTAATAATTTTAGGTTTACTTAATAAGTGATCAGAATATAATTTAACAAGATTCCCTACCTTAGGAACGTCATACCCCGCCAAATAATCTTTTACATTACGCCACTGTCGATCTACTGTGCCAGTAGACCTTCCAAACTCCTTGGCAATTGCAATACATTCTGGACTTTCATCATCTCCAGCGGAAAAATCTACACTGCAGAATATCGCACACAGCACTACTATCTCAGGCTCTGTCCAAAATTTTTTACCTTTAAGCGCCGGCATTTTCCGTACTCAATTCATGAAGCAGACGTTCCAATTTTTCTGGGCAATTGTGTCCTGATATTCTCAGCCTATTTAATAAACCAGCTGCAGCCCTTTGAGACAATTTGTTTTTTTCATTTTCATCTAAGAATGCGGCCAAATTCGAAGCAAGTATAGCAGGATGATCTAATTTAACTGCATGTATTTTCCCATCATAAAAACCTACTCTTGGTATTAATTGATTTGAATCAATTTCATTATCGAAAAGAGATTCCTGGGTTAACTCAAATTCAACATTCTTCGGTCTTTTTTTCTTAGCTACTCCATCTACTACAAACCGCCCTACTGGAACAGCAACTGCATTACCGACCATCTTAAATATTACATTATCCTTAAGTCCCTCAAAGTCACTAACTTTGAATCCTTGTAACTTAATTGCCTCTGACGTAGTTAATTGCCTTACTATATCTCTATATATAACAGCTGGTGGAGAAGCAATAGCAAGGCCAGAACCAACTTTTATAGTCGGAACATATCCTTTTGAATAGTTAATTGATTGAGAGCCTGCAGTCCAATAGAATCCATCCGCCTGGAATTTTGCTACCTTTAATTTTATTAAAGGTGTTTCTCTAAACAAAGAATAACAATTTTCTTTGTCGTAACTGGCTATAATAAATACTCTATTTCTACTATGGGGCAAACCAAACTGCCTTGCGTTTAAGACTCTCCATGAAATGTACTTAAATCCTTTTTCATTTAATTCTCTTAAAACTTCTAAAAAAACTTTTCCAGATTGAAGTCGCAGTAGGTTGGTAACATTTTCAGCTATCAACGTTCTTGATTTGGTTTCTATCGCTGCATTTGTAAATGCATAGAAAAGTCCTGAGTTCTCTCCAGCTAGTCCTTTTTTCTTTCCAGCAACACTGAGATCCTGGCAAGGCCATCCACCTACTATTGTGTCTACAGAAAATCCTTTTATTGACTTTACATCATCTATTATTTTAGTTTCTTTATATTTTTTTTTCAAAACCGATTGACAATTTTTATCAATCTCACACACTGCAAAGGGAGGGGCACTACCTTCAAGACCCCCTACACCACTAAAACAACTTAAATATTTCATTTTAATTTCTGAATTTTTTGTGTGAGTATTTAAATGTAGAGATCAGCTTTTTTAATTGATTTCTTAGCTTTTGACTCTAGTGAGCATCAGGTACCTGACAAGCTAAGCACTATTGAATAACTATGTATAATTTAAGGTTTTTACTCCTCAGATTTGTGAATTTTATGCATTTTTTGTTTGAGGATTGTAGTTTTAAAACAACCACGATGTTGCTTGGCGCAAAAGTGAATTCCTCAATTAGTTTGATTAGGTTAATGACGATGCCGGCACTTTTAATTTTGCTAGAACCCTGAAAGTTTTGGCGAATTCACGCATAAATTTAAATTTAAATGATTAATTTTTAGGTGGATGAGTTTTTTTAAGCATTCAAAGCTTCTTGACCTGGCAGTTGAAATTGCTTGCAAAATTCAAAAACCTCAGCAAAGCTGAAAGATATCAGTTTAACGCGCTTATGAAGGCCTGACACGATCAGTATCAGGTTGCCAAACTGCTGGACAAACACAAATCCACCATCATCCGGGAGTTGCGTCGCAACAGCGGCTCTCGGGGCTACCGTCCCAAACAGGCTTGCGAGAATTCGGCCGATCGAGCATAAAACAGTCTCAATGTAAGCATGGTGCCAATGAAGGTGCATGCGCAAAATCTCTTTTTATAGTCGATCTGTCAAAAGTCGTGCTGCCCGCTCGCTAAGCACCACCTCCACCCGCATCTCTCCACGCGTCATGCCTACAAAGAGTTTGCGCGCCTCCAGGGGCGACAGTGTTTCAAAGTCCACCTCGCACAGTACTACTGCGGGGGCACTTTGTCCCTTGAAACGATAGACGCTCTCCACTAATAAGTCACCATCATGCCACAAGGCATTTCCAGCTGAGTCGTATTTGCCGCTTGTTCTCCGGGTGATGTGTCCGCCTAAGGCGGGCAGTTGAATCACCGCCGCATTCTTAACTCCCCTGAAACTGAGCACGGCAACTTGCCCAGGCGTGTATCCGTGAGACCAAAGTTTTTTGAGGCATTGGTCCAACACAGTGTCATGGTTGATCTTCCCTGATGCCCAGGTATGAAACCCCGGCGTTTGACCTGAGTGCGGGCTACACGCATGGATGGGGACATCAACCAACTGCAACTGATTGATGGCCTTGACCACTTGAATAGGGCTTCGATAGTTATCCATGCAACGCAAATGCACAGCGCCAGGCAGGTCAAATGGGGCCCTGTCATATAACTGTTGGTGTGGGTCGCCCAGCACGTATAAGCGACCATCAGGCTTCAACTGTGCGGCCAGGGCTTGCACCCAAGGAGGGTCAAAGTCTTGAGACTCGTCAATGACCAGTAAGTCATAAATTGGTGGCAGCTCATGAGAAGCTGCAATATAGCCATCAACCATCTCGGAAAAGACGTTGGCCTGAGAAAAATCCAGCACCTTGTCTTGTCTCTCAGCGTGGTCTCGGCATATTTGATGAAAGGTGGACACCTCTGCCCGGCTGGGTATCAGAACTTGCAGGTGATCGGCCAAGGGCCGGTTAAAACAAACGTAGCGAGCGCGTTGGTTTTGAAGGCAGGCATTACGCAGCAAGGTCAGGGCCAATTGGGTTTTACCAGAACCAGCGGTTGCCTCCACCACATAGACCTGGTTGTCTTGGGAAATCCGTGGTACCCAAGTGGCGAGCCCGCTAGAAAGTTGTGTGCTGATTCGTTGAATTTGTCCAATGTGCGCATCCACATTGGGGGCCACACCAAAGCGGTTGCTCAAAAAGTCAATCAATCGCTCTCTGTCAGGTGGGCCAAGTGTTGTCGGTGAAAACGCTTCTTGGATCAAGCTGCAAAACCGCCCCATTTGAATCGCATCGATTATGCGCTCTCGGGGATAAGCCAAAGTTCCCTCAACTACGGCATGGTCTGGCAAAACCAATAGCGTGTCCACATAAACATCGGTCAAGCCTGCGGCGGCCAAACGGCTTCTCAGCGCACCGTATTGCCTTCGAACCTGGTGCACCACATCCTTGGGGCCATCACGGCCGTAGCTTTTGAGCAATTGGCCTTCTTGTGAAAACACCTCGCCAGCTTTGACTTCTAGAACCAGCAAATGTCCTAGGGGAGAAACAATGGTCAAGTCCAACTCGCCAAACTGCTGGAACGCACCATGCATGGCCGACCAAGTCAGCCCGTGGAAAACATCAAAGCTGTCTGGTAATCCATCGCGCAGCAACCATAGCAAATCACGCTCACGGTAATCGCCCCCGGTCATGGGACCTTGATTGGGCAAGTGGGGGTGTAGACGGGCCATGATCAATTATGCGTACAAAATTGACGTGCGTTTACACCACCACTAATTTACCTGCTACGGCAAGTTCTTCAAAGCTTGGTCCAAACAGTCTCGCAAAGCTTGGAGTTCGGGCTTTGAAAGGCAAGCCTGGAACT
>Ga0214921_10002291_pt1 | contig 31333 bp, 44 predicted proteins | sample LL1505_MetaG_FD_177992 | JGI IMG/M metagenome (GOLD analysis project Ga0214921, IMG submission 177992) | Freshwater microbial communities from Lake Lanier, Atlanta, Georgia, United States - LL-1505 | ecosystem: Environmental > Aquatic > Freshwater > Lake | place: USA: Georgia | collected... | reverse complement strand
CTATTAGATCTAGTCGTAGATTACCTGCCAAGCCCACTAGACATTTCTGCTCCACTTGCTACCGACAACAAAACCGGTGAAGACAAAGTTCTTGAAGTTAGTGATGAAGCTCCTTTTGCTGGTCTAGCTTTTAAGATTGCCACCGATCCATTCGTAGGTAAGCTTTGCTTCTTCCGTGTTTATACTGGAACTATGAAATCTGGTAGCTATGTTTACAATGCTAGCACTGGCGAGAAAGAACGCATTGGACGAATCGTTCGAATGCATGCCAATAACCGCGAAGAAGTATCAGAAGTAAACGCTGGTGATATCGCAGCAGCGGTAGGACTTAAGAATACCGTAACTGGTAACACTCTATGCGATGAGTCTAATCAAGTACTACTAGAATCAATCGAATTCCCGGAGCCAGTAATCAATATCGCAATCGAACCAAAGACCAAGGCCGACCAAGAAAAGATGAGTATCGCTCTTGGGCGCTTGGCTGAAGAAGACCCAACCTTCCGTGTTAGTACCGATGAAGAATCGGGCCAGACTATTATTGCTGGTATGGGCGAATTGCACCTAGAAGTATTAGTAGATCGTATGAAGCGTGAATTTAAGGTTGAAGCTAATGTTGGTCGTCCTCAGGTAGCTTTCCGCGAAACTATTAAGGGCACAACCCAAATCGAGCACAAGTTTGTTCGTCAGTCTGGTGGTCGTGGTCAATATGGACACGTGTATCTAGAACTTAGTCCGTTAGTACATACTGAAGAAGATGACAAAACAAAGACATTTGAGTTCGAAAACGCTATCGTTGGTGGTGCTATTCCTAGAGAATACATCTCTCCCGTTGAAGCAGGCATCAAAGAAGCTATGCAAAACGGCGTAATTGCTGGATACCCAGTAGTAGACCTGCACTGTAAGCTTTATGATGGTAGCTACCACGAAGTAGATTCTTCTGAAATTGCCTTTAAAATTGCCGCCTCTATGGCACTGCAAGAAGGTGTAAAGAAAGCCACTCCAGTTATTATGGAGCCAATGATGAAAGTCGAAGTAACCACCCCAGAAGACTTCATGGGTGATGTTATTGGTGATATCAACTCTAAGCGTGGTCGCGTAGATACTATGGAAGACCGCAGCGGAGCTAAGGTTATCAGAGCTTTTGTTCCACTTGCCGAAATGTTTGGATATGCAACCAGCCTTCGAAGTATGACTCAGGGTCGTGCAGCTTACGCTATGGAATTCGATCATTATGCCGAAGTTCCTAGTAACGTAGCTGAAGAGCTGAAGAGCAAATATACTGCTTCTCGTGAAGCTGGTGAAGCCAGATAATTTCGATTTACCTCTTTACAAATTAGGCAATTACACCTATAATTAGGGGGTCTAACAAATGACGATTTTTATATTGTCAAAAAATAAATGACCAAAGCAATTAATTATTAATAAGGAGTATAAATGTCAGAAACTTATAAGCGCGATAAACCGCACGTAAATGTAGGTACCATGGGACACGTAGACCACGGTAAAACTACTCTAACCGCTGCTATCACTGCAGTACTAGCTAAGAAGCTTCCTAGCGAAATCAACAAGCCAATCGCTTACGATCAGATTGATAATGCACCAGAAGAAAGAGAACGTGGTATTACTATTGCTACTTCTCACCAGGAGTATGAAAGCGAAAAGCGTCACTACGCTCACGTAGACATGCCAGGACACGCTGACTATGTTAAAAACATGATCACCGGTGCTGCTCAGATCGATGGAGCTATCTTGGTAGTTTCAGCTGCTGATGGTCCTATGCCTCAGACTCGCGAGCACGTACTACTAGCTCGACAGGTAGGCGTTCCTAAAATTCTAGTATTCATGAACAAGATGGATATGGCTGACCCAGAACTAGCCGAGCTAGTTGAAGTTGAAATTCGTGAACTTCTAGAAAAGTATGAATTTGATAAAGATGCTCCTATCATTAAGGGCTCTGCTCTTAAGGCTCTAGAAGGCGATGCCGCCAACGAAGATGCCATTATGGAACTAGTTAAGGCTATGGATGAATACATTCCAGAACCAACTCGCGAACTAGACAAGCCATTCTTGATGCCAATCGAAGATGTATTTTCAATCAAGGGTCGTGGTACTGTTGCTACTGGTCGTATCGAACAGGGTAAAGTAAATGTTAACGACGAAGTTGAAATCGTGGGTATTAAAGATACCACTAAGACCGTAGTAACTGGCGTAGAAATGTTCAAAAAGATGCTGGACGAAGGTCAAGCTGGTGATAACGTAGGCATTTTGCTACGTGGTGTTGAACGTGACGACATCGAACGTGGTCAAGTTCTTGCCAAGCCAGGATCAATTACTCCTCACACCGAATTCGAATGTGAAGTATACGTACTTAAGAAGGACGAAGGCGGACGCCACACCCCATTCTTTAAGGGCTACAAGCCACAGTTCTACTTCAGAACTACCGACGTAACTGGTGAAGTACACCTACCAGAAGGTACCGAAATGGTAATGCCTGGTGATAACATCAGCGTAACTGTTAAACTACTTGCTCCAATCGCAATGGATGATGGTCTAAGATTTGCTATCCGTGAAGGTGGTAAGACTGTCGGAGCCGGTGTTGTAACTAAGATCATTAAGTAATCTCGATATAGAGTAGAAAGCACCTTATACAATGCCAGAAAAACAAGAAAAGCAAAGAATACGAATAAAACTAAAAGCTTATGACAATAAGATAATCGACCAATCTGCCAAGCAGATTATCGATACCGCCATTCGTACTGGCGCTCATGTGGCTGGACCAATCCCTCTTCCAACCAAGAAGGACAAGTACACCGTACTTTCTAGTCCACATGTGTATAAGGACGCTCGCGAACAGTTCGAGATGCGAACCCACAAGCGTCTAATCGAAATTTACGATCATAGCGCAAAGACTATCGATAGCTTGACTAACCTTAGCTTGCCAAATGGCGTAAATATCGAAATTAAGATGTAATAAAGTCCCCTTAGCATCAAAAAGCCCCATTTCTGGGGCTTTTTGAGTTAACCATAAACATATTGTAGAATTAACCTATGAGTGAAAGAGCTGGTGCTAGTTTTATACACAAAAAAGACTCTAGTTTGCAATTGAGCGGGCCAGTTGAGCTAACCCAAGAACAAAGAAAGCGTAGAGGCCTTGAAACTTCTCAAAAGCCAGCTATTCGCCTGTCCAATTGGTTTGAGGTCTTGGAGCGCACCCATCTAGCCCGTGGTGCCAGTAAGGAGCGCCAAGCCAAGCACGAGCAGGTGCTGGAGCGAATCAAAAGTAGTTACCACAAGCTATTTGTAGTAAAGCCAGAAGAAATACCAGAGAGTGTTTTTGGTTTGGAGGTTAGATTAGCTAGAGAAAGGGGTGAAGGTAATATCTCACCATATGAGGAGTTTAAGCAAGCAAAGTCCCAAGAAATAATAACAGCTCAAGAATCCAGTTTAGATAAATGGGTGGATTACTTAACAAGTGAAGATGCCGATTCGGCTGGCTACCCCATGTGGGCCCGCTACTGGGCCTTTATGGCAGTTATCAAAATGGGGCTTATGGAAAAGCACGTTAAAGAAGATGGTACTGTCGAAATAAAGTTTGGCAAGCGCGATGAACATACCGTAGCCCCATTTGCTGAACTTAACCCCAAAGCTCTAGCCCAAGCAATTGAAGCTATGCAACACCAGCTTGAACAAGAGGGGTTGCCAAAGGCTGAAAGAAGCATAGATAACACCTCTAAGGTATTGAGCGATCAAAAGTTTGCTCAAATGCTCAGCGAAGGTAGCTTCGCTAAGATCTATGGACAGTTCTTGGCCGAGAACCCTTCAATAACTATCGAGCGTCTTAAAGAAACCCGAGGTGAATGGGTCAGATACGAACACGGTAGTGATGCAACCGAGCTTTATGATAGCTTGCAGGGCCATACCCTAGAATGGTGCACGGCAGGAGCAGTCAGTACAGCCCAAAGCCAGCTAGACGGCGGAGACTTCTATGTTTATTATTCGCTAGATGCCAATGGGCAACCAACAATCCCAAGAATAGCGATACGAAAAGAGTACGATCAGATAGCCGAAATTCGAGGAATCGAGCATGACCAACATTTAGACCCCTATATTGGCGAAGTACTAGAAGGCCAACTCAAAAACGAACAAGAATTTCCGAATGCCAAAGAGTATATGCAAGGGGCTGAAGATATGAAGCTGGTTACAGCAATTGAGCGAAAGATGGGCGCCCGCTACAATGACCTAGAAGCTGAGTTTTTGGGTTATGACAACCCACATGTTGAACTATCTAAAGAAGAGCTAGAGTTTATTTATGAGCTTGATAGAGAAATAGTTAGCCTTGGCTATGGTGAAGACCCAAGATTAGATCAGATAGTAGAAAACCGCAACTTTATGAAAGACCTGGTGGCTTTATACGGCGAAACAGATCAAAAAGGGATCGCAGATAGAATGCTAGAACATGAAGATTATTATTTCTTAGCAAATAACATCGACTTTTTTGATGAGCTTGATCAGAACCAAATCGCCCAACAACTAATTGATAACGGCCAAGGTGAAGCAGTCGCCGAAAACCTTGATAAATTCAAGGGCCTTGGTAGTATAACTGCTCAAAAGCTAATTGATTTGGGCCAAGGTGAAGCAGTCGCCGATCACCTCTATAAATTCCAAGTCTTAGATAACACCACCGCCCAACAGCTAATTGATAAAGGCCAAGGCGGAGCAGTCGCCAAAAACCTCGATAAATTTCAGGGCCTTGACCCTAACCAAATCGCCCAACAACTAATTGATAACGGCCAAGGTGAAGCAGTCGCCGAAAACCTTGATAAATTCAAGGGCCTTGACCACAACCAAATATTCATAAAGCTCTTTGAGTTGGGACAAGGAAGTTTGGCTGGAGCATACTATGGAAAATTTCTTAAATCGGGCCTGACCTTAGAAGCACTTCGAAACCTAGATGGTAGAGGTTTTATCAGATTATACGGCGGGCAGCAGATACGTGGAGGACCACCACGCTTTAAAATAATTTAGCAGTTGCATTTGAATCACAAGCATAATAAAATCAAATTAAGATTATTATAATTAATCTAATAAATAATTTAAGGAGGATGAAATGGCGAAAAAATCAGCCACAAGTGACAACGATAAATTAATGGGAGTGCTAGCATACCTTGGAATACTAGTAATTATTCCAATTGCAGCTGGCGGAAAAAGCAAATTTGTTAAGTACCATGCTAATCAGGGCTTAGCTAATCTGTTATTTGCAATCGTAATTGGTGTAGGTTCATTCATATTGGCCTTCATCCCTTATCTAAACTTCATTCTCATCTTTGCTTGGCTAATTTATTTAGTACCAACCATTTTCGCAATTTTGGGTATCATCAATGTAGTTAATGGCGAAGAAAAGCCACTTCCATTGATTGGCGGAATCACTCTAATTAAGTAATTCTTAATTAGTACTATAATTGGCGCCCAAGGGCGCCTTTTATATTTGTTGACATATCTGGGCTTTATCTGATACAATACTTCCTGACTTTTATCTAACAAAGAAATTTGGGAGATAAAAAACTGAGAAGCGATCAGGTCTTGCAAACCAAGAAACCAATCTGTTTACTCAGGTTTTATTATTTAATAACCAAGGATTCAATGAAAGCATTATTAGCTAAAAAAGTCGGAATGACCCAAATATTTGACGCCAACGGAGTGCGCAGCGGTGTTACTGTACTTGAAGTTGGTCCTTGTGTTGTTACTGCTCTTAAATCTGTTGAAACTGACGGATACAATGCTGTTCAGATTGGTTATGGCGAAGCCAAGAAACTTTCTAAAACTCAAGCTGGTCAGGTTAAGAAGTCTGGCGCCAAAAGCAAAGTTCTCCGCGAAGTTCGTACTGATGCTCTAGTTGAAGTTGCCGAAGGCGAAGAACAAGCCTCAGCTCTAAAAGTTGGCGATACTCTAGGAGCAGACCTATTTGAAGTTGGCGAAAAGATCGTTGTATCTGCTATCTCTAAAGGTAAGGGATTCGCCGGAACAATCAAGCGCCACAACTTCCATCGCGGCCCTAAGACTCACGGTAGTCACAACTATCGCGCACCAGGTTCAATTGGTGCAGGTTACCCACAGCACGTATTTAAGGGTATCAAGATGGCTGGCCAAATGGGTCATGAAAAGGTAACTATCAAAAATCAAAAGATTGCCATGGTTGATGTCGAAAATAACCTCATTGCAGTTGTCGGTAGCGTACCAGGACCACGACGTGGCATCGTAATGATCAAGGGGATGAAATAATGAAAGCAGTTAGCTATTCCAAAGTTGGTGTTAAAAAGGGTGAAGTAGAACTTCCTAAGGCCATTTTTGGAGTGGAGGCAAACGCTGATCAGCTTAAGGTTGCTTACAACCGTTTCTTCGATAACATCCGTACCAATAACGCCAAGGTTCTAAATCGTGGTGATGTTTCTGGTGGTGGTAGGAAGCCTTGGAGACAAAAAGGTACTGGTCGAGCCCGATTTGGTTCTAGCCGTAACCCTATCTGGAGACACGGTGGTGTGGCTTTTGGTCCAACTGGAAACGAAAATTATTCTAAAGACATGCCAAAAAGTATGATTCGCTCAAGCCTAAAGCAGGCTCTAAGCCTAAAGACTGAGCAGATTAAAGTACTTGAAGCTTTTTCTGCTAGCGAATACAAGACTAAATCAATCGTTGAGATGATTGATAAAGTTGGTGCCGAAGGATCTGTGCTAATTACAGCACCTAAGCTAGATGCCAAGTTTATCGCATCTGCTAGAAATATAGCTGGCGTAAAGCTACTTTCTATTAAGCAGCTAAATGTGGCAGCTATCTTGGATGCCGATGCAATTTTAATTGACCCCGAAGGCCTAAAAGAACTAGAAGTTTGGCTTGGTTCTACTAAGAGTGCTTCAAGAAAAGCTAGCGAAAAATCAGGAGAGAAGAAATGACACCAGTAACACTTAAGCCGGTAATTACTGAAAAGAGCATGACTATGGCAGCCAAGGGTGTATATATGTTCGATGTAAATCCTCGAGCCAATAAGCCACTTATAGCTAGTGCCGTAAAAGAGCAGTTTAAGGTTGATGCTACCCAGGTCAGAATACTTATCATTAAGGGCAAGGTTAAAAAATTTAAAGGCGTTGAAGGTCAGCGCAAAGACAAGAAGCGCGCCTATGTAACTGTTAAAAAAGGCCAAAAGATTGCTGTTTTTGACATTAATGAAGAGGAGAAGAAGTAATGGCAGTTAGAACTCTAAAACCAAATACAGCTGCTAGACGTAACATGAGTGTTGCTGACTTCTCTGTGCTTACAAAGAAAAAACCAGAAAAGTCATTGACCAGACCAATCACTAGAAAATCTGGACGTAACAACCAAGGGCGAATTACAACTCGACACCGTGGTGGTGGCGTTAAGCGTGCATACCGAATGATTGATTTCAAATTCGCAACTGCCAAGAATGCCGAAATTATCGCTCTAGAATATGACCCTAACCGAACTGCCTATATTGCTTTGGTTAAATTAGAAGATGGAAGCAAGGCATACGTACTTGCAACCGCCAACATGAAAGTCGGCAAAAAGCTAAACTCAGGTTCTGATGCCGAAATCAAAGCAGGTAACCGACTTAAGCTTAAAGATATGCCAGTAGGTTCTGTAATTTGTAATATTGAAATGCAGCCAGGTAAGGGTGGGCAGTTAGTAAGAAGCGCCGGTGCTCGTGCACAACTTGCAGCTCGTGAAGGCAATTGGGCTCAGATTAAGCTTCCTTCAGGAGAAGTAAGATTAATTCACGTTGAGTGCATGGCTACAGTAGGGCAAATTAGCAACGCTGATCACCAAAACATTACCATTGGTAGTGCTGGACGTAAGCGCAAAATGGGTCGTCGCCCATCAGTTCGCGGTAAGGCCATGAACCCATCAGATCACCCAATGGGTGGTGGTGAAGGACTTAGTGGCCCAGGCCGAATCCCAAGAACTCCTTGGGGTAAAGTTGCCATGGGTCTTAAGACCAGACGACGTAAATCAACCAATGCCATGATTATTCGTGGACGCGGAAAGGGAAGGAAATAAATGAGTAGATCAAGCAAAAAAGGACCATTTATTGATCCTAAATTACTTCGTAAAATTATGGCCCTAGAGGTTAATGACAAGACTATCATTAAGACCTGGTCTAGAGCTAGTACTATCAGTCCAGAAATGGTTGGTAAAACTATTGCTGTACATAATGGTAGGGTTCACACGCCAGTATTAGTTACAGAAAATATGGTTGGACACAAACTTGGTGAATTTTCACCAACTCGAAAATTCCGTGGTCACGGCGGTAAATTGGCAAAGGCTGAAGGAAAGTAAGGAATTATTATGAAAGTAGCAGCAAACATTAAATACCTAAAAATATCAGCTCAAAAACTTAGAATTGGTGCTGATTTGGTGCGCGGGCAAAGAGCCATCGATGCTCAAGAGCTTTTATTGAATATGCCTCAAAAATCAGCCCGTATGATAGCTGCTGGACTTAAGAGTGCTATAGCTAATGCAGAAAATAACTATAGCTTAAATAGCGCCACATTGCAGATTGACGAAATCAGAGTAGACCAAGGACCAAAGCTAAAAAGAGGCCGACCTAGAGCCCGTGGCGCATATGGTAAGATTGAACACCCTATGGCACACCTTAGAATCGTTCTTGATAGCGGTAAGGATGAGCCAAAAGCTGAAGCAAAGAAAGAAGTTAAGTCTGAAGCTAAGCCTAAGGTCACCACAAAAATTACTAATAAAAAGCGAGGATTGAAGTAATGGGACAGAAAATTAATCCAACTGGATTTAGATTAGGATACACAAAGAACTGGCAGTCTAAGTGGTTTGATAGCCGTAATTTTGCTAAGTCTGTCGCTCAAGACATTCGAATCCGAAAGTTAATTGAAGAAAAGCTAGGCTTTAGAGCAGCTGTTGCTAAAGTAGAAATCGAGCGCTCTAATAACGAACTGATTGTATCAATCCACACCGCCAAGCCAGGCGTAGTAATCGGAAGAAGTGGTGCTGGAGTTGATGCACTTAAGAAAGATTTGGCAAAGATTATCGAAGGTAGCTTCAAAATTAATATTGAAGAAGTTAAGAACTCAGAAATGAATGCTAAATTGATAGCCGAAAATGTTGCATCGCAGCTAGAACGACGTCTTCCATTCCGTAGAGTTATCAAAAGCACAACCGAAGCTGCTGTAAGAGCCGGTGCATTAGGCGCAAAGGTTAGCGTGTCTGGAAGATTAAATGGTGCCGAAATGGCTCGACGCGAGACATCTGCCGTGGGCAGTATCCCGCTTCATACCATTAAGGCAGATATTGATTATGCAACAGCAGAAGCTAAAACCACTTTCGGTGTGATTGGCGTTAAAGTATGGATTTATAAGGGTTAAGGAGAAGTATTATGTTAATGCCAAGAAAAACTAAATACCGAAAATCTCAGAAAGGCCGCAACGCTGGTGTTGCTGCTCGTGGTGCAGAAATTAGCTTTGGTAGCTACGGTTTGAAAGCTCTAGAAAATGAGCGTATTACTTCTCGACAAATCGAATCAGCACGCCGTGCAATGACTAGATATATCAAGCGTGGTGGTAAGATTTGGATCAGAATATTCCCACATACACCTGTCACTCGAAAGCCAGCCGAAGTACGAATGGGTTCAGGTAAGGGTGCTCTAGATCATTATGTTGCTAAGGTTCAGGCAGGTAAGATTTTGTTTGAAATGGACGGTGTAACAGAAGATATCGCTAAAGAAGCAATGCGCCTAGCAGCCTACAAACTGCCTATAAAGACTAAATTTATGGTTAAAGCACAGGCCGGAGAAAAAGATGAAAGCTAAAGAATTACGAAACCAGTCAAATAAAGAATTACAAAAAAAGCTAGTAGACAGCCGAGCTAAATTAGCCCAGCTTAATGTTGATTATCGAACTAAAGAAGTTAAGAATGTCCGAGAAATCCGCAGCCTAAAGCGTACAGTTGCTAGAATTTTAACCATTATGTCTGAACAAGGCAAAGCATCACAAGGAGAACAGTCATGAGTCGAACACTACAAGGAAGGGTTGTATCAACTAAAATGAATAAAACTATTGTAGTAGCAGTTGAGCGACGCAAGTCACATCCGCTATACAAAAAGTCTTATCTGGTAACTACCAAATTCCAGGCTCACGATGAAGAAGGAAAAGCTGGAATGGGAGATTTGGTAGAAATTATCGAAACTCGCCCAATTAGCAAGCATAAGCATTTCAACCTTGCAAAAGTAATTGAAAAAGCTATATCTAAGACGGAGGTGGCCGAATGATACAAGCTGAGTCTAGATTAAGAATTGCAGACAACACAGGCGCAAAAGAAATTATGTGCATCAAGGTGCTTGGTGGCAGCAAACGACGTTACGCACGCGTAGGCGATGTAATTGTGGCTAGTGTAAAGGTTGCTACACCTAACGGTACTGTTAAGAAAAAAGAAGTTGTGCGTGCTGTAGTAGTTCGTTCAAAGCGTGAAGTTACCAGAAAAGACGGTAGTAACGTGAGATTTGATGAAAATGCAGCAGTTATTATTGATGCCAATGATCAGCCACGCGGAACTCGTATTTTCGGTCCAGTTACACGTGAATTGCGTGAGCGCGGATTTATGAAGATTATTTCACTTGCTCCGGAGGTACTCTAATGAAGATTGTAAAAAAAGATAAAGTAATGGTAATTACAGGGCGCGATAAGGGCAAAAAAGGCGAAGTACTTGCAGTATTCCCAGATGACAACCTGGTTGTTGTAGAAGGCATTAATGTTGCCAAACGACATACTAAGCCAAGTCAAACTAACCCTAAAGGTGGGATTATCGAAGTCACCAAACCAATCGATGCTTCAAAAGTTATGATAATCGATCCAACTAGCGGAAAGCCAGCAAGGGTTGGATACAAACTAAACGCCAAAGGTAAAAAAGAGCGTATTTACAAAGTATCGAAATTTAAAAATACAAAAGTTAAAAAAGAAACCAAGAAAGCCGAAGTTAAAGGCGGGAAGAAATAGTCATGAATAGATTGCTTAAACAATACAACGAAAAAGTACGAGAAGAGCTCAAAAATGAGCTTGGTATCGCTAATGTACACCAAATTCCAAAGATTGAAAAAATCGTTCTAAATAGTGGTGTAGGTAAGGCCGTTGCAGATAGTAAGCACTTGGACATGGCAGTTGCCACAATCGCCAAGATTTCTGGCCAAAAACCGATTACAACCAAGGCCCAACACAGTATAGCAAGCTTTAAATTGCGTGAGGGCATGGTAATTGGAGCCAAGGTTACAATTCGTGGCGAGCAAATGTACAGTTTCTTGGACAGACTTGTCTCGGTCGTACTGCCTCGCGTCAGAGACTTTCATGGTGTTAGTGCCAAAGCCTTTGATAAGAGTGGTAACTATAGCCTTGGTTTCCCTGACCAAACTGTATTTCCAGAAATATCTTATGAAGATGCCCAGGCTATTCATGGATTGCAAGTAACAATAGTAATTAGTGGCGGAAATGCCGAAGCTAGCAAGCTTTTGCTTGAAAAACTAGGTATGCCGTTCGAGAAAGGAGCGAAATAATGGCTCGCAAAGCAATGATCCAACGAGAATTAAAAAGACAAAAATTAGCAGCCAAGTATGCCAATAAGCGCGCTCAGCTTCGAGCGGCCGGTGACTTGGAAGGTTTGGCAAAATTGCCACGCAATTCCAACCCCAACCGTCAGCGAAATCGCTGTGAAATTACTGGTAGACCAAGAGGTTATATTGGTAAGTTTGGTTTGAGCAGAATAACATTCCGAGAATATGCTTCAAAAGGGCAGATTCCCGGTGTAACTAAGTCGAGCTGGTAGGAGAATAGAGATATGATTACAACAGATCCCATCGCAGATATGCTAACTCGAATCCGAAACGGAATTATGTCCGGTAAATCGGAAGTAGTTATCCCACATTCTAAGCTTAAAGCTTCAATAGCTGAAATACTTCAAAATAATGGATATATCGGTAAGATTAAAGTTACTGAAGAAAGCGGCTTTAAGAGTCTTAACATTAAGCTTGATGGCACAAGACAGCCTGAGAGTTTGGTAAGGGTAAGTAAGCCAGGCCGAAGAATCTATGCTAAAGTATCCGAAATACCTTCAGTTAGAACTGGAAGAGGCTTAGTTATTATGTCTACCCCAGCCGGTATTATGACTGGCAAAGAAGCCAGAACTAAAGGTGTTGGCGGCGAATTAATTTGTAAGGTGTACTAAGATGAGTAGAATTGGAAGACAACCTATTAATATTCCAGCAGGCGTAGAAGTTACTATTGATGAAAAAATGGTAACTGCTAAAGGGCCAAAGGGAGAATTAAAAGTAAAGATTCTTAAGGGCCTTAAGGTAGAAAAGAATGAAAATCAACTTGTAGTGACTCAAGAAATAGAGAACTCTGATACTCAGAAGCAATTTGGCCTATTAAGAACTTTAATTGGTAACATGATTGCTGGCGTTTCAGAAGGATTTACTAAGGAATTAGAAATTAATGGTGTGGGCTTTAGAGCAGCAATGAAGGGAAGTGTCTTAGAAATGAGCCTAGGATTTTCACACCCAATCGAATATACCGCCCCAGAAGGCGTTATGGTTAGCGTGAATAATAATATTGTCACCGTGACCGGCCATGATAAACAGCAGGTTGGTGAAGCAGCTGCCAATATTAGATCATTTAAGAAGCCAGAACCATACAAGGGTAAGGGTATTAGATATGTAGGTGAGCATGTAAGACGTAAAGCCGGTAAGGCTGCAGCCAAGGGAGGTTCAGAATGAGAAATCTTAAAGCAGTTCGTAGAATTCGTTCAAAAGTTTCTGGCACTCAGGCCAGACCAAGATTGTGTGTTTCAGTATCTCTAAAGAATATGCGTGCACAACTTATTGATGATGTAGCTGGCAAAACTATAGCCTCTATTTCAACCGAATCAAGCAAGGATATGAGTGGTAAAAACATGACTGAAAAAGCAACTTGGCTTGGTGGTGAAATTGCCGAATTAGGCAAGAAGGCCAAAGTTAAGTCAGTAGTTTTTGACAGGGGCGGCAAAATTTATCACGGTAGAGTTAAGGCATTTGCCGAAGCAGCCCGTAAAGCAGGATTGGAGTTCTAAAATGAATAGAGACAATATGAACAACCGAATGAATAATCAAGAAGGCCCAGAGTTTGATGAGCGAATTATCGCCCTAGATCGCGTAACTCGCGTAGTAAAGGGTGGTCGTAGATTCCGATTCCGCGCCACAGCTGTTGTTGGAGACAATAATGGTAAGGTTGGAATTGGTGTTGGAAAGGGTACTGATGCCCCAACTTCTATCCAGAAAGCCATCGCTAAGGCTAAAAAAGATATGATTAACTTTAATCTTAACGGAACGACCATACCTCACGAAGTGCAAGTTACTTTTGGTGGTGCTGTAGTGTTCTTGAAGCCAGCCTCGCAAGGTACTGGTGTTATTGCTGGCGGAGCTGTGCGTGCCGTTCTAGAAGCTGCCGGAGTCAAGGATGTGCTTACTAAGTCTCTTGGTTCATCCAATAAAATTAACAACTCTTATGCAACCGTTGAAGCTCTATCTCAGTTAAAAGAACCTGCTTTTAAGATCAAGGAGTCTAAAAAATGAAAATTCACGAATTAGATACATCCAAGTCAACAAAAATAAGACGCTTAGGGCGTGGTATAAGTGCAGGCCAAGGTAAAACTTCCGGACGAGGAACTAAAGGGCAAAACTCTAGAGCTGGTAGCAAATTTAAGCCAGGATTCGAGGGTGGACAGACAAAATTAGCAATGAGACTTCCAAAGTCACGGGGATTTACTCCTCTAGCTAGAGTTGAGTACCAAGTTGTCAACTTAAACGATATCGAAGATTTGGGTAAAAAGACTGTTAATGCTGAAGTATTAAAAGAAGCTGGCTTGATTCGTAGACTTAATGCGCCAGTAAAACTACTCGGCAATGGTACAATTAAAGTAGCAGCTAGCATTACCGTTGATAAGGCTTCACAATCTGCAGTTAAGGCAGTTGAGAAGGCTGGTGGTAAAGTTGTTGTAACTGCTAAGCCAAAAGCCGAAAAAGCAGAAAAAGACGCTAAGTAATTTTAAGAATCGGGGGTAAATGAATAAAGAAACATTTCAGCAACTCTATAAGAACCCTGCGTTAAGAAATCGCATGTTGGTGGTTCTTGCTGTTATGGTCGTTTATAGTTTGTTGTCGCAGATTCCAGTTCCGGTAGCGGACACTGCTAAATTACAAACATTTTTATCAAGTCTGTTTCAATCAAGCTCTCTTTTGGGCTTTGTTAATATATTCTCCGGTGGGGCCTTATCTAGATTTTCTATCTTATTAATGGGGCTTGGTCCGTATATTAATGCATCTATTATTATTCAGCTATTAACGCAAGTAGTACCAAAACTCCAGGCTCTGTCTAAAGAAGGTGAGCAGGGTAGAAATAAGATAAACTATTACACTAGATTATTGACCCTGCCTCTGGCGATTATTCAGGCCATAGCTACGGTATTTTTAGTTAGGAATCTTTCCACTCAATCTACCGGTATCGATCTGATTGGCACCCCATCTTTATTTGAATGGGCTATTTTGATTTCAAGTATTGTTGCTGGATCAATGCTTTTAATGTGGCTAGGAGAGCTTATAACTGAGAGAGGTATCGGCAATGGCATATCCATGATAATTCTTTTTGGTATTGTTGCTAGTTTGCCGTCGAGTTTTGCTTCACAATTTGCCCTTGTCCAGACTGACCCTACTAAGCTGACAGGACTTATATTTATTTTGATAGCTGCTGTTGCTTCAGTTGTGTTTATTGTGTATCTAAACGAGGGACAACGAAATATTCCAATTTCTTATGCACGAAGAGTTGCTAATGCCCAGGCTTATAGTGGAGTAGATACTCATTTGCCACTAAGGGTTATTACTGCAGGGGTTATACCAATTATATTTGCTCTAGCATTCTTGTCTGTTCCTACGTTCCTGGGTCAGTTATTCGCCAATGCAAAAACGGCTTGGCTAGCTTCATTTGCTACGAAGCTAACTACTTGGTTTTCAACAACTAGCTGGATATATGCAATATTTTATTTCATACTGGTGGTCGGCTTCACCTATTTTTATACTGCAATTATATTCAAACCAGATGAAATCGCCGAAAATCTTCAAAAACAAGGCGGATTCATACCTGGAGTTAGACCCGGAGAAGAAACTTCCAAATATCTTAAAAATATTATTAACAGAATCACCTTTACAGGCTCTTTAGGGCTAGGTATAGTCGCCTTGCTGCCTTTTGTTATGCAGACTATCTTTAAGACCTCGCAGGCCATTACTATAGGTGGTACGAGCATTTTGATCATAGTAGCTGTAATTATTGAGACAGTTAAGCAGGTTCAGTCATTGGCACTAATGGCTACTTACGAAAAATATTAGTATAAAGGTGATTTTGTATTGAAAAACTCTTTACAGATAAGCAAAACTCGTCTATAATTACATCTTGTAACTTTAATCTATGGCAAACACAAAGGAAGTAATCGAAGTCGAGGGTAGCGTCATTGAGGCGCTGCCTAATGCTCAGTTCAAAGTAGAACTTGAAAATGGGCATGAAATTTTGGCACACATATCTGGTAAAATGCGCATGCACTATATCAAGATACTGCCAGGAGATAAGGTGACTGTAGAAATGACGCCTTACGATTTGTCTAAAGGTCGGATAACATTCCGACATAAATAGGAGAACAGTTTTGAAGGTTAGAGCCGGTGTTAAAAAAATTTGTCCAAAATGCAAAGTAGTTGTACGAAAGAGAGTAGTACGAGTTATTTGTGAAAATCCTAAGCACAAGCAGAGGCAGGGTTAATTATGGCACGTATTGCAGGAACAAATATTCCAACTGAAAAGCGCCTAGAAGTGTCTCTTACTTATATTTATGGAGTTGGACCTAAGACCAGCCAAAATATGCTTAAAAATCTTAACATTGATGGCAACCAAAGGGTAAAAGATGTTCCAGAATCAGACCTAACCAAGATTCGTGAATACATCGACAAAAACTTAACCGTAGAGGCCGATCTATCACGTGTTGTAAGCGGCAATATTAAGCGCCTAAAAGAAATCAAAGCTTATCGCGGACTTCGTCATAGCGCTGGTCTTCCGAGTCGTGGACAGCGAACTAAGACTAACGCCCGTACTAAGCGTGGTAAGAAAGTTACCATGGGAAGTGGTAAGAAAAAGGCATCAGCTAAAACTTAAGGAAAATTCATGAGTAAACCAGCAACCAAAACCAGAAAAAAGAAGCAAAAACGCAATATACCTAAAGGTGTAGTGCATATTCACTCAAGTTTTAATAACACCATTATTTCTATTACAGACGATAAGGGAGCTGTAGTTAGTTGGGCTTCATCAGGATCGGCCGGATTCAAAGGCTCACGAAAAAGTACACCCTATGCAGCACAGATTGCCGCTGAAAAAGCAGTTGGAGTTTGCAAGGACTTAGGAATGAGTAGTGTAGATGTAGTCATTAAAGGTATTGGTGGCGGACGCGAATCAGCTATACGAGCCCTGCAGGGTTCTGGCATCAGCGTTACATCCATTAAGGATGAAACTGGAATTCCACATAACGGTTGCAGACCACGAAAGGCAAGGAGAGTTTAGTCATGGCAAGAAATTTAGCACCAGCTGCCAAAATCGCTCGTAGAGAAGGCGCTCATACTCACCCTAAGGCTGTTAAGGCTCTAACCAGACGCAATTACGCACCTGGACAACACGGTCAAGCACGACGCAGCAAGCCAAGCGATTACGCCCTACAGTTAAGAGAAAAGCAGAAAGTTAAGAGATTTTACGGTGTTCTAGAGAAGCAATTCCGTAAATACGTTGGTAAGGCCGAAAAAATGGAAGGTGTTGCTGGTGAAAACTTGCTTCAACTACTAGAGAGACGACTTGATAATGCTGTTTATAGACTGGGACTTGCGCCTTCACGACCAGCAGCACGTCAGATCGTTACCCACGGACACGTAATGCTCAATGGTAAGCGCGTAGATATTCCTTCAATCATTGTTAAGCCAAACGATGAAATTACCATTCGCGAAGCAAGCCTTAAATCTACTTATTTTGTAGCCCTCAAAGATAGTTTAGATCCTAACCAAACTTTGCCTAGCTGGCTAACCTTCGATCAGAAGAAGTTCAGCGCCAAAGTTACAGGATTGCCGCTACGCGAGGAACAAGATCAAGAGATCGAAGAGCAATTAATTATTGAATATTATTCACGTTAAAATAATAAGGAGAGCCATGTTATACGACATCAACTTGCCAGAATTAAAAGAAGAAAAGACAGCCGATAACGCTGCACAATTTACTGTAGAGCCACTTTATCCCGGCTATGGAATGACACTTGGTAACTCAATACGAAGAGTATTGCTATCAAGCTTAGCCGGCAGCGCTATAACTGCAGTTAAAATTGAAGGTGTAAGCCATGAGTTTTCAACTATTTCAGGCGTTAAAGAAGACGTGATTGAAATTATTTTAAACCTAAAACAGATTCGATTCCGCAATCCAAATGAAGAGCCAATAACTTTGACTCTTAAGAAGACTGGTGGCGTTGTTAAGGCTGGCGATATTGCGACTGCAAATGATGTCGAAGTTGTAAATCCTGATCTTGTTATCGCTAATCTAGACAATTCTAAAACTAAGTTTGAAATGGAAATGCGTGTAGAGCAGGGGCGTGGTTATGCTCCTGTGGAAAACCGTGGTGGTGAAAAGCTTCCAGTAGGCATGATTGCTATAGATGCTATTTATACTCCTATCAAGCGCGTAAGATACAGTGTTGCTAATACTCGTGTTGGTCAAATGACTGATCTAGACAAACTAATACTGGAAGTAGAAACAGACGGAACTATTAGCCCAAGAGAAGCTGTAATGCAGGCTGCCGAAATACTTGTTGGTCACTTCCAGGTGCTTGCTGGCCATGACGTTGTGTCAGTTGGTACTGGCGGAATTATGACTGCTGCAGAAAAAGCAGAAGCCGACATGGCGCAAATTGGTGTCGATGAAGTTAATTTTAGCCCAAGGACCGCTAATGCACTAATGAATAATGAAATTAAGACCATCAAGGATCTTATGGACTTAAGTGCATCTGATTTAAAGGAACTTAAGGGATTTGGTGCTAAGGCGCAAGAAGAAGTAATTGAAAAACTAGCTGAGCTTGGTGTAAACCAGGAAGAAGCAAGCGAGTAATTAAGGATTAATAGGTAAAACCATGCATAGACATAGCTACATAGGAAAGAAATTCTCAAGAACTGCCGGTCCCCGCAGGGCGATGATGCGTGGTATGGTTGATGCTTTAATTCTTTATGAAAGAATTGAAACAACCGAAGTAAAGGCTAAAGAGCTATCCCGTATTTTTGATAAGCTAGTAACAAAAGCCAAAAAGCAAGACCTGCACAATTATAGACAGATACTAAGTTATACTATTAATCCCGTTGCTGCCGAAAAGCTTAATAGCGAGCTAGTAAATGGTTTTAAGGGCCGTGATAGTGGATATACAAGAGTAATTAAGACTGGTAAGAGACTGGGCGATGGGGCAGAAATGGCAGTTATAGAAATTATTCTAGATGAAGGCTATACTGCAAGCGAAGCCAAAAAGGCTGAACCAAAAGTAGCCAAAAAAGAAACTAAAAAGCCTTCCGATAAAAAAGAAGCACCAAAGGCTAAAACCACCAAGAAAGAAGCTAAGAAATGAAGACTTATTCAGCCAAACCAACAGAAATAGAGCAGAAATGGTATTTAATTGATGCTAAGGGCATGAATTTGGGCCGATTAAGCACCAAGATAGCAGAGCTCTTGATGGGTAAACACAAGCCAACTTATAGCCCGAATGTCATTACTGGTGATGTAGTTGTTGTAATCAATTGTGCAAAAATTAAAGTAACTGGCAATAAGCTAACTGACAAGTTTTATTATAGACATAGCGGGTACCCAGGCGGTCTTAAGGAAACTAGTCTAAAAGAGATGTTAGAAAAGTACCCTAACAGAGTTATTGAGCACTCTGTGGCTGGAATGTTGCCTAAAAACAAGCTAAGAGCACAAATGCTTAATAATCTGAAGGTTTACGCTACAGATCAGCACAAGCATGAAGCACAAAAACCAGAACTAATTAAGGTGGAGGCATAATATGTCAGAAAAAACTGCAACAAAAGCTCACTATTATAGAGCTATCGGAAGACGTAAACAGTCTGTAGCTGTTGTTAAGCTAATGAAGGGTAGGGGCGATATTACAGTCAATGAAAAGACGGTAAACGATTACTTCCTAGGAAATGAAACTTATGTACATAACATAAAAGCTCCACTTGAATTGCTTTCAAAGGCTAAAGAAATGAATGTAGAAGTAAAAGTAGATGGCGGTGGTTTGCGTGGCCAATCAGACGCAATCAGGCTTGGTGTCGCTAGAGCTCTAGTTGAAATGAGTGAAGACTTCAGAACTAGCTTGAAAAAGCACGGATATCTAACCAGAGATCCCCGCAAAAAAGAGCGTAAGAAGCCAGGACTACGTAAAGCACGTAAATCTCCTCAATTCTCAAAGCGTTAAACAGATTATCCCACTTCGGTGGGATTTTTTTTTGGCTATATTACTGACATCTACAAGCATAAGATTTATAATGGTTGTATGCGCAAAAAACAAGCTATTGTTTTGATATTTATAATATCTATCGTTTTGTTGATTTCATCGTTTGGAATGATGCAGATAGAAAAGGTTTCTTATCAAGAAGCTCTGTATAGGTCTTTCTATATAAGCTTGACCCATCACGACAACTTCCATATGGAGTCATGGCCAGCCAGGGGTATAATTATCGGCCTGGTCTTATCGAGTCTGGTTCTTCTAGCGTATTTGCTTAAGCTTTTTGGGGAGTATATTATAGGATTAGGCGATGGATTAAAGCGCCGTAAAGTAAAGGCAAAACTACTAAGCATGAAAGATCATTACATAGTATGTGGACTCGGTAGAGTTGGTAGTCAGGTGGCTCGAGAATTGGCATCTGAAGGCCAGCATTTTGTTGCTATCGACAAAGACGAAGATAAAGTAAAAGAGGCTGTAGCAATGGGCTATACGGCTTTTGTAGGCGATCCAACAAAAGAGAAAGACCTGCACAAGGCTAAAATTGAAAAAGCTAAAGGAATAGTAGCTTCTCTTGGTGACGATTCTAATAATTTATTTTTAACTCTTACGGCAAGACAGCTTAATCCTGATTTATTCATTGTCTCTAGAGCTAATCGAGAAGAAAATGTCACTCGAATTATTAGGGCTGGAGCAGATAAGGTTTCGATGCCAAATCAAATAGGCGGATTCCATATGGCAACAATGCTTATGAGGCCACATGTTATTGACATTTTAGATTCATTATCAACCAACAAAAGCGCCGATTTACAGGTGAAGGAAGTCTCTGTCCCTAAGAGTTCAAGAGTTAGCGGGCACAGACTAGAAAATATTCTAAAGCACGCCGAAGGAATTACTATACTCGCCCTAAATACTGCTAACGGCAATAGCCAAGTTCACCCGACCGGCAGAGAAGTCGTTTATCCTGGTGATAGACTTATTGTAATGGGCACCAGAAATCAGCTACATTCTCTAGAGAAGCTAGTATAATATATCTATGACTAATCATATATTGGGGGAAAACTTACAAGATAGGGTTGTATTCGAAGACAGCAGGGTAATTGTTCTTAACAAGCCCGCTGGCATTTCTATGCACGGTAGAAGCGCCCAAGATGACTCTCTTACGGTAGAGTCGGTATTTCGGAACAAACTGGCCAAGAACGACCCTATACGTGGTGGTATTGTCCATAGAATAGATAAGGACACCTCAGGCATTGTCATAATGGCCAAGACAGACCCTGAGCTTGAGTTTTTACAGTCTCAATTTGCCAATCGAGAAGTAGAAAAAAAATACATTGCGCTGGTGTGGGGCCATTTAAAACATCCCAGAGCTAGAATTGAATTGCCGATTAAAAGATCTACAAAAGCCCCCAATAGAATGTCTATTGATGTTCAGGGTAAGATGGCAATATCGGAGTATAAAGTTATTAAAGATTATGCTAAGTATAGCTTGATTGAGGTGTCAATTCATACTGGCCGCACACATCAAATCAGAGTCCAATTAGCACATATGGGGCACCCAGTAGTTGGTGATAGACTTTATGGCGGCAAACCAACTCCTCCGGGCCTTAGTAGGCAGTTTTTGCATGCTGAATATTTGTCACTTAGGCTTGGCGATTCAGAGGACAAAAGAGCTTTTGAAGCTCCCTTGCCAGCAGACTTGCAGATTTTTTTGGATAGTGCCGATGAATGAATTGGTAATAAATTCAAAAACGTTATCGCAAATAAAGACTGCTGAAAATTATACCTCACACGCCTATATATTTGTTGGTAAAGAGGGTTTGGGTAAGACTCTTTCTGCTAGGCTATTTGCGGAAAAAATTATCGGTAGCCATTCCTCTGTGGGCGATAGGCAGAGATGGATTATGCTTGTTGATCCAATCGATGGCAAAAAGATATCAATTGAGCAGATGCGCAAAGTAAGAAAATACTGCAACAACTCAACACCTGAAAATATTGCCAATAAAGTAGTAATTATTGACAGGGCAGAAAATATGGGCGTAGATGCCTATAATTGCCTCCTTACCTTGCTTGAAGAGCCACCCCCAAAGACAGTTATTATTTTGGTATCTCATAATAAATACAGCATACCAAAAACTGTTCTTTCTAGGTTACAAACAATAAATTTTTATCCACCAAATATGAATCAGCTAAGTGAATTAATTAATGAATCCGGGCTTTCAAGTGAGTTAGTTGAATTTTCAGCTAAATTGCCCGCTAAAATAGTGGCATTCACAAATCGTAAAGAAGAGATAGAAAGATTAATAAAAAACGCCAATGACTTCCTGGGGGGTGGCACAAAAGATAGATTAATGCTAATATCTACAATCTCAGATAAAATTGAGGCAAAAGAATTCATGGACTTTATTGGTGCATCCCTTCAGTCTCGTGTTGCCGATAAAGACTGGATAAGAAAATCTGAGGGCTTGATTTTAGCCCAGTCACATCTGTACAATAATGGAAATACTAAACTAGTAATGGAAAATTTAGCGTTGGAGTTTTAATGATAATAGAAGTACTAATATTTGTTTCACTATTTGTTCTTACTTTTCTTTTGCTGAGCAAATACAAGATTGGGTTCGTGGAGAGAATAGTCGATAACCTGGCTGTTTTGCCAGTTAGTCATGATGCAAGATTAGAAACCTTGCTAGATATGGCGGGCAGGTATTATGCAGAAAAAAATTATTTAGCTGCCGAAAAAGCCTACTTAAAAGTACTGAAGGTAGATCATAAAAATAGTCTGGCCTATTCGCGTCTCGGATTTATTTATTCTCACTTCGGCCAAGTGGACGATGCAATCGAATGCTTTCAGATTGTAGCTGATAATTATCCGAACTCAGCAAGCTATTACAATCTTTCTATGATGCTTTTTAAGAACCGTAGATTCAAACGCTCAGCTCAGGCCCTTGAAAAGTCGATAGATATGGAAGAAACTCCAGCTAGGCTAGTAGCCCTCGCTAGAGTTTATAGGGTGATGGGCTCTTATGATAAGCAAATCAGGACACTTAAGCGATCTTTAGAGCTTGAACCCGATGGTGTTTCAATCATGCAGTTACTCGCTGAGGCCTATATTCATGAGGGCATGAAAAAAGAAGCCGAAAAGATGTTCAGGGATATCTTGAAAATAGACCCCAATAACCTCAGGGCTAAGCAGGCTTTGACTACTCAGACCACCTTGAAGAATATGTAATAAGCTGGTATGCTATAGTTTGCATTTATACCTGTAAATTGCTAAATTAGCCACCCTAGCTCAGGGGTAGAGCACTTCCATGGTAAGGAAGGGGTCGCGGGTTCAAATCCCGCGGGTGGCTCCATATTATAAATATATTTATGCCGGGTTACCCAAGCGGTCAACGGGGGCTGACTGTAAATCAGCTGACATACGTCTTCGGGAGTTCGAATCTCTCACCCGGCACCATGCCGACGTAGCTCAATTGGCAGAGCAGCTGTTTTGTAAACAGCAGGTTGCGGGTTCGAGTCCCACCGTCGGCTCCAGGAATTATGAAGAAATCACAAAACAAACATTTAAAATTATCCAAAGATAAAAAATTACTCGGCGTAGTGGGTGGCGTGGCCGAGTATTTTAATTTAGATAAATCACTAGCTAGGATATTAGCCCTTATAGCTATTGTCATGGCCGGTATAATACCCGGGTTTATAATTTATTTTATTATTGGTTCGGTTATTATGTCTGACAAATGAAGCCCTAATGGGCTTTTTTTGAATCCCAGTATATTTTGAGTACTGATGCCAATATAATGCTCCCTAGCCCAAATAGCGCAATTAGAGACATCGCGGCTCGTATGTCAGCAGGCTGCTCACCCCAAATTGGCCTAAATATTATAGGCAATACTGGGGCCGAAAAAAGCACAATAGGCTGAAGCTGAAATTGACGAGAAGGTGACTTTTTGATGTTTGGGGATTTTGTTATGTATGCAAAAATAGATGAAATTATCATAAAAGCTACAGTTATTTCTATTAACCAGCCAGTGAAATTTTCATAAGGAACACCAAAGAATATTCCTCCTTTGGTCCAAATATATATGCTATTTACTGTTGAGTTTACTGGATCTGCAGCAAGGTCCGTGAGCGTCGCTACAAGTCCACCAAAAATGCTTAGCCATATTATTTTGTAACCTTTTATTATTCCAAAGTCACCCAAAAGTATTCGTATTACCCAGTAGGTGCCGTAGGTAATAGAGAAGTAAGTAAGCATTAGAAGGGGAGGCACACCTCCGATTAAAGGGCCATTTCCAATGGTATTGTAGTAGTAGTCCCCAAATAATTTTCCTGTATTTACGCCAAGGTATTCAGCAGTGTAGGTGACTATGCAGACTACTATAAAAAATATAAAAATATTTTTTTTGCCTAAAAATCTGCTACCATGCATAAAAATAAAAATTGTAGGCAATAGGTAAGTCAAAATTGCCAAAGCGCCATTCCCGAAGCTAATGAAGCTGGTGAGTACTATAAGGGCTAGTATTGTCCATCTTAGCCAGTTTAGTTTATCGAGTTTATTTCTTATATTAAGCATAAAGCCTCCTTAAAGAAATATACTATCAATTATGCATAAGCGCAATAATCATCTAGGCAGTATACTTTTTAGCCATTTAAAATTGATCAGTTTCAGGATAATATAAATGAATAAAAACGATACCAGGGTATTATATACAAAAGTTGTGTCTCGAACCCAATACCTGAGTAGCAAAGTCATGATTCCACCAACCACATATGCTCTAAGAGAATTCCTTCCCAATTCGCCAATTAGCCAATCTAGCCGCTTTGATATAAAAGGAGTAATTTTTTTAAATATGAAAAATACTCCAGCTGATAAAATGATGAATATGGGTAATCTTAGTATGCCCGACCTGTTATTGTATAAGTACACTTCGGTGAAGGGGTTGCGCTGAAATTTGTAAAGTGTCAGCGATCTTGTGATCGAATTTATATTTAAATCGCTCGGTATTTTAATAAAATTTGTTAAATAATTTAAAATAATAATGGATAGTATTAATAGTATTGATGCAGTTTCTATATTTTTTTTGGTATTGCTACTAAATTTATCATAATAAAATTTAATCTCATCGTAGTAATAACCAAAGCTGAGTCCTAATAAAAAATAGGTCAACATGTAAAAATAAAAAACATCAAAAGGGAAAATAGCTAATCTTGGCTCAAACCAACACAATATTGCTATGCCCATTACCAAATACCACATATTTTTTTTTAGTAACCAAAGCATGGGTATTGATATTATTAGAAATATTACATAAAACCTTAAAAAGTCAGACCACCCAAATATGGCATTTAATTTGATCATCTCCCAGAATAAGTTATTAATATTTTTAAAAATACTCGGCTGGTAAAAAGGAATAGATCCACTAATCTTATATACGAAATATATTATGAGCAGACTCAGTAATGATGAGCAAATTAGTATGATGTATAGACTTAAGGCTCTCTTTGCTAATTTATTTGCAATGAATGATAGGCTTTTTGTATTTTTATACTCAAATCCCCTGATCAGTCCAACCATTAATCCTGAAATAAAAAAGAAACCCTCGGCTGCTGATATCCACATTCCGCCTCTTCCTGTAAAATACTGCCAGGCTGATGGGTAAAGCGATAAATGATTTAGCAGTATGCAAATCATCAAATACCCTCTTATGTAGTCAAAAACAACTAGTCTTTTTTTATCTAATATAAAACACCCCCTTATTTAGTAACTATTGTAGCATTTAATGAGCCCTAGCTCATTATTCGGCTAAATTTTCGGATAGTGATTCTTTGGCTTTTTCCGTTATGCTTGTAGCATTATTTGCTATCTCATCTATGGTCTCTTCTTCGATTTGTGATTTGAAGATATCAAAATTTGGTACTTTAGACATAATGTAATTTTCTACTTCAACATCATTGCCAGTATCGATTAGGCTACTAATTTTATCTAAGTCTTCATCGGACAGTAGCTCGGTTAATTTATTTAAAATCCTAGTACTAACTGAATTAGAAACTTGTTGCAGTAGCGCCTGCTGTGTTAGTGGATCAGAGTTTTCTAGGCCTAATTTTTTTATTATTTCTTCTTTGCTCATAATTTTATGTACCTCCCTATTTAAGAATTGACTACCGATAGGTCAATATCTGCAGGCCCTGCACCGAGTCGCGAAATTATATCATTGGCATTTAGTCCCTGCTTTAACATGCCAGCTAAGCTGTTCATCATATTCGCTGAACCTTCATTGCCAATTCCTGGCGTCGTAGACAGTCTTCCTAGAACTAAGTCTAGGTTTCTTCCTTGGGGCTCAGTTAATTTGCCAATGACCGCTTCTCTTGCAATTTTCATGTTTTCAAGCGCAGCTGTAACCTGAGGAGATGGAATGAGTTCTCCGTTTGTAACAGCGCTCATTTGGTTGCTAAAATCTGCTGATGCAGTAGGCCTTGAAGTTGATAGACCCTTATACCAAAACTCTTCTGCCGAATGAGTCTTGGGTGGTGTCGGTGCGGGCGCGTGCGATATTCCTCTAAGTACAGGCAATGCACCAAGTACTGTTCCTGCTACTGCACCTCCTTTTTTACTACGCCTAACTGTGTTTGATTCTTTCTCGGCTCCAGTAGTATATCCCTCAATCGTTGTTAGGTCCGATCTATCGAGCTGCTTTCCTCCAATAAAATCACCAGCGGCCCTTACGGCATTGTAGCCACCAAATGCCCCTAGCATTGAGCGTCCAGCAATACCTACAGCAGCAATTGGGACTATTCCGGTGATAGTGCCAGTTATTGCCATAGCTGAGAATGCTACACCAGCCACAAATCTAGCACCTTTGTGCTTTTTGAGCCAGTTATTAACCTTTGCTAGTCTTGGATGAGCTTTTTCGCGCTGCTCAACCATTTCGGCGTCTACTCGGTTTCTTATGGACGCAACCATTTCAACGGCAGACTCTTGCATTCTCTGTTCAATGTTTGAAAGCTCTTGGCTGGCTGCTAGTATTTCTTTGCCGATGTTGGCATATTCTGATTCGTTTTGCTCCAATTGCTGAGTGTAATGCACAATTTCGGCCTGTGATAGGTCTGGATCTTCTAGGGCTGAGCGTAATTTTGTAACATTTTCTGCAATCTGTGCCTGTTTGGCTTTTAATTGTTCGATAGATTCTTTGATTTTTTCTGCTTCAGCAGCTTCTTTTTCTGCTGCTCTATCTAAAAACTCATGAAAAGTCTGCTGGAGCTGTGCTTCTGCAGTATCAAATTGAGCTTGTTCTTGCTTGCCACCACCAAATATTTTTTCTTTTTGAATTCTTGCTGCAGCAAATGAAACTATAGATGCAGCGAGTGCTGCTTCGGCAACTCGTTCAGCTTCTTCGGGGCCATTTTCCACTGGTGGCTTTTCAACAGGAGGGTTTTCTTCTGGAGGTCCGTCTTTCGGCGGTTCTTCTTTACCTTTTATGAAAAATGGCACTCCCTCAACTTCATCTTCTGGTGGGAAAGCATCTTTTTTACCTTCAGTATTGTTTTTTTCCTGATCTTTTATATAGAATGGCACCCCTTCGACTTCATCTTCCGGAGGGAAGGCATCATTTTTGCCGCCATTCTTCTCTTCACCTTTTACATAAAAGGGCACTCCCTCAACTTCATCTTCCGGAGGGAAAGAAACGTTTTTGTCGCTACCTTCGTCAGGTCCAGGCTGATTGGCAGAGGCATTTTCTACCCTATCCCAGAATTCGTCATGTGCTTTGGCAAGGGCATCTCTATCACTCATTCCCTCGGATTTAAGTTCATCTATTCTTTTGCTTACCGCTTCGCCTATTTTCTGGTAGCCACTTTCGATATCTTTAGGTGCACCTTCTTGCCCTTGATCGTCAGTATTTTCATTATTTTCACTTTGATTAGCTTCAGATTTTAGCCTATTCCATTCTTCTTCACCTTCTCTGATCTGATCGGCGTTGGATCTAATGGTGTCTAAGTTCTTGTCGCTCAAAAACCTTCCGCTAGGGTCATGGCCCCTGCCTTCATCGTCAATTTTAACTACATCAGAAATATCTTCCTTGGGTTTATCAAGTGTATAGGGCTCATTGCCCATGGCTCCTGCAAGTGCAGTTTCACTGACACCATTATTTTCGTCTTTAATTCTTTGTAGTTCAGTTTGTAAGTGGCTAGGTTGCGCAGGTATGACGTCTGGACTGTTGGAGGCTGATTCAGGCAAAATTAATCCTTTTATTTAATTTATGGTTAGTACGATTTTACAATAATAATACTTATGTTGTAAAGAAATTGTTAATGTTTATGTATAATAATCTTATGCATTTTCCAGTAAACACAATCCACTGGTACATCGGTTTGCCCTTCGCGGCCTTTATAGGCGCCAGGGGAATTATTCAATACCGAAAAGATGGCAGTAAGCTCAACGAGTACATTGGTTTAACAGGCTTGATATACAGTCTTTGCTTTATGGCTTATGGTATCCCTGCCTTGATCACAGTAAATAGCAATATATTGACCGTATCTACTATCATTGGTGACATACTTCAATTTATTGCATTATTTTTTATGTGGCTTGCTGTGGTAAGAGTTTATGCGGCTAAAAAACCATTTCTTAGAGGGGTAATTTTGACTTTAGTGGCCCTGCTTTTTGTTGCTAGCGTTTACCTGTCCCTTAAGACAAATCTTGCAAATCCAGTCACTTTGGTCCAGCTTGCTGATGGTAGCTGGAATATCAACTTTGCATTTAGTGGCTTGTATTCAATTGTAACAGGACTTCAATACGTAAGTTTCCTTCTTCTGTCGGCCTTTTTTGCATCTCAAGCAAGATTTAGCAGTGATAAATTTAAAAAAGTTAGAATATACTCAATTTCAATTTTATTATTTTTAGTGGGCGCTGTTTATGTTATTCAGCCGGCCCTGTCTGCCTCTCAGAACTTTAAATCCGTAACGGTGCTTCTGGCTGCAAGCTTAGCAGTAGCGGGTATTTTTATCGCAGCAACTTTATTACTTGGTGAGCGCAAAAATAAATAGTTTAGCCTAAGAGGTTACGAGCTTCATTTTTGACCACATTTGATTGGTCTATTTTTTGCGTAGCAAGTACTGGCAAATCAATATAAAAAGTAGAACCTTCGCCCAGTCTACTGTCTAGCCCTAATTCGGCATTGATTCGTCTTGCTAATTTATTAGATATATAGAGTCCAAGCCCCGTACCTTCATTTACTCTTGTAAGTGGATTCTCTGACCTCCAAAATTTATCGAAAACCCTATCTTTATCTCCTTCCGAAAGACCTATGCCGTGATCTTTGACTGAGATTCTTATTTTTCCACTAGATTGTTTTTGCGCAGTTATATCTACGCTACCTTTATCTGAGTATTTAATAGCATTGCTTAAGAAATTTTGTAATATTTCTTTTAAATAAAGCTTAGAAGTGGTCAGCTTAGAAATGTTTGATTCAATAGTGGTTTTTATTATTATGGATTTTTGTTTGGCTTTTTCTGAAGACAGATCTATGACTTCCGAAATAAGGCTGCCAATATCAAAAGTCTCAATGTCCATTTCCTTGTTTTCTCTCTCTGCCCTAGATAGTGTAGAGAGGTCATTGACCATTTCAGATAGAAATAGTATTTTTTGATGCGCTTTTTCCATTGAATCCATAGTGTTTTTGTCATTAAAGTGTGCACGCTTATACATAAGTTGAGCCATTGATACATTTGCTTCTGCAACCGTTATTGGGGTGCGCAATTCATGACTAACTACAGATATGAAATCTTCCCTTTCTTCCTCCAGGGATTTTTGCTTAGTGATATCACGCAGCAATATTGTGTATCCAGTTTCATGGGTAATAGGGGTGGATGAACCTGCCTTGCTAATGTTTATCTCAAGCATAATATTTTCTTTGTCGCTTCTTTTGATGTGGTAATCAGTTTTTTTTGAAATATACTTTGTTTCATGAATAACCTGAATAATGTCTATTGGATTATTTTCTTTATCAAAAAGTTCAATTATGCTTTGAATTTTTTTACCATTCAAATCCGAATGAGTATTTAAAATGTCCAGAGCAGCTGAGTTATAAGTATTGACTTCCCCATCTTCATTAATCGAAAGAACCGCTTCCGTCATGCTGTTGATGAGGGCCAGAAGCCGCTGATGTTCATATTCGGCCCTGCTAGTTTTTTCTGCAAGGTTTGTTCTGACTTCTTTGGTCCCGAGTATGATTCGGCTAAGAATTAATGAGGCGCCACTAATTAAAATAAACCACTGAAGGTATATTATTATGTTTTGCTGATTGATATTGCTCTGAACATAAAGTCCACCAAATAATGTTATGAGCAGTGCCATTAGGCTTATCACTAGTCCTTTTAGTTGATAGTAATATTCAGACAAATAAGCCAGCAGAATCCATAATACTAAGAAATATCCAACCGTAGGCATTACAAAAATAAGTACAAAAGCTAAAGCAAAATGGTAGCTAATAAGGTAGGGAATGTGGTTTTTGGTGAATTGCAGTTTTGGTATGTAGTTTGTGAGCGCAAAAACTATAATCGTTCCTACTGTTGCAAAAACTATAGCTGAGTTTTTGCTGTATGTTAGGTCAAAATAAAAACTTACCAAAATTAATAAACTAGAAATAATTACCAAGGGAGAAGTAGTTCTAGCATCCAGAATTGATTCTTCGCTTTTGTCTAGCAAAAGAGGAGCTTCTTTTTTAGCCATAACTATTATTATAGCAAAAAACATCTTTAACTGGCTCTTAAAAATAGGTAAACAAAAAGACGCAATGCGTCCTGAATAATTTCTGGCAGGGGTGGCAGGAATCGAACCCGCGGCCTTCGGTTTTGGAGACCGACGCTCTAGCCATCTGAGCTACACCCCTTTGAATATGAAGTATTTTACCAAAAAACTGCCCGGATTTCACCTAGTAGGCAAGATAAGCATAAGCTATAATGATTAGCATATGCTTAAAATCAATAATGTATCTAAGATTTACCAGCTAGGCGATGTTGAAGTTCCGGCTCTTTACAATGTTAGCCTTAAGGTCGAAGAGGGTGAGATGCTTTGCATCATGGGGCGAAGCGGGTCCGGAAAAAGCACTCTTTTGCGAATGCTTGGATTAATAGATAGCCCAACAAAAGGAAAAGTATTCCTTTCAGATAAGGACGTGGGCAAATTAAAGGAAAAAGAAAGATCAAGAATCAGACTGGAAAATATGGGCTATGTATTTCAAGAGTATGCCTTGCTTTCCGAGCTTACGGCCCTGGAGAATGTTTATTTGCCGGCCAAGATGCTTGGAAAATGGCCCAAGGAATACAAAGAGAGGGCTATAACACTGCTTGACGCCGTAGGTTTGCTAGATAGAATGAAGCATCTACCAAGACAACTATCTGGAGGTCAGCAACAAAGAGTAGCAATCGCTAGGGCAATGGTAAATAAGCCTCAGATAATTTTTGCAGACGAGCCAACTGCCAATCTCGACACCAAAGCGGGCAAAAATGTCATGGACACACTTTATTGGCTCAATAAAAACTACAAGACTACTATAGTATTTGTAAGCCATGATGAGGCTGATAAAAAATATGCCAGCAGAATAGTGCGCCTATTGGATGGACGTATTGTTAGGCGGAGGACAGTTTAGTGCGAAGAAGTCTTTCCGTCGCTAATTTTTTGGCCCGCAAATTAGTCGCCAGATCTAGTTGGGGATTAAACTTCATGGCT
>Ga0214921_10002289_pt1 | contig 31356 bp, 30 predicted proteins | sample LL1505_MetaG_FD_177992 | JGI IMG/M metagenome (GOLD analysis project Ga0214921, IMG submission 177992) | Freshwater microbial communities from Lake Lanier, Atlanta, Georgia, United States - LL-1505 | ecosystem: Environmental > Aquatic > Freshwater > Lake | place: USA: Georgia | collected... | reverse complement strand
GGGCGCCCGAAATCCATCGAAGGTGATGTCTGCGTAAGCAAGATCATGGACGACCAGAATGTCGTGCTCGCGCGCGAGGGCAACGATGCGCTCGAAGAAGGGCAACTCAACGCAGATCGCGGTCGGATTGCTGGGGAAGCCCAGGATCATCATCTTGGGCTTTTTGCCCTCCGTCGCGAGATCGGCGATCGCATGTTCGATCCCGGCAATGAAATCGACCCCGGGCTCCATCGGAACCGAACGGATGTCGGCGCCGGCAATCACGGCGCCATAGATATGAATCGGATAACTGGGGTTGGGTACCAGCACGACATCGCCACGATCGAGCGTTGCGAGCATCAAATGTGCAAGACCTTCTTTGGAGCCAATCGTAACGATGGCCTCTGAATCCTGATCGATCTCCACATGGAACCGGCGGCCATACCAGTCGCTGATGGCTTTGCGCAATCGCGGAATCCCCTTGGACACCGAATACCCATGGGTATCGGGCCGCTGGGATGCTTCGACCAGCTTGTCAACGATGTGCTGGGGGGTCTCGCCGTCAGGGTTGCCCATGCTCATGTCAATGATGTCTTCGCCGCGGCGGCGCGCAGCCATCTTGAGCTCGGCAGTGATATTGAAGACGTAAGGCGGCAGACGCGCAATACGCGTAAATTCGCGTTCCGACATAGCTTTAGATACCGAGTTTGGTGCGCAACATCCGATAATGTAGCAATTATCGATGGAGTTACCGTGAAGTTGCATGTCGAAGGGGCCGGCTTCGGCTCCAGAATTACCGCCTATGGCGATGACTGGATTGAGGTCGACCGGGTACGTCACCAGGGCGCTCTGGCCCTGATGCCAGAGCGCGGTGTCATGCCCTGGCCAGAAGCGCAATTTGAGGCGCTGACGGCCGCGCATTTCGATGGCCTGATCGAGTGGCAGCCCGACGTTGTTCTGCTCGGTACGGGCGCCCGGCTAAAGTTCCCCCATCCACGGCTAGTCGCCGGTCTCGCCGCCATTCGGGTGGGTGTCGAGGCCATGGACACGGCAGCCGCGTGTCGCACCTACAACGTGCTCGCTGGCGAGGGGCGGCGCGTAATTGCCGTCTTTTTACCGACTGTCCTAATCCCTTAATCGTCAATTAATAGGCTTGTGATAATGTCAAAGAGTGAGCAAATTGAAGTTCCCGTGATCCCGACAGTCGGCCAGCGCGTGCCCGATTTCGTGGTCCCCTCGACCGCTGGCGAATTCCGTCTGGGCGATCAACGCGGCGTCGCCGTTGTCCTTTATTTTTATCCGAAAGACAACACCCCCGGGTGCACGGACGAGAGTCTGCAATTCCGCGACCGGCAGGATGCGTTCACGGCGGCCGGAGCCCTGATTGTTGGATGTTCGCGGGACAGCCTGAAGTCTCATACCAATTTCCAGACCAAATTCGAGTTGCCATTCGCGTTGCTGAGCGACGCGGACGAGGCGCTTTGTGGGCTGTTTGATGTCGTCAAAGCCAAGACCATGTATGGCAAACCCGTGCGCGGAATCGAACGTTCAACTTTTCTGATTGACCGATCTGGGCATCTTGCAAAAGAGTGGCGCAAGGTCAAAGTAGCCGGGCACGCCGACGAAGTCCTGGCGGCCGTCCAGGCACTTCCCCCGGAAGCTTGAAACCCGCCCCCCCAGCCACCCAAACGCCTGTCATCCGCATGCCGCTGCCCAAAGCTCCGTCCAAACCCGCGTCTCCTTTCGCCTTGACAGACGACGTTCGGGCTCGCCCCATCCGCGGCAAGGGCACGAAGCCTGTGGCCCCGGTTGCCGACGAACACGAACTTGAGGGCGAATTTCAACCCGACTTGCTGGATCCAGTGCGCGCCAGGGCTGTCGATTCGAACGATAGCCCCGCAACGGGACCGACTGCGTCGATGAGCTCTGGCCGATCGGGTTCTCGAGCCGCGTTGTTAAACGAGCCTGCAGGCGCCGCGACAGCGCCGGTGAAATCACGACGAGGGAGCAAAAGCGGCGCTGGCAGCGGAGTTGGCACCGTTGTGGGAAAACCCGCTGAAGTTAACGCAAAGGCTGGCGCCGAAACTGCTCTCGAGGCAGTCGCTGCTAAGAAGACCGTATCGCAGGACGCACAAACCAAGTCACGCTCAGGGCGGGTCCGTGCCACATCGCTTGAGCCCGGCGGCAAGACCCTTCGGCCGCGTCTTTTCGTGCTGGACACCAACGTGCTGATGCACGACCCAACCTCGTTATTCCGCTTTGAAGAGCACGACATCTTCCTGCCGATGGTGACGCTCGAAGAGTTGGACAACAACAAAAAGGGCATGACTGAGGTCGCCCGAAACGCCCGGCAGGCGAGCCGTTCAATCGAGGCCTTGATTGGCGATCTGAGCATCAGCCTGTCCCCCATGCGCGCTGACGCGCCAAAAGATGGATCGGCCGACGCGGCGGCGCCACTCGCGCACCTGATCGAGGAGGGTGTCCGCCTCGACAAACTCGGAAATCGGGAAGCCACTGGGCGACTGCGGCTCCAGACAACCGCCCTACCCTCGACCACCCTGCCCTCAAGCCTGGCATCGACCAAGGCTGACAATCAAATCCTCGGTGTGGTCCACGCACTGCAGGAGCGGTGGCCCAATAGCGATGTCGTTCTGGTGTCCAAAGACATCAACATGCGCATCAAGGCCCGCGCCCTGGGTCTGCGGGCTGAGGACTATTTCAATGATCAGGTCGTTGAAGACACCGACCTGCTTTATTCGGGCGTCCTGCAGTTGCCGGCCGACTTCTGGGATCGGCATGGCAAGGGTATGGAAAGCTGGCAGCAAGGCGGCGTTACTTACTACCGCATTACCGGGCCTCTCGTGCGCCAGTTTTTGCTCAATCAGTTTGTCTGGTTTGAAGGTCAACTGCCGCTGGCTGCGCAGGTTCGAGAACTCAACGGCAGTACTGCCGTGTTGCAGACATTGCGCGACTTCGGACACCACAAGAATTCGGTTTGGGGTATCAGCGCGCGCAACCGCGAGCAGAACTTTGCATTGAATCTGCTGACCAACCCCGATGTGGATTTCGTCAGCCTGCTGGGTCAGGCGGGTACCGGAAAGACCCTGCTGGCCCTCGCGGCCGGACTGTCTCAGGTACTGGAGAGCAAGCGCTACAGCGAAATCATCATGACGCGCGCAACGGTCCCCGTCGGCGAAGACATCGGTTATCTACCAGGCACAGAAGAAGAGAAAATGCAGCCCTGGATGGGCGCGCTTGAAGACAACCTCGAGGTGCTCAATAAAGGCGAAAGCGGTGGCGACTGGGGACGTTCCGCTGCGAACGATCTGATCAAGTCGCGGGTCAAGGTCAAGTCGATGAGCTTCATGCGCGGTCGTACCTTTTTGGGTAAGTACCTGATCATCGATGAAGCGCAGAACCTCACCCCCAAACAGATGAAGACGCTGGTGACACGCGCAGGTCCGGGGACGAAAGTGATCTGTCTGGGCAACATTGCGCAGATCGATACGCCCTATCTGACCGAGGGATCTTCAGGCCTGACCTACGTGGTCGATCGTTTTAAAGGCTGGGGTCATGCGGGGCATATCACCCTGCAGCGTGGCGAGCGCTCAAGGTTGGCCGACTACGCGGCAGACGCCCTGTAAAGACTAAAAACTTGCGCCGGGCGTGTAGTTCTCGAAGCGCGTGAACTGACCGGCGAACGTTAATCGTATCGTTCCGATCGGGCCGTTACGCTGTTTGCCGATGATGACCTCGGCGGTGCCTTTTTCGGGGGAGTCTGGGTTATAGACCTCGTCCCGATAAATAAACAGAATCACGTCGGCATCCTGTTCAATACCGCCAGATTCGCGCAGGTCGCTCATCACCGGGCGCTTGTTGGGCCGCTGCTCGAGCGAGCGGTTGAGCTGGGACAACGCGATTACAGGGCAATTCAGTTCTTTCGCTAAAGACTTAAGCGAGCGGGTCATTTCAGAAATTTCGGTGGCCCGGTTTTCGTTACCCCCACTGCCCGACATCAGCTGCAAATAATCGATGACCACTAGCCCAAGGCGGCCCTGTTGGCGCGCGAGCCGTCGGGCCCGGCCACGCAGGTCGATCACGGACAGGGCTGGGGTTTCATCGATGAACATCGGCATGTCCTGCATCCGCCCGATCGCGCCAGTTAGCCGCGACCAGTCGTCATCGTTGAGGCGCCCCGTACGCAATCGGTTGCTGTCGATCCGACCGATCGAGCAGAGCATCCGCGTCGCTAGCTGGCTTGCCCCCATCTCCATGGAGAACACCGCGACCGGCAACCCGGCCTCGAGCGCAACGTGTTCACCGAGATTCAAACTAAATGCCGTCTTACCCATCGATGGGCGGCCCGCGACGATGATGAGATCACCACCCTGCAAACCCGAGGTCATACGGTCGAGGTCGGCATAACCCGTCGGTACACCGGTGACGTCACTGCCACCACCCGCGTCATAGAGCTCGCTGACCCGCGTCAGCACCTCGCCTACAAGACTCGTAATGTCGGTGAAGCCCGCTTTGCCGCGAGCACTTTCTTCGGAAATCCGAAAAATCGTCGACTCGGCTTCATCGAGCAGCTGGCGCGTCTCGCGGCCTTGCGGATTGAGTGCATCCGTCGCAATTTTGTCCGCAGACGAAATCAATCGACGCAAGGTCGATCGGTCCCGAACAATCTCGGCATAACGCCGCACGTTTGCGGCTGAGGGCGTCTCGGTCGCGAGAGAATTGAGATAAGAAAGCCCGCCGGCTTCGTCTGCGTGCCCCCCATTGTTGAGGGCATCAAAGACCGTGACCACGTCAGCCGGTCGGGTCGCGTCGATCAACCGCGCGATCGCCTGAAAAATCAGACGATGATCGTATCGGTAGAAATCATCGGCCCGAAGGATACCGGCCACGGAGTCCCAGGCCGGGTTATCAATCAGTAGCGCACCGAGAACTGATTGCTCAGCCTCGACGGAATGAGGCGGTAGCCGCAGCGCGGCGACCTCGGGGTCACCGGCTGCCGCCAGGCCGACGCCAAGCGTTGACATGCTGGCGTTAGAACTCAGGCGACCCGAGGCCGAGGGCTTTGGCGACTTTAGGCCGCTTTGACGGCCACTCTCACATCCACCACGACATCGGTATGTAGCGCAACGCGCACCGCATGCTCGCCGAGGGCCTTGAGAGGACCATCAGCCAGACGCACCATGGTCTTTTCGACCTTGAAGCCTTCGCGGCCAAGTGCAGCAGCGATATCGGCCGAGCCGACGGAACCGAACAAGCGCCCGTCGACGCCTGCCTTCTCGAGGATCGTGACGAGGTGGCCGCCGAGTTTTTCGCCTGCCGCCGCTGCAGCAGCGAGTCGATCGGCTTCGACTTTTTCGATCTCAGCACGACGGGCAGCGAACTCCGCCAAGGCCGACTGAGTCGCACGACGCGCCTTGCCCTGTGGAATCAGAAAATTCCGGGCATAACCGTCTTTGACTTTAACAACCTCGCCGAGCTGGCCCAGGTTGACTACTTTTTCGAGCAGGATGATCTGCATGGTATTGAACTCCGGAACGGATCAGCGCGATCAGTGGCGATCGGTATAAGGAAGGAGCGCCAGAAAGCGCGCCCGCTCGATGGCCACGCCCAACTGACGCTGGTAACGGGCTCGGGTACCCGTCACACGGGCCGGCATGATCTTGGCGTTTTCAGTCAGATAGTCACGTAAGACGTCGATGTCTTTGTAATCGATCGTGACGACCTTCTCAACAGTGAACCGACAAACCCGCTTGCGCTTGAAAAGCGCGCTCTGGGCGGGCTTCTTCAGCTTGTTGCGGTCCTTCATATTGCGGCGGGCGAATGACATGGGATTTCTCTCTAAAGTTGGATCGGTGCGGCGAGTGCGATTTCGAATTGAGTCAGATGCAGAATCAGACCTTTGCCGTTGCGCGAGCGCGGTGCAAGGAACCCCTGCATCGAGAGACTTGCTCCGAGGGCTACCCGATCGAGTTGCTCAGCCAGTGGGCCGGCAGCTCGGATCGAAAGCTCCATCGTGACGTCCCGTGGGATACCAGCTTCGATCTGCGTTGAACGGTGATGAACCGTTGCACCAAGTATCGGAATACCAGCTGGGCTCCAGCGTAAGGCGTCGCGGGCAAGAAAATCAGCGATCAGGTGGACCGTGTTACCACGCTCCAACGGAATCAACCCATCATCTGTGGCGCGTAATCCGGTGCAGCCTTGCGGGCTTCCTCGCGTTGGATCGTGCGGATCATGGGCGACTGCCCCGTCTCGGCCTTATCCATCTTGAGAATCAGGTGGCGCAACACCGCATCATTGAACTTGAACGCGTGTTCGAGTTCATCAAGCGTGGGTTGATCGCACTCAATGTTGACGAGGACGTAATGCGCCTTCGACACCTTCGCGATCGGGTATGCGAGCTGGCGCCGGCCCCAATCTTCAACCCGATGAATCTGACCGGACGTCCCGATCTCGGATCCTTCGATCATCGTTTTATACCGCTCGATCATTGCGGGCACCTGCTCGCTCTGATCGGGGTGGACGATGAATACCACCTCGTAATGACGCATCTTTACTCCTAGTGAGCCCTGCGGACTCGGTCAGCTTTCCCTCTGATCGTGGCATTGACAGATTTAGCGTCAAACACCCGCCGGGTGGCGTTTTGGCTACCGGGTTGCGTGGCCCGTGCAGCAGGGAAACCCACGATCTTACACGGAATCAGAACCGGATCCAAACCGCAAAGACTCCGATCTGACCATAGACCGATCTGGCATCGATCAAGTCTTGACCGGCGAGGGCAACGGCGCGCCTGTGGCCCAAGCCACGAGATTATCGGCGGCGAGGTTGGCCATCCCCTGACGAGCAGACAGCGTGGCACTGCCCAGATGCGGCGCGAGGACCACGTTCGAAAGTTCCAGGAACCCCGGATGCAGCGCGGGTTCATTTTCGTACACATCCAGACCGGCCGAGAAAATCACCCCGTCTCGTAATGCCTGAACCAGTGCCGCGTCATCGACCACACCACCGCGGGCGATGTTCACGAGCACCGCTGTGGGCTTCATACGCGCCAATTGCTCGGCACCAATCAAATGATGCGTCGCCGGCGTGTATGGCGTGAGTATCACGACAAAATCAGCCTCAGACAACAGGTCATTGAGCGGACGCCAGGTGGCGCCGCCTTCATCCGTTGCACGATTACGGTTGTGATAAATCACGGGCATTTCAAAGCCACGAGCCCGACGCGCAACCGCGCTGCCGATGCGGCCCATTCCGATTACGCCCAGGGTCGCGCCAAACACTTCGCGGCCCAATAACTGATCGAACGCCCACCGGTCCCATTTGCCGTCGCGCAACCAGCGCTCGACTTCAGTGATCCGCCGAGCCGCCGCCATCAAGAGCGCCCAAGCCATATCGGCGGTCGCATCATCCAGCACATCAGGGGTATTGGACACGATGATGCCGCGCTCGGCGCAGGCCGCAAGGTCGATATGATTGAAGCCGACAGTGCCGGTCGCGATCATCCGCATCCGCGGACATTGCTCGAGCAGCGCGCGGTCTATTCGTTCACCCCCTGAAATGAACATGGCATCCGCCTGACTGGCCAAGGCGATGAATTCATCGCGGGGCCGAATCACATCGGCTTCATTGGCATGGATCTGAAAATGCGGCTTCAGTCGCTCCATGGTGCTCGGAAACACCTTGCGTGCGATCAGCAAATTGGGTTGATTCATGATCAAAATTGGGTCAAAAATAAAAGGAAGAGCCCAGCGAAGTTCGGCGGCGGGCCCAAGGAACTGTGATCAAACCGGCGCTTTGATCTCGAAGACCTGTCGCAGGTAGTTCAAGTAGGCCAGATCGTCGCACATGGTCTTCTCTGGCGCATCCGAAAGTTTAGCGACGGGCTGCCCGTTGCACCGAACCATCTTCAGGACAATCTGTAACGGCTGATAACCCAGGTCATTCGTAAGATTGGTGCCAATTCCAAACGACATCCGGGCCCGATGACCAAAACGGCGGAACAACTGAATCGCCAGAGGCACGTTCAAGCCATCAGAAAAAATCATGGTCTTTGTTTTTGGATCAATCCGGTTTTTTTCATAATGGTGAAGAAGTCGATCACCCCAATCAAAAGGGTCGCCACTGTCGTGACGCGCGCCGTCGAAGAGCTTGCAGAAGTAGAGGTCAAAGTCGCGCAGGAACGCGTCCATGCCGTAGACGTCGGATAGGGCAATACCCAGATCGCCCCGATATTCGCGGGCCCAGGTCTCAAACCCGAAAGTTTGCGAATCGCGCAGGCGCGGGCCAAGGGCCTGGCAGGCCTGAAGGTACTCGTGTGCCATCGTACCAAGCGGCAGCAGCCCGTGTTTCATGGCATAAAAAACGTTACTGCTCCCGGCGAAATGTTCGCCCAAGGTCGACCGCAGCGTCAGTAGAACTTCGTCCTGCCAGAGCCTGGAAAAACGCCGTCGGGTTCCATAGTCGGCGACCCGCATTTCGGCCAGTGCGGGGTCCTGAGTGATCAGACTGATCTTGGCCCTGAGGCGATCGCGTCCTTCCTCGTAGTCCGGCAAGCGTTGGGTGTGCTGAAACCAAAGTTCATTGATGATGGCCAGCACGGGAATTTCGAACAAAATCGTGTGCAGCCATGGGCCCCGTACGACGAGTTCGAGTTCGCCCTCGCGCGCCCCGGAGTTGGGGTCATCGGCCTGCACAGGCTCGAGGGAGACGTACTTGGCGTTGAGCTGGAAGAGCGCGAGAAAATCGACAAAGTCGCTCTTGATGAAGCGCAGGCTGCGCAGGTAGTCGAGTTCACGCGGGCGGAAGCGCAGGGTGCATAGCTGCGTAATCTCTTCACGGATCGATTCGACAATGGCGGCCAACGGGATATCCGGCGTCCGGCATTTGAATCGGTACTCAACCTGAGCCCCGGGAAAATGATGCAAAACAACCTGCATCATCGTGAACTTGTACAGGTCCGTATCGAGCAGCGAGGTAATGATCATGCGACGGGTTCCAGAGAACAATCGGAATCAACGGCACCCGGCACAGACATCCCCAGTGGGAAACTCCGCACCCGCACAAACTCCGCTCCAGGCGCGGGTTCTTCAACCAGAGCGACCTGGTCAATGGGCACCGGTTTAGACAGTACGCGATTAAAGGTCTTTTCCGCCAGCGCGAACAATTCGAGCCTTCGGTCCGAGGGCAAAGCCTCGGTGAGCGTGCAGTGAAACCGAAACGCTTCAAACACATAGGGGTAGCCCCAGCGGTCCAAGAACGCAACTTCACGAGCGGTGAGCGGCGACTTCGGTGCGGCCAGGCGACGCTCCATTTCGGCCGCTGACAACTCGGCCCGAAAACCATCAAATCGCTCCACCGCCGACGCAGCCAGTCGATTCAACGCGTCAACAGACACACCAGGGGACGGTCGCAATACGAGAAAATCGCCCAGCCACTGGACACAGAGTGGCACCTCGAAGGGTCGTTGCTCTGCGGCCCATTCGCTCACGGCCGCGATGAGAGTCTTTAAATCAAACCCGGGCGCCAGTCGAAAGGGCGCCTTCAGGGTTGCGTGAAATCCATAGCGGCGGGGTGCCGAGGTCCAGGCGGCGGCTGGCTCAAACTCGTGACTCAACCACTGACGGCCCAAGTGCCCAAGTTCAGTGTCGGGTGAAAAATACAGAGCCCAACGTCGAGTCGTGTGCAATCGCACCGTGGGCACATCCGTTTGACGAACCGTCATCGCATTGTCATCGGGAAAGATGATCGTAGGGTGGTCGTGGTCGATCACGATTCAATCCTTACACACAACACGCTTTTCGATCCAGAATCCGGCCCATGAATTTGCCCGATGCATGCGCCCACCCGTTGGGTCCCAACCCTCAGGGGCCCAATCATCCCGGCGGGATCCGAGGCGATCGACTGTCGTTGTTGGCCTGTTCAGACGCCAAAATTCTGGCTCAACTGCTGCTGCCGTGGGCCGAGATCGAGCGGACCTGGTTGCGCCGGCCTGAGAGCGGTTTAGTGATGGTACAGGGGCGAACCGGTGGTACCGGCACCCGTTTTAATCTGGGCGAAATGAGTGCAACCCGTTGCACGATCCGACTTACCGCCTGCGGATCGACCGGAGTTGGGTGGGTGTCGGGGCGCAGCGCGAAGCACGCCGAATCGATCGCACTCGCAGATGCGCTGCTGCAATCACCTGCGCATTGCGAGGATGTTTGCACCAAGGTGATCGAGCCTTTGATCGAGATGCGTCATGTGGCATTGGAAGCCGCCGCGGCCCTCGCCGCCAGCACACGTGTCGAGTTCTTCACGATGACTCGAGGCGAGTAATGGAACCGAGCGAATGGAGGCATGCAATGGGGGTTGACCTGAGTTTGGTGTGCAAGGGTTTTGACGATCCGGTCAAAGACTCGCAACGCAGTTTCAGGACCATTCTGAATGCCTTGTCGCAGCCAGGCACGGTCGGGCGCCTGGACGCCATCAACCCGAACCAGACCCCCGAAACATGGACCGAAGCCGCTTGGGCATTAGCCATGACTCTTCTTGACGGGGACACTCGGGTCTGGCTTTCGCCCTCGCTTGCAACCGCAGTCGCACACGCTTCGCTGCAATTTCACACCAGTTGCCCAATCACCCAGGATCCCAACGAGGCGGATTTTGTTTTTGTGGGCCATCCGATCGAACAACCCGGTTGGTCCGCCCTGCGTCAGGGCGAAGCGGAATTTCCGGACCTCTCGGCGACGGTCATTTTGCAAGTTCCGGGAATTGAAGTGATGAGCGCCGTCAATCATTCGAAGGACGAACCGACTCCTCGACTATCCACCTGGGAACTCCGGGGCCCGGGGATCGAGCACAACCACTTGATCCGGCTACGACACGACCCTGAAGACCCATGGCCGGATGAGTTGCGCCTTGCGCTGGTGGCCAATCGTTCGCAATTTCCGTTGGGTGTGGACCTCCTGATGGTTTGGAGTGACCGCCTCTGCGCCCTCCCCCGAACCACGCGCGTCGCGGCGATTTAGCGAATCAGGAGGCCAAGGCACCATGTATGTCGCCGTCAAGGGTGGAGAACGCGCAATTGATGCTGCCGATCAATGGGTCCGCTCGCGTCGGCGCGGTAATCGGACACTGGCTGAACTATCGGTCGCGCAGATCCAGGAGCAACTGCATCTATCAGTGGCCAGAGTCATGGCCGAAGGCGCACTCTATGATCCCCAACTCGCGGCGCTCGCGATCAAGCAGGCCGCCGGCGATCTGGTGGAGGCTGCATTCCTGTTGCGTGCCTACCGAACGACGCTACCGCGGTTGACCGACAGCCTGCCGGTCGACACTGGCCGGATGCGGATCGAGCGCCGAATCTCGGCCACCTTCAAAGAGGTACCGGGCGGTCAAATCCTGGGGCCAACGACCGACTATGGCCAGCGCCTTCTGGATTTTTCGCTGCTTGGTGAGGAAGAAAGCCCGGATGCAAACCCGGAAGCGCCGCAGGACGCCCAGCCGGGTGCGCGCAGTTCCGTCAAGAGGTCAACAGTGGCGACGTCCGCGCCTCTGCGCGTCACCGAGTTGATGGGCCGCGACGGTTTACTCGAATCCGAGCAAGCCGCACCGGGCGACCCCCAGCCTGCGGATCTGACCCGCGAACCACTGCGGTTTCCAGCGGCCCGACCCCTTCGCCTGCAGGCGCTGGCGCGCGGCGACGAAGGCTACCTCCTTGGGCTCGGCTATTCGACACAGCGCGGCTATGCACACACCCACCCATTTGTCGGCGAGCTTCGTGTGGGTCAGGTTGAAGTGAGTGTGATCGCACCTGAACTCGGTTTTCCGGTCGTCCTGGGTGAGATCGAATTGACCGAATGTCAAATGATCAATCAGTTCGCGGGCAGCGACGAAGCGCCCCCGATGTTTACGCGCGGCTACGGCTTGGTGTTCGGGCAGGGCGAGCGCAAATCCATCGCGATGGCACTGGTTGATCGGGCCTTGCGAGCAGTTGAACTGGGGGAACCCGAAACCGCGCCGGCGCAGGATCAGGAATTCGTACTCAGCCATTGCGACAACCTTGAAGCGTCCGGATTCGTTCAACATTTGAAACTACCGCATCACGTGGATTTCCAATCCGAGCTCGAGCTGTTGCGCAGATTGCGCGCGGACCATGGGACTCGTGAATCATGAGCGACGCCGAATTTAATTTTGCGTATCTGGACGAACAGACCAAGCGGATGATTCGCCGGTCGATTCTGAAGGCGGTTGCGATCCCCGGTTATCAAGTGCCCTTTGCAAGCCGGGAGATGCCCTTGCCATACGGATGGGGTACCGGGGGCCTGCAGGTGACCTGCGCGCTCGTCGGGCCCGATGACGTGTTGAAGGTGATCGATCAGGGCGCCGACGACACCACGAACGCGGTCAATATTCGTCGCTTCATTGCCCGCACGACAGGTGTACAGACTACGACACACACGACCAAAGCCACTCTGATTCAGACCCGGCACCGAATTCCGGAAACGCCACTCAAGGCCGGTCAAATCATGGTCTTTCAGGTGCCACAACCGGAACCGATGTTCCGCCTGGAACCTCGCGAAACAGAGCGCCGGCGAATGCATGCGATGGCTGATTACGGCCTAATGCAAGTACGACTGTATGAGGACATCGCCCGCCATGGCCACGTCGCAACGACCTACGACTACCCCGTGATGGTCGAGGATCGCTACCTGATGTCGCCCTCGCCGATTCCAAAATTTGATGTCCCCAAACTCGATCAGAGTCCAGCGCTGATGCTATTTGGCGCAGGACGCGAAAAACGAATTCATGCCCTGCCGCCCTACACCCGAGTCGAACCCCTTGATTTCGATGACTACCCGTTCGAGCGCCAGCGCTGGGAAAGTGCCTGCGCGCTGTGTGGCTCACGCGAGAGTTTTCTCGACGAGATGATCATGGATGACGCCGGAACACGCCAGTTCGTTTGCTCCGATACGGACTGGTGCGGCGCCCGATGACCGAAACCGATCCCCCCTTAATGCGCGCCACTGGACTGACGGTCCGTTATGGCGACCGATACGGCTGCCAAGACGTCAGCTTAACGCTTTGGCCCGGTGAGGTCCTCGCGGTCGTTGGCGAATCAGGGTCTGGCAAGACCACGCTCTTACGGGTATTGGCGGGCCGTCTTACGCCCGAGGCCGGCACGCTGTACTACCGAGATGCCGCCCATCAGGAGCACGATGTCTTCGCACTACCCGATGCGGCGCGCCGGCGACTGGAGCGGACCGAGTGGGCCTATGTTCATCAGAACCCCCGCGACGGCTTACGGATGGCCGTGAGTGCCGGCGCCAATGCCGGCGAGCGACTGATGGCAAACGGCGTCCGTCACTGGGGCGCAATCCGAGCGAGCACCCGGCAATGGATGGAACGGGTCGAGTTGGAGACTACGCGGATTGATGAATCGCCCGCCACGTTTTCGGGGGGTATGCAGCAGCGACTGCAAATTGCGCGCAATCTGATCTCCGGGCCGCGACTCGCGCTGCTTGATGAACCGACCTCGGCGCTCGATGTGTCAGTGCAAGCCCGTCTGCTGGATCTGCTCCGTGGACTCACGCGCAGCCTTGGTCTCGCAACCGTCATCGTCACCCACGATCTTGCGGTCGCCCGCCTGTTGGCGCAACGGATGATGGTGATGAAAGATGGCAAGGTGGTAGAAACTGGATTGACCGATCAGGTTCTGGATGACCCTCAACATCCCTACACGCAGTTATTGGTCGCCTCGGTACCGCAAGGATGAGCCACGCCATTCACCATGCTGACGCACCTGTGCTCGAGGTCCTGGGACTGGGCAAGTCGTATCAGTTGCATCTGCAAGGCGGCGTCGTGATCGAGGTCCTGCGGGATATTTCGCTCCGACTCAATGCAGGGCAATGTATGGCGATCACCGGACCATCGGGGGCGGGTAAGAGCACATTGCTGCGATGTCTGGTCGGCAACGCCCGAGCAGATTCGGGACACATCTGGCTCAGCACCATTAACGGCCGCGTGGATATTGCAAATGCGAACGAACGGACGCTTCTGCGGGCCCGACGTGAATTGATTGGGTGGGTCAGTCAGTTTTTGCGGGCGATTCCCCGGGTGTCGACTATCGATATCGTCGCCGAACCCCTCCTTGCCGAGGGCGTACCAGCCGAGGAAGCCCGCCATCGCGCCGAAGTCCTGCTGGCAAGGCTCAACCTGCCCACGCGCCTCTGGAACCTACCGCCGGCGACTTTTTCGGGCGGCGAACAACAACGGGTTAATCTGGCCCGGGGGCTGATCTGTCCACGCCCCCTACTCTTACTCGATGAACCAACGGCATCGCTGGATCTCGAGAACCGGGACCGTGTCATCACCTTGATTCAGGCCGCCAAAGTGGCTGGATCCGCTGTGATCGGAATTTTTCATGACCCTGTCGTCCGCGATGCAGTCGCGGATCATTGTCTTGAAGTATCACCACTGGTTTCTTTATGACAAATTATTTGACGCTTAGAAATGCCAAAATCGTTCTTACAGATGAAATAATTCATGGAAGCGTACAGATCAAGGAAGGTCTGATCTCCGATATCGTCAGTGGCCCCTCGAATGTTGGCGAGGACTTTGATGGCGATCTGCTGATCCCGGGCCTGGTCGAAATTCATACCGACAATCTGGAACGGCACCTGATGCCACGCCCCAAGGTTCGATGGCCCGCAATGGCGGCCCTTCTCAGCCACGACGCCGAGATCGCAGCCGCAGGTATTACGACGGTGTTTGATGCGCTGGGGATTGGCGATGGAGATGCCGATGGACTGCGCGGCGGGGGCATGGACGAAATCCTCGCTGCGTTAGACCAATCACAACAGCATCAGGTATTGCGTGCCGATCATCATTTGCACATCCGCTGCGAACTCCCAGCCCCGAATACGCTGGAGTTATTCCAGCCGTTCGCAGCGCTCAACCGGACGCCGCCTGGCGACCAATCCAATCGCTCAATCCGGGTTGGGCTACTCTCCTTGATGGATCACACACCGGGGCAACGTCAGTGGTCCGAGATTGCGCACGCGCGAACCTATTTCACCGGCAAGAAGGGCTGGAGTCTTGAGAAATTCGAACGCCATGTTGCTGAGGCGCCGGAGGCCCAGCACCGCTATGCCCGCCCGCATCGCAGTCATTTCATCGCATGGGCCCGAGAACACGGGGTCCCGATTGCGAGCCACGATGACACGACTCCCGAACACATTGCCGAAGCTGTGGCAGACGGGATCCGGATTTCGGAGTTTCCGACAACCATGGCCGCCGCCAAAGCGGCACGATCAGCGAGCATGTTGATCGTCATGGGCGGACCCAACGTTGTTCGGGGCGGGTCTCATTCGGGCAATATCGCCGCAGCCGATCTGGCACGAGCCAGACTTCTGGATGCCTTGTCATCGGACTACGTGCCCGGCAGTCTGATGCTCGGCGCGATGCGACTGGTCGAAGAGGCGGGCTGGAGCCTCCCCCAAGCCCTCGCCACCGTTAGCTTTCGGCCCGCTCAAGCGCTCGGCCTGAACGACCGGGGAATGATTGCGCAGGGATTGCGCGCCGACCTGGTCCGGGTCCAGCTACTTGGAGTACAGCCCGCCGTTCGGTCCGTCTGGCGACTCGGACAGCGGGTCTGCTAAGCCGTCTCCCGCAAGTAATCCATCGCCACCTGAACACCGCCGCGTTCATGCGGCACACCGGCTAAACCAAGCGCCATCTCAACCCCAGCCAGCGCGCCAATCAAGGTCAGGTCGTTGATATCGCCGAGGTGACCGATCCGGAAAACGCGACCCGCCATTTTTGAAAGCCCCATGCCGAGCGAGAGATCAAAATGCTCGAGAGCAATCTGGCGTAAACGATCCGCGTCGTGAGCCTCCGGCATCAGGACCGCAGTCACAACCGGGCTGTGGCAAGCAGGATCCTGACAAAGCACTTCGAGGTGCCATCTGGCGACTGCAGCGCGGGTCGCAGCGGCATGACGGGCGTGGCGGGCGAACACCTGCTCTAACCCCTCCTCTTCCAGCATCTGAATCGCCTCGACGAGCCCGAAAAACAAGTTGGTTGATGGTGTTGAGGGCCAAAAACCACGTACGTTCGCTGCCAGAATTTCATCCCAGGCCCAATAACCACGGGGCAGCCGAGCTGACTTGGACGCTTCGAGAGCCTTTGGACTCAGCGCATGGAACGAGAGGCCCGACGGCATCATGAGTCCCTTTTGCGATCCCGCGATGCTCACGTCCACGCCCCATGCGTCGTGCTGATAAGGCATCGCCCCCAGGCCCGAAATCGTGTCGACCATTAACAAGGCAGGATGGGCAACGGAATCAATCGCCGCTCGAATGGCCTGGATATCACTGGTGATTCCAGTCGCAGTTTCGTTATGAACACAGGCAACGACGCGGATGGTGTGCGCGCTGTCGGCCGCAAGGTGTTGCGCAATCTGGGCGGGGTCGATCGCGTGACGCCAGTCCCCGGGAATGAACTCGGGCAGCAGCCCTAAACGTTCAGCGATCTTTTTCCAAAGAATCGCAAAATGACCCGTCTCGACCATCAACACCCGATCGCCTGGCGAACACGTGTTCACCAAAGCCGCTTCCCAGGCACCGGTCCCTGATGAGGGATAAATGATGATCGGATGACGGGTCTGGAAGATCCGTTGCATCCCGGCCAGAACCGTCAAACCGAGGGTGGCAAATTCGGGGCCCCGATGGTCGATCACCTGGCGGTTGGTCGCGCGCAAAATGCGGTCAGGAATGGGAGATGGGCCTGGGATTTGCAAAAAATGCCGCCCAGCCGGGTGACGCTCAGACATTCAATTACTCCAAAAATAAAGCCAAACAGAAAACCAAATCGCGGCCAACGAGGTGCCAATCCGGGGCCACCAGCCCTGCACGGGCACAATATGTCGTCAGCCTAACCGATTGATGCCCATGAACGCTCCTCCACCCCGCCGCGTTTTTCTGTCGTCCGTGGTCGACCGCTCGATGGGGCGTGGCGATCTGGCCAAGCATCTCAGGCGGGAACTCGCGGGCGAAGTACATTTCGATGCGTTCAGTCGGGCGCGCTACGCGACCGATGCGTCGATTTATCAGATCAGGCCAGTTGGGATTGTTGTCCCGCAGACCGAAGAGGATTTGACCACCGTTGTCGACATCGCACGCGAGCACCAAGTCCCAATCCTAACCCGCGGCGCGGGGACCTCGCAGTGCGGCCAAACGGTCGGCGCAGGTCTCGTGGTTGATTGCAGTAAGTTTCTGCGCAATGTGATCAATCTGGAAACCGAGACGGCCCGCGTCGAGGTACAACCCGGGATCACTTTAGACGCACTGAACGCCCGGTTGCGGCCACACGGCCTCTGGTACCCGATCGACATTTCGACCAGCGCGCAAGCCACCCTCGGCGGCATGGCAGGAAACAACTCTTGCGGTAGCCGTTCACTGGCCTACGGCAACATGGTTCATCACGTTCTCGGAATCGATGCAATTCTGGCCGATGGAACGCATCAATTTTTTGGTGAGTTCGAGCGTGGTGATGGTCGGCCCGGCGCGATGCAAATTGGCAGCCAGCGCGTGCGTGAACTCATCACGCGTCTCTACGAGATCGGACATGGCGCGCAGGACGCCATGCGGCGCCATTGGCCGAGCATTTTGCGTCGTGTTGGCGGCTATAACCTGGACGTTCTGGCTACGCTAAACAAGCAGCCATCGATTGCCGAGCGACCTTACTGGACCCACATTGCAGAGCCCGGATCGCTGAATTTCGCGCAACTCCTGGTGGGTAGCGAAGGGACTTTGGCGGTTTCGCGAAGGCTTCATCTGCATCTGTCTCCGCTGCCCCAAGCGCGCGTGCTCGGGGTCGTGAATTTCCCGAGTTTCCAGCAGGCGATGCAATGCACCGCCGAAATCGTTCGGCTCGGGCCGACCGCGGTCGAACTGGTCGATCGAACCATGATCGACCTTGCACGGGCCAATCCGTCGTTTCGTCCCGTGATTGAAGGGGCGCTGCTGAACAACCAGACGCAGGCCATTCTCCTGGTTGAATTCGCCGGCGAATCAACTGACCAACAGCTGGCCGCGCTAGGTCGACTCGGTGTCTGCATGAGTGATCTCGGACTGCCTGGATCGGTCGTTGAGATGCCGGATGAACGCGCCCAAAAAATGTTGTGGGAGGTTCGCAAGGCGGGGCTGAACCTCATGATGTCGATGAAGGGCGACGGAAAGCCCATCTCTTTTATCGAAGATTGTGCGGTACCCCTGGAGCATCTGGCCGAATACACCGCGGAATTGACCGCATGTTTCGAGCGCCACGGCACGCAAGGGACCTGGTATGCCCACGCTTCGGTTGGCACCTTGCATGTGCGCCCCATCCTCGATCTGCGTCGTGGCGACAGTGTGAAGATGCGCGCCATCGCCGAGGAAGCCAGCGCATTGGTACGCCGGTTAAAAGGCGCTTTCAGTGGCGAACATGGAGATGGTCTGGTCCGTACCGAATGGGTTGGCTGGCAATTTGGCCCTGAACTCACCCGCGCATTTGAGGCCGTCAAGGATGCCTTCGATCCAACGGGGCTACTCAATCCCGGCAAGATTGTCCGGGGATCGAAAATGGACGACGAGTCGCTGTTTCGGGTTGCTCCTGCCGCAACGCCGCCCCTTGCCTTCAGCCCCAGTCTTGACTGGTCGACATGGAACGTTCGTAACGACCCGTCAATCCCTCGGGACCAATTGCCCGCGGCCGCTGAAAGATCGGGTGGACGAGTCGACGGCACCGTGCTGCTCAGCCCCCCGGGGACGGGCGGCGACCCCACCCTCGGATTCGCGAAGGCGGTCGAGATGTGCAACAACAATGGCCATTGCCGAAAGTTTGATGCCGGGACCATGTGCCCGAGTTTCAGGGTCACCCGTGATGAGCAACATCTCACCCGCGGTCGCGCCAACACGCTACGTCAGGCCCTCGATGGGCACCTTGGTGATGATGCGATGACATCGGAGCACATGGCCCAAACCATGAGCCTGTGTGTGTCGTGCAAGGCCTGTCGTCGGGAATGCCCGACCGGGGTCGACATGGCGAAGATGAAAATCGAATTTCGCCAGCAGTGGGGTCTACGCCATGGCCTCAGCGTACGCGATCGGTTGTTCGCCTTTCTGCCGCATTACGCGGGAACAGTCAGCCGGATTGCACCGCTGGCTACAGCGCTGATTCGCGTGCGCAACCACATTCCGCTACTTGCTCGCCTGACCGAGCGCTGGTTGGGATTGAGCGCTCAAACACCCCTACCAACGTGGTCAGCACAGCCGTTTAGCACTTCCCATCTAGCCCCAATCGACGCCGCCCAGAAACCCAAGATCATTCTGTGGGCCGATACGTTTAACAACCATTTTGATCCAGAGATTCTTGCCGACGCACGGACCGTGTTGGAGGCGACCGGATGCATGGTTCAAGTTTCGAAAACCGCTACTGAAACCCGTCCTCTCTGCTGTGGACGCACGTTTCTGGCCGCTGGTCTCGTGGCAGAAGCGCGTGCCGAGGCAGCCCGAACGCTGCGGGCGCTCGCACCGGCTTTGGAAGCTGGGGCCATTGTGGTCGGCCTCGAGCCGTCTTGTTTGCTAACGCTCCGCGATGAATTTCTGGTCCACCGCTGGGATCAGGAAGCCGATGGCGAACGGTTAAGGGCGCTCGCGCAACAGTTGGCGGGCAATGCGCTTTTATTCGAGGAATGGTTGGTTATTCGTCAAAAGACCGATCCGTTGCCACTGAAGGCACTCCCGCAGACTCGAGCCCTTGTGCACGGTCATTGCCACCAAAAGGCGTTCGGCGCCTTTGATGCGGTCTTAGAAGCGTTGCGCCTAATCCCAGACCTGAAGGTCGAGGCGATCACGAGTTCGTGTTGCGGGATGGCCGGGGGATTTGGATATGAACAAGAGCATGCGGGCATCTCGCGCGCGATGGCTGAACTGGATCTCTTGCCAGCCGTGCGTGATGCGGCACCAGACACACTGATTGTGGCTGATGGGACGAGTTGCCGTCATCAAATTGCGAATGGAACCCCGCGCGAAGCGCTCCATGTGGCGCAGGTGATTGCGCGGGCGCTTGCAAGGTCCTGAAGGCACTTCAGGACCCCCAAAGCACTCAGATCAAGGTTCTACGGATACGCGCTGACAGAAGGTCCAGAACACTCACCGTCACGACAATCATGATCATGATGGCCATGGTCTGGGCGTACTGAAAACCCCGGATCACGTCCCACAGCAGCGCACCGATGCCCCCCGCGCCGACGATCCCGACGACTGCAGCCGAGCGGACGTTCGATTCGAACCGGTACAGAGTGTAAGAAATCCAGAGCGGCATAACCTGCGGAAGCACTCCAAACACAATTTCGGCCAGCGGCGTGGCGCCCGTGGCTCGAATCCCCTCGACCGGATGGGGGTCGATCGCTTCAACGGCCTCCGAAAAAAGTTTCGCCAGAATGCCGGTGGTGTGAACAAACAGGGCCAACACCCCGGCGAAAGGCCCAAGCCCTACCGCCACCACAAACAGGAGCGCAAACACCATTTCATTAATGGCACGCGTGGCATCCATGAGGCGACGCATAGGCTGGTGGACCCAGATCGGCGCGATATTGGCCGAAGACGCCAACCCACAAGGAACCGCGAGAACGACTGCGAGCGCCGTTCCCCAAAGCGCAATCTCGAGCGTCACGATCATTTCGTGCAGATAAATCCGCCAGTCTCGAAAGTCAGGCGGAAAAAAGTCGCGCAGGTACGTAGCCATGTTGCCGGAGTCGCGCAAGAGCTCGGCCGGGCGCATATCTGCACCCTCCCAGCTCAGCCCCAGCAAGGCGCAAAGAATTGCCCAGCCGATTAACCCGCCCCACTCACGCCGAGGGGGGTTAACCAACGCAGACAATCGAAGCGCCTCGATCACGGCTCAACGACCCTGTGTCGCCAGATCGGCCAGCTTGCGATCAAACTCGGCTAGCTTGGCTGCACGATCACTGTCCGACATTTGCGTGTCATTCTCAACTTTCAAGCGATCTGCGAACAAGCTGAGCTGGCGAATCGGCAGCAGATGACTGTCATTGGCGGGTTTGAATCCCGACATCCCGAGCGTCTTCAGAACGTCCTTTTCACGGGTAACCTCAGCCCCTTGTTTACCGTAGGCCACAAAAAAGTCGCGCACTTTCTTTTTTGTATCAGCGTCGAGATCCTTGCGCCATACCAGCGGGTCCGCCGGAATCATCGGCGAGGTCCAGATCACCTTAACCTCGTCGTACTTCGCGGGGTTGGTGAGCTTTAGGCGATCCATACTTTCGTTATTGTTGGTGGCAACGTCGACCTGCTTGTTGGCTGCCGCCAGCAGATTGGCCTCGTGGTTAGCCGATCGGGCGAGTTTGAAATCCCGCTTCGGATCGATTTTGTTCTTCGCGAATGCGTAGTATCCCGGCACCAAAAAACCCGAGGTCGAATTGGGATCGCCATTACCAAGCGTAAGCGATTTGCTGTTTCGCACCACGTCGTCGAGCGACTTCAATGGGCTGTCTTTATGGGTCACCAGGTGCGAGTAATAACCCTCGGCACCGTCCTTGCCAACGGTCGACAGAAACACCTCTCCATTGGAACGATCAACCGCTTCCATGGCAGATTTGTTGCCGTACCAGGCAACTTGCACTTTGTTAAAGCGCATCGCTTCGATGATGCCGGCATAGTCGGGCGCGAAGAACGCTTCGACTTTGAGCCCGGTCCGTTTTTGCATGTCCTCAAGTACTGGGGCCCAGGCGGCGCGCAGGTTTTGCGCGGATTCGGTCGAGATGATGCCGAAGGCGACATCGCGAGCCATCGCGGTCACGGGGCCAAACAATCCGACTGCCGTTACGAGACCTGCGACAGATTTCAGGAAATGATGACGATTCATGAAACAACTCCAGGAGGATGAACAAACATGGAGTCGGTTTGGTTACCCACTCCGACTTCTCTACGAATTTCGAGTTCACTGTGCACCCCGAATTCACTGCCGTACACCTCGGCCAGCAGCGCGGGATCGAGGTTTTTCGAGGGGCCGTCAAATAGGGTTCGACCCTCACGAAGGGCGATCACCCGCGGACAAAACCGTAGCGCATACTCGACCTGATGAAGGCAGACGACCACCGTTACGCCCAGGTCGCGATTGATCTCAGCCAGTAATGCCATCACCCGGCGCGAGGCCTCCGGGTCGAGCGATGCGATCGGTTCATCTGCGAGAACGATTCGTGCGCCTTGAACCAAGGCCCGGGCGATCGCTGCCCGTTGCTGTTGCCCACCCGATAAAGTTGATGCGCGCTGCCAGGCCTGCTCCGCAATTCCCACGCGGTCCAGTGCCTTGATCGCCTGCTCGCGCTCGGCAAGATTGAAGCGGCCAAGCAAACCCCGCCAGAGGGGCACTTTGGGCAACAAACCAACCAATACGTTGGTGGCCACCGGCAATCGCTCCACCAGATTGAATTGTTGAAAAATAAATCCAATATCGGCGCGCCGTTGACGAACCGCAGGATCAAGGCGCCCAGCGCGTTGCACGGTTTCGCCAAAGACCTCAACCACGGACTCGCTGTGAGTGTCCGCCAGCACCAAGCCGTTGATTTGCCGAAGCAAGGTTGATTTTCCGGAACCTGACGCTCCGATCAAAGCGACCATCTCGCCGGGCTCGATCGCTAATGAAATCCCATCCACGGCGCGCCGTCCGCCTGGGTAGGTCTTTCGAAGGTTCGAAATGCGAATCGCGGCCAATCAGGGTCCGGTCGGATGGGTGGATTTGTTGCGGACATTACGGACTAACTGTGACAGTCCGGTGAAGGTGCTGAACTACCCACCGTTTCCGCGGTTAGAATCGGGTTTAGATTCAGTTCCACGAACCCCTCATTGCGCTATGACCCACGTCGTCACCGAATCCTGCATCCGCTGCAAATACACCGATTGCGTCGACGTCTGCCCCGTGGACTGTTTTCGCGAAGGTCCCAACATGTTGGTCATTGACCCCGACGAATGCATCGACTGTGCGGTCTGCATTCCCGAGTGTCCGGTCAACGCCATCAAAGCTGAAGAAGATCTCGATCCCAACGAGGTCAAGTTCACGGCGCTCAACCTCGAGCTTGCACGCACGTGGCCGTCGATTACCCGGACTAAGCCGTCTTTGTCGGACGCAGACGACTGGAAGGACGTACCCGAAAAATTGCAGCATCTCGCGCGCTAAGTCACTCGAAGTTACGCCACGCCACGCTTAATCACGCGCAATCAGACAGCCCCTGATATGACTGCGGAAACTGTCGCAGTCGACGATGCCAACCAGGTCCTGGCGTTCGGGATAGCGTTCAGGGATCTCTACCGCGCAAGCGGTTTAGCCCGGATCGACGAAGCCTTTGTCGAGCAACTTCGCGAGCGAGATCCAACTCTCGCAGAGCGGTTACTGGCGGGCCGTTCCCAGCCTCGGAATTTAGGTCGGGCCGCGGAGGCTGAATTACTGCTCGCGCTAGGTCCGGCGCTCGAACAATTCATTGGCACATTGTTTGGCATCTCAGAGGCTGTCGCGGAGCTTGCCGAGACGGCGAATGCGGCGGAGCCATTCTTTCGAATCAAATGGAAGTTTGTTCGCCGTCAGGCTGCGCTGGGGATTTCACCGGACGAGGTGCGGGGTCTCGATGGGAGTGCACTGAGAAGCCAGTTACAGGGGTGGTTTGAACGAAGCGATGGCGCCACATCATTGGCGGCCGAGGCCTTTGAAGCCAGCTTTGTCCACGCGGTCACTCAATGGCAAATAGAGGGCCAGTCGGGTGGCGATTCGGATGGCGATTCGGGTGACGAGCCAGTTGAAACCACCAAACAGAAGTTGGAGGCCGCTCGTCGCTATGCGGCCTGGGCAGTGCATACCGAAGCTGGCCAGCGCTGGCACGCAAATGGCCGATTGTTTCGCATGCCGCGACCTCGATCGGCCCCACCTGATCTGGCCCATGGCCAGCCCTCAGCCGAGCACGCGCGCGACGGATTTGACCTGACCGACGACGGCGGTCCCGCGCTGGCCGCTCTTGACGAGGCCCGCTACTGCCTGCACTGTCACAAGCAGGGCAATGACAGTTGCGCCCACGGCCTCGAGGGGCCCAAAGTCGTCCCAAGAGTTGTTCCAATACAGCCCCTCGCGCCGCTTCAATCGGCCAGCCGGATCAGGTCAGACCCGCTCGCTGGATGTCCGCTCGAAGAACGAATCAGCGAGTTCTTGTTCGCACGGACTCAGGGGCTACCGGTGACGGCGCTCGCGCTGATCATGATTGAGAACCCGTTTTGCGCGGCAACGGGTCATCGTATTTGCAATGACTGTTCCAAGGCGTGTGTCTTTCAGCAGCAAACGCCGGTCGATATTCCGCGCGCCGAAACGCGGACTCTTCGCGATGTGCTCGAACTGCCGTGGGGGTTCGAGATCTACTCGCTCCTGACACGATGGAATCCGCTGAATCTCAAGCGACCACTGCCGCGCCCGCCAACCGGACACAAAGTGCTCGTTGCGGGTCTCGGTCCGGCGGGTTTCACTCTGGCCCATCATCTGATGCAGGACGGCCATGCCGTGTTTGCCATTGATGGGCTCAAGATTGAGCCGCTCGAACCCGCGCTTGTATTTCAGCCCATCGTCGAGATTGAGTCACTGATCGAACCGCTTTCCAAGCGGATACCACGCGGATTTGGTGGCGTTGCCGAATACGGAATCACCGTCCGCTGGGACAAGAATTTCCTGACTCTAATTCGACTCTTATTGGAGCGTCGTGAGGCATTCGCTTTGGCCGGAGGCGTTCGCCTCGGTGGCACGCTCACGCTCGATGATGCTTTCGCGATGGGGTTTGACCATGTCGCGCTGGCTACGGGGGCTGGCGCGCCAGCGATGATTGATATCCCCGGCGGATTGGCCCGGGGTGTTCGGACCGCGAGCGATTTCCTGATGGGGTTGCAATCGACCGGCGCTGCCCGGCGCGACTCCGTCGCAAACCTTCAGATTCGAATGCCCGTGGTCGTCATCGGGGGTGGCCTGACGGCAATTGATACCGCCACCGAAGCGGGTGCGTACTACCTCCTACATGTTGAACGATTCCTCGATCGAGAAGAATCGATCACCGCATCGATCAACGCATCATTCACGGGATCAGTCTCAGCGCCTGAACGATCTGCAGAAGATCGGTTGATCGCTGAAGAGTTGATCGCGCATGGCCGCGCCGTCCGTACCGAACGCGCCGCAGCCGCTGCGAGTGGGCGGCGCCCCAATTTCAGGCCATTGCTGGCGGCCTGGGGTGGCGTCACGGTGGTCTATCGTCGTTCGTTGGTCGATAGTCCAGCCTACCGTCTGAACCCGGAAGAACTTGAAAGTGCGCTCAATGAGGGGGTCAAGTTCATCGAAAACCAGGCCCCGACCGAGATCGAAACCGACGAGTACGGTGCAGCGCGCGCTGTTTGGTTTAAACGGCGCGCTCAGTCCGATAGGCCGACGGTGAACCCAGAACCAATTCGACGACCGGCCCGATCCGTTTTCATTGCGGCCGGCACCCGGCCGAATACGGTCGCGGCTACCGAACCGGGCAATTCGCCCCTCCGCCTGCAAGACGAGTGGTTTCTGGCGACCAACGAGCTTGGTGAACCGGTTGTGCCTGAGTTCCACCCAAAACCAGCGCTGGCCCAGGTGTTGGCGGGTCGTCGCGAGGATGGTCGTTTTGTTTCATTTTTTGGCGATCTGCACCCGAGTTGGTCCGGGAGCGTTGTCCGGGCGATGGCGTCCGCACTGCGAGGACATCCGGTCATCTCACAAGTACTCGCCAACCGCCCGCCGGCAGATCCTCTTCCCTTCCCGCAGTTTGCCGAGGACTGTCAGAGCCGTCTAACAGCGACGGTCGTGCGGGTTCAGCGCCTTGCCCCACGTATTCTCGAAATTGTCATTCACGCGCCCATGGCGGCGCGAAATTTCCAGCCTGGACAGTTCTTCCGATTACAAAATTTTGAATCGCCGCCTGCGTCCTCCAAATCACCGAGCGGACCAATCTCCAGTCAGCGCTCACCAGCCACTGCGATTGAGCCCCTCGCGCTCACAGGCGCTTGGGTCGACCGAGACGCTGGCCTGATCGGGACGGTCGTTCTGGAAATGGGAGCGTCGTCTAACGCGTGCGCCGGCTTGCAAGAAGGCGAGCGGGTCGTTCTGATGGGGCCAACCGGAGCTCCAACTGCAATCCCGAGTGGCGAAACCGTCGTTCTAATTGGCGGTGGACTCGGTAACGCGGTCCTCTTCTCAATTGGCGCCGCGATGCGAGCCGCTGGTTCGAGGGTGTTGTATTTCGCGGGATATCGAACCACCGCCGACCGCTTCCGGGTCGCTGATCTCGAGGCAGCCGCAGATACTGTTGTCTGGTGCTGCGATGAAGCGCCAGGGTTCACGCCGGGCCGGGCTCAGGACTTCGCGTTTCAGGGCAATGTTGTCGAGGCCATGAAGGCCTATGGCGAAGGGTTGTTGGGCCAGGCGGTCGGCATACCGATCCAATTGCAAGAGGCCAACCGACTGCTCGCGATTGGCTCAGACCGGATGATGGCCGCCGTGGCTAAAGCCCGCCACCAAGTCCTCAAAAACGTTCTGCCGGCGGATCACATCGCCCTGGGCTCGATCAACTCTCCGATGCAATGCATGCTAAAGGGCGTCTGCGGGCAATGTCTGCAATGGTTACGCGACCCCGAAACTGGGCAAACACGATTTGTCTTCAGCTGCCAAACCCAGGATCAGCCGCTCGATGCGGTCGATTTTGCCGTGCTGCAACAGAGACTCGCGCAAAATCGACTGGAAGAATCCCAAACTCTGCACTGGCTCGACGCTTGCGTGCGAACAAATTCGCCAGCGATGTGAGTATTTAACGAAAATCAACCGAACTTCGACAATGTTGCATTGCAACATCCTCCTGACGATCGCATAATTCTGCTGGCTTCACTTTGTTTTTCAGAATCCCACCAGGCCCCGGTGGGGTCAGTCTGATTTCCTCGGGCAAGGAATCCTTCGATGCTCTACCAGGTCCGTGAAATGCAGCGTGCGTTGCTGAATCCGCTCTCCAACTGGGCGGACTCGGTCTCCAAGCTCTACGCCAACCCATACAGCCCTTTCTCCTACATGCCGATGGCGCGACGCTATGCAGCCGGGCTTGAACTCCTGCATCGCCTCGGGAAAGACTACAACAAGCCAGCTTGGGGTCTCGACAGTACCCTCGTTGACGGCGTTGAAGTTCCAGTTTTCGAGCGTGTCGAGACCGTTAAACCGTTTTGCCGTCTGCTCAAATTCGAGCGCATCCTTCCCGAATCCATGGCGACCCGCCAGCGTGATCCGTCGGTTCTCATTGTTGCGCCGCTCTCCGGCCACCATGCGACGTTGCTACGCGACACCGTCCGGGCCATGCTTCCGGCCCACGAGGTCTATGTGACCGACTGGCTCGATGCCCGAATGGTGCCGCTGACCGCCGGCCCCTTTCACCTCGATGATTACGTTGACTACATCATCCAGTTCATCCGCCGCCTTGGCCCCGATCTGCATGTCATCTCTGTCTGCCAGCCGACGGTGCCTGTATTGGCTGCATTCTCGATCATGTCGACGCTCGAAGACGAAGCGATCCCGCGTTCGATGACCATGATGGGCGGCCCGATCGACTCGCGGCGTAGCCCTACCGAAGTCAACAATCTGGCCGAAACCCACAGCATCCAGTGGTTCGAGAAAAACCTCATTCACGAAGTCCCGAACAAGTACCCGGGGGCAGGGCGTCTTGTTTACCCTGGTTTTCTTCAGCACACGGGCTTCGTGGCGATGAACCCTGACCGACACTTCCGCTCGCATTGGGACTTTTATAAGGACCTCGTGCGCGGAGATCTGGAGGACGTCGACTCCCACATCAAATTTTATGACGAATACAACGCGGTCCTCGACCTTCCGGCTGAGTACTACTTAGAGACCGTTGAAAAGGTTTTCCAGGAGCATCTGCTGCCTCTGGGTTTGTGGGATGTCGTATTTGAGGGCCACACCATCCGGGTCGCCCCGGAGGACATCACGGTGCCCTCGCTGCTCACGATTGAGGGCGAACTGGATGACATCTCGGGCAGTGGACAGACCGAAGCCGCGCAAGATCTTTGTCGGAATATTCCGGAGAGCCGGCGGCACCATTTGACGGTCGAAGGCGCCGGTCACTACGGCATCTTCAGCGGTCGACGCTGGCGCGAGACGATTCAACCAAGAATTGCCCGCTTCATCCGCGAATCCATTGCAAAAACCCCCACGGTTTCGACTGCTGCCGAAACCCCAGCGGCACCGACCAAGACGCGCGCCCGCCGGGTATCGGCCTGACTCTGATCGATTCTGATTGATTCTTGCCTGAGCTCGTTTGGACGCAGTACTGAACGCCCGAATCGAGGCAATTGACGCCTTACTGCCGCAGACGCAGTGTCGGCGATGTGGCTTTGAAGCCTGCCGCCCATACGCCGAGGCATTGGCACGAAACGAAACCCTTCCGAACCGCTGCCCCCCCGGCGGCGACGAGGGTGCGGCCCGCCTGGCAGCGTTCCTCAATCGGCCAGCCACTCCCGTGGATCGGTCGTGCGGCGAACCCGGTCCGCTCAAAGTCGCACGGATTCGCGAAGCTGACTGTATTGGTTGCACCAAATGCATTCTGGCCTGCCCAGTCGACGCAATCTCGGGTGCGTCGCGGTGGATGCACGCCGTCATCGAGTCACGTTGCACCGGTTGCGAACTCTGTTTGCCGCCCTGCCCGACCGACTGCATCGAAATGGTTGAGGCCGACACGTCAGAATCCTGGACCTCTGAGCAGGCAAACGCTGCTCGATCGCGCCTCGAAGCCCGCATGCGGCGACTCAATAAGGTCCAGGCGCGCAGTCTTGAAACCCCCGAAGACCGTCGGCGGGCACTGGTCGCACAGGCGCTCGAGCGCGCCACCCAACGGCGCAATTTAGCGCGCGAAGTCAGCGCGCCTGCGATCCCAGGTTCGCCGGCTTAAACACCCCGCGGCATGAAACTCGCCCATCGTCAGGCCCTGTTCGAGCGTTTTGCGGCCGCAAACCCAACGCCCACGACCGAGCTGCTATGGACAACGCCTTTTGAGTTGCTCGCTGCAGTGCTTTTATCGGCGCAGGCCACCGACCGCAGCGTTAATCTCGCGACTCGGACGCTTTTCGCGGTCGCCAACACACCCGCTTCGATTCTGGCGCTCGGGGTCGACGGATTGATCCCACATATTCAAACGATCGGGTTATTTCGCAGCAAGGCACGTCACCTGATTGAAACTTGCCGGATCCTGATCGAAGAGCATGCTGGCATTGTGCCGGGTAACCGGGAGGCACTTGAACGCCTGCCCGGGGTTGGTCGCAAGACCGCTAATGTGGTGCTCAACACGGCGTTTGGCGAACCGACGATGGCGGTCGACACGCATATTTTTCGGGTGGCTAACCGGACTGCGTTGGCAAAGGGCAAAACCCCTCTCGCGGTGGAGTTGGGACTTCTCAAAAGGATTCCGCCCACCTATCTGCAGGATGCACACCACTGGCTTATTCTTCATGGCCGATATATTTGCAAAGCCCGCCGCCCCGAATGCTGGCGCTGCCCGGTGATTGACCTCTGCGGTTTTCGCGACAAGGTGCCTGCCCCGCTATGAGCCTATTCAATCCATCACGCGACGAGGTTCGGCGATTTTTTGTCGACACCTGGCGAAAAGTCGTGGAGCGGCTCCCGCTGACGCCAATGGAGATGCTCGCGCGCGACCGAATGCTGCTCCATCCCGAATACCACCCGTTGTTGAACGCCGGCGAATCTTCACTAGAACACGAGTTCACGCCCGAGACCGGTCAGACCAATCCATTTCTGCACCTGTCTCTACATTTGGCGATTGCTGAGCAACTGCAGATTGACCAGCCCCAGGGCTTGCGATCGGCTTACCAGCAACTGGTCGCATCGGGACACTCTGAACATGAGGCTGAGCACGTCATTCTGGACTGCCTCGCCGAGACCCTCTGGCGATCGCAACGCGATCGAGCGGAGCCCGATGGTCTTGCGTATATCCGATGTGTTCAGTCCCACGCCAAACAACCCATGGCTGGGACTTAAGTCAGCGGGTCGGGCATCGGATGAGAACTCTATCTCTGGTCATTATGGGGGTGGCCGGATGCGGCAAGTCAACCCTGGCGGCCCTTGTCGCGAGCGAACTCGGCCTACAGCTGGTGGAAGGCGATGACCATCACCCTGCGCACAATCGCCAAAAAATGCGGGCTGGCATTCCCCTGACGGACGAAGACCGCGCGGGCTGGCTGGATAGCTTGGTCCAATTGCTTCGCGACAACCCTGGCGGGCAAGTTGTGACCTGCTCGGCCTTGCGTCGACTTTACCGTGATCGCCTGCGGGCGGCCGTGCCCGACCTGCGTTTCGTGCACCTCGAAATTGAGCCCGAGGAGGCACTCAGGCGCGTGTCGTCTCGAGGCTCCCACTTCTTTGGGCCAGGGCTGGTCGAAAGCCAATTTGCGACACTTGAATCCCCTGCCCAGGAAACGGGGGTTTTGTGCCTGCCCGCCGTTGATCCACCTGAGGAGCTCGCAGCGCAAGTTGCCGCCTGGTTGCGCTAGGGCGAGCAGGGCGAGCCAGGGCCAGCTAGGCGGCCAGCTAAGCGGCCAGCTGGTGCGAATTCGGGACGTCGCCGCGCCAATCCAGATCGCTCGTGGCCACTTCGCCAAAGCTCACGCCCGCCCGATTGGCCGCTGCGATGATCGGCCAGGCGGTGTAGGGCATCCCCAAAAGTGGCCAGGGATCGCTGCGGCTCCAGGACACATCCGGGGTCGAAAACAATTGGGCCAGTCCCTGAAAGAGCGTGCGCCCGAGCGGCTTTTTTTGGACCTCGGTCAGACAGGCCCAAAATTGCTGAAGCCGACGCTCCGGGCGTAAGCGTATCTGCTCCACCGACGCGGGGCTGATCATGGCCGCCCCCAAATCGGCCTGCGCGAAGAAATGAATTCCACTCGTTGCCCGCGGATTGCACTCGATCGCAAACGGATAGCCCGAGGCATCGACCACAAAATCAAACGAAAGAAATCCGCTCCAGTGCGTGGCCTTGGCGAAGGCGTGAACCCAGTCCTCAATAACAGGGTGCTCCACCCGGTCAAAGGCGACCGCAACCGACCCAGAAAGTTGAGCCGCCCGGTACACGACAGTCCCGAGGCAACGCCCCTCGTGGATCACACTGCAAGTGCTGTGGACCGACCCTTCGATCCAGGCCTGGGCAATGAGACCAGGACCGGTTGAATGGTCTAGCGCGTCGGCGAGTGATTGAAAGGTCCGAACCCC
>Ga0214921_10002288_pt1 | contig 31360 bp, 32 predicted proteins | sample LL1505_MetaG_FD_177992 | JGI IMG/M metagenome (GOLD analysis project Ga0214921, IMG submission 177992) | Freshwater microbial communities from Lake Lanier, Atlanta, Georgia, United States - LL-1505 | ecosystem: Environmental > Aquatic > Freshwater > Lake | place: USA: Georgia | collected... | reverse complement strand
CCGGCGGCCGCGCCAGTAAGGCAGCGCCCCCCGCCAGCACCAGGCCAAGCAGAGCCGACAGCCGCGGGAAAAACCCCGGGCCGGGGCGGGTTGTGCTGCCCCACTCCAGATCCAGCGCAACATAGAAATACGCCAGGCAGACAAGGGCAATAGCCCCAGCGACCAGACGCTGTGCCAGCTGATGCCTATTGCTGTTCATAGTGCTTATTTTTTTCCGGCCATGGCGTTGAGGGCGGGCAAGAGGCTGCGCAGGTCCTTGGTGCCGTTATGCAGGATCGTCGTCATTGACGGACCATCGCTCCAGGCATAAGGCCCAACGCGCTTTTGCACCTGCGCGACGAATTCTGGATTGGTGGCTGCCTTTTGGTATGCATCACGCAGCAAACGCATGCGGTCGGCCGGAGTGTTGGAGCGCACCACATGGCCCCGGTTGACCTCATGGAAAATACGTACCCCCAGCTGTGCCTGCGCCGTGGCGATGTTGGCCGTGGCATAAGGGCCCGCCGCCTTGTCAGACAGCACACCAAGGATCTTCATCTTCCCGCCCTTCATCAGGTCGACATAACGCTGCTCGCTGCCGCCGACCAGTGCCACGTCGATGTGGCCGCCCAGTAGCGCAGTTGTGACATCGTTGGTGCCTTCAAACGGCACCCAACGCGCATCAAACTTGAGAAGCTTGGCCATGCTGACATATGCGATGCCACCCGTACCGAAGGGGCCTATGCCGCCGACCGTGTATTTACGCGGCGTGGCGCGCAGGTCATCGACCAGTTGTTTCAGATTGTTCCAGGGCCTATCGGAAGGTACCGCGACGATGGTTTGGCCGGGCGCGGCAAAACCGAGCGCCGTCCAATCTTCCACCTCGAAGGGTGTGGTGGTAGTAATGGCGTTCAGCTCGTTGGAGGGTGTTGACCACAGTACCATTGTGTAACCATCGGCAGGCCGTGCAAAGGCGTTATTCTGACCGACGATGCCGCCAGCGCCGGCAATATTTTCCACGATCACTGAGACGCCCAGTTCCTTGGCGAGGAAGGGCTGCAGCAGACGCGAGTAGACGTCGCCCCCCCCCCCTGGTTCGTAGGGCACGACGATAGTCATCGACTTGGATGGAAATTTTTCCTGCGCCAATGCCGACGCTGAAAACGCGGCGGCGAGACTGGTCACCACAATCGCCGTGATCGACCAGGCCCGAAATAAAAAGTTGTTCATGCTAGTTCTCCCTTGTGGATGATGGAATGCCTTTGTTGGCTTACTGGCAAGATGGTGCTCAGACTTTTTTTGCGGTCTTTTTTACAGCTGGTTTTGCCGACTTCTTTGCCAGTGCGGCATCGCGCTTTTCGGCGGCCTTTGCTTCGTCCGAGGCGAGTATGTTGTCCAGCACCTTGTAGCCGGTCGTGCCATATACACCGACGCCGCCGACAATCAGGATTTGTCCCATGCCTTCAAGAAATTCTTCGATTTTCAGGCCATTGCGCAACGCGGCGCGCGCGTGATTCTCTGCGCCCGGGCCATTGCAATAGACCAAGTCAAGTAGCGTGAAAATCAGGTGTTTGTATTTGCGCGGCATGTGGCCTTTGGGTGGATCGGTCATGACCCACTGGCGGATGTCCATGTAACCGGCAAACATTTCCGGCATGCGTTCGCTCATGGTTTTCATCTGGATCGGCAGATGGCCCATGGTGTCTTCAAAGTGCTTGACGCCTACCTTAACTCGCGCGGCTATGGCTGGATCGATTTTTCTTTTGCTACTCATTGTCTCTTCTCCCTTTTGTGGATGTTGCGATTGAATTTGTTGAAATCAAACTTTTTTCGAATCTAACAGTTCTCCCTGAAATTTCCTGCGATCTGCGGTGCTTCAATGTTATTCAGATGACTTTTCACTTGAGGCCATGTCCCTCCCGCTTACTAGTATCAAGACCGAGGATGGAACCAAACACATAATCGTTGTCGCCTCCAAACAAGGGCGCGGCGCGCGGATAGTCTGGACGGGCACCGCTGGCATCCTGCAGGCGAATGGCCGGGCCATAACTTTGTGTAGCACCGGTCTCGGCATGCACTGCGTGACACCATGCGCCGGCTGCCTTAAGCACCGAATCGTCCAGCAGGTCGGCGAGTTGACTGATCGGTACGGCTGGCACGCCAGCGGCTGCCAGCTCGGCAAGGGCTACGGGGCGCTCGCGCACAGCAGCCCATTGTTCCAACAGCGGCTGCATGGCGTGGGCGCAGGCCGTTACGCCTTCCAGGTGCAGGCGTCGTATCCAGCCGGATGTGGCGGAGCGCCCGGCAAGCAGGTCAAACAGCGACGTGATTTCTTCAAGTGTTCCGGCCGACAGCGCGACCCATTGTTCTGTGCCCACAGTCGGTGCGAGCATGCGCAGTCCGGCGCTGGCCGGTTCGCTGCCATTCAGTATGTCCATCAGGGGACCGGCGACAAACATGACGCCCGCCTCAAACTGAGAGATGTCTAGATGGCGTGCTTGACGAGGTGTTTCATGCAGTGCGCGCAACAGAGCTGCGCACCCATACAGTGCGCCGCCAACATCTGCTGCCCAGCCGTTGACCGCGCGTGGAATGCCGTCCTCATAGTTGGTTACCGAGGATAGTCCAGTAGCGGCATCCATCATCGGACCATAGGCCAGCGATTTGCGCAGAGGTCCGGTGTGGCCGTAGCCCGACAGGCTGAGAAGCAGTATGCGAGGATTGGCTAGCTTCAAAACCCCAAAGCCCAGACCAAGCCGGCTCATGGTTTCAGGCGTGAAGTTTTCGATCACCACATCGCTTTTTGCGACCAGTTCAAGAAAAATTGACTTGCCCTCGTCGCTTTTCAGATCGAGGGTGCATCCCAGCTTATTGCGGTTCTGCGCGTTCCAGGTGCCGCTGCGGTTGATGCCGGCAATTTTGTCCGGGTAAGGGCCACCCCGGCGGTGAATGTCGAGCCGCTCATGACTTTCGATTCGGATCACCTCGGCGCCCAGATCTGCAAGCACTTGGCCGCAAAGAGGCCCGGACCAGACGTGGGTCAATTCGAGCACACGCGTGCCTTGCAGCGGCAGTTTCATGCGGTCTCCAGACTGGCCAAAACAGAGTGTGTTTGCGCGCCAGGTGCTGGCACCCGCAAGGGGGTGACATGGCTGCCGAACAGGCGCGCCAGTGGGCTGAGCGGCATACGTTGCGTTTGTCCGCTGGTGTTGATCAGACTACCCCAGAAATTGCGCGCGGCCAGTTGTGTATCGCCCAGCAAGTCGTGAAGTGAATTTACCGGCGCCACTGGCACGCCAACGGCCTGCGCTTCCATCCAGCATGCTTGTGGTTTGTCGGCGAAAAAATTATCAAGAATGGTGCACAGCGTTTCGGCATCGGCAAAACGTTGTTCGCGCGTGGTGTAGCGCGGGTCGGTACCGAGTTCAGGCCTGCCCATCCAGTTGCACAGCCGTGTCCACTGAATGTCTTCTATGACATCGACAAACAGCCAACCATCGTTGCAGCGATGTACTTCGGCCGGCGAAACTTGCCAGATGCGTTCGGCTCGGTGCGGGTGAGTGCCCTCGAGCAAAGCCGATGAAATTTCACGGCGCATTAAGGGCAGGGCGGCCGCGCACAGGCCGGCGCTGGCCGAGCGAATATCGGACGAGGCGCCCTGGCCAATTAGGGCGAACAGAGCGATCGCGCCATACAGGCCAGCAAGGAATTCCAGCAGATTGGCCTGTGGGCACAAGGGACCCGCCGACGGGTAGCCGGGCATGACGCGTGGTGTGATGAATCCCAGGCCGCTGCCATGAAAGGCTAAGAACTCGTCACTGTGTGATCCGGACATGCCGCGCAGGGTGCCTGCATCACGCTCGCCGACCACCACCAATGGCGCCAGTGGCGTACGGCTAGTCTGTTGCTGTAGAGAGTCGCGTCCGGCTTCATCGGTGACGATGCCGGAGCAGCCGTCAAGCAGGTCCTGCAGGGCTTTGCCCTGTAAACCGCCCTTGCCGAGCAGCACACTTTCCTTGCCTGCCAGCAGAAAGTCAGCAAAGCGGCCGCGGCGCGCGCGCAAGGGATCACCGCCCGCAGCTTCTAGCTTGATGACCCTGTAACCAACGTCAACCGCCAGACGTGTGCTGTATTCAGCGGCAATCGAATCGGTCGACATACAGACAATCATGGGGGATGGCATGCAGGATCCGATTCAGGCGTTTTCAATACTGACGGGTAGGAGTGCGCTGGCGGTACCGACCACCACCTTCTCCTGCTTTTCGTTTATCACCCACACCTCAAAAACATAGCGTACCGAATTGCCTTCGACATGCTTCTCCTTGAGCACACCCTTGGCGGTAACAAAATTATTCATCGTCACCGACTTGATCATTTTCAAAGAGGCCTTACCGCCGACTACCCAGCCGTCACCGAAACAGGTCATCATGGCGCGCGTTACCAGCGCAAAAAAGGTCGGTGCCGAACCAACCGGTTCGGCCAGTCCCTCGGCGCGCGCCGCCTCCGCGTCGGAGTGAATGTTCTTGTGCGGCCATGCACCGTCGCCATACAGCATCGGGTGTCGTTCTTCAAATTGTCGCAAGCTCATCTGCCGGGAGACTGGAGGCAGTGCCCAGCCGATATCGACGCCGCGTTGAAATATCATGGTCATTGCTCCTTGGGATCGGTGGTGGAGGTACGTCGGGGTAAGGCTTCAGCCCAGCCGTCCGCCAGCGCCGCTGTCTATGCCGGTGGCAGCTTTGGGCACGTCGATGGTTAGAAAGTCAAGCGCATGACTGCGGCGCGTGACAAAAATCTTGTTGCCATCGGGGTCATGGCAGACGGCTTCGTATTCGACGAATTCGCGGTTGTTCTTGACCCATTTGCGCGATATGTAGCCACTTAGCGTGTAATTTACATCCGGTCGCAGCGGCGCGTAGTTCTCGGTCTCGTAGCCATAAAAGAGGCCGCGCACGTTGTATTTGCGCGAGAACATCAGCCGTACCGGTGGGTAGCTGATGAGAACCGGCGCGATGGTGCCGCCGTAGGGCGATGCGACCGAGTATGACTCGTGAAAATCATCGTCTGATTCACAGATGCGGCCAATCGCCGCCTGGTCAAAAGACCATTCCATCGATTCGAGCCTAGCGCCGACCTCGATGTCTTCATACCGGGTTCGTTCGCCGGCCTGATCGCGCGCGACGCGTTGCGGGGTGGTCATGTTGCGTAATCCTTGTTGGCTGGTTCGTATTTTCTGGGGAGGTCGGCTCAACGCCATACCCTGGGCACTTTGCCCGGACCATCGCGCTCGCTGGCGATTTCGCTGACCATTTCAGCAGTGTAGCTTTCATGCATTTTCTGCGTAGGGCTACCGTATGATTCGAAAGGTAGCAGAGACTTTCGCCATTAGTCCCATGGCTTCGTTTACTGCCTCAGCTTCTGCATAGGCCACGGTTTTACCTGCGCGAACTACCCTCGCGGTGACGGTGAGTGCCCCCTGACTGGCTTCCAAATAATTCACGGTCATCGATATGGTGGCCACATTGACTTTATCGGTATAGGAAGAACGCACGGCCTGGGACATCGCAATATCTAGACATGCCGCAATCGGTCCGCCATGGATTTCACCTTTGGAGTTGGTGAGTTCACGGCGTGGGTTCAATCTGAGCACGCATCGGCCCTGATGCAGGCTCAGCAACGACATTCCCAAAAAATCATAAAAGGGAGGGTGGCTCAACCACTTGGCTGTTTCTCCCGGGTCGTCTTGGGGTGCTGAGTTCATGTGAGAAAAGTGCAGTGTCAGGCAGGGTTGAGGGCAATGAAGTGGTCAAGGCTTAAGCAGTCTTGGGGTCCGTCGCGAGGACATGCTCACCCAGCGCGGGACAATGTCCACGGTAGCTCAACTTGGATCTGGAAAAACGCGCGGGAAAGGCGCGAATTTCCAGATCTTGTGTGCCAGGGCCCATCACGGTTTGAATTACTTCCAGCGCAGTGGTTTGAGGATGTCGAAGTGCCTGATCCAAGCGTTGATAGCTGGCAGCATTGCCAGAATATTTTCGGATAAGGGTCACCAATTCCTCCGCGGTGTAACGAGCAAACTCTCGCTCATAGTCGCCACGAACTTCCTGCACTTTCGATCCATATCCAGTTGTGGTTCGGCCAATTGGGTCAAATCGCGCGTCTTCCAACAAACTCGTGAAGCCAGCTTCTTCGGCAAACTTCACCCAACCGGGACGTCCCGAAGCTCCCACTGATCCACCAAAAGCAAAAAAGATCGGTTCGTCTTTGGTTTTCCAACCCCGCTCGGGTGGGTAGTTGGCGCCGCCCACGCGAGGGCCTGCATAGGTATCCGGATCAGATTGAGCCGCTAGGTGAATGCTTTTGAGGGCAATCAACGAATTGAGCAATGACACCTGGATGCATTGACCTTGACTCAAGCCCCGCTTTATAGCCAGCAAAGCCGCCAACACCGCTTGCACGGTAAATATGCCGGTCCCCGTGCTGGCCACATCAGCACCCAGTCGGCAAGCCGGTTCTGTGCGTGAGCCCAAATAGCGGGTGTAGCCTGCCATGGCTTGTGCTGTCAATTCGGAGCCGAGTCGTTTGGACCAAGGCCCTTGAGAACCCCAGGGGCTGATGAAGACACGTACCAAGCGGGGGTTGGGCGCATAAGAATCCCCATCCAAGCCCTCCAGGCCCATGGCCTTGAGTTCATCGGCGTGACGGTCGGTGATGAATACATCGGCCGTTTTCAATTGGTCCAACAATTGATCTTTACTTGACAGCGGTGTGTCACCCAAACTTTGGGATTTTTTCCCCCGATTGAGTTCAAAAAAAGTGGCGCCGATAGCTGTTCCATTTACGAAGGGGGGGACAGCTCGCAGCCAATCCCCCGAACCCGTCTCCCACTTGATCACTTCTGCGCCCAGGTCGCTTAGACGCACTGCAGCTAAAGGCCCCGCGACACCTTGAGCAAACTCAATCACATGGATGTTTTTCAGAATGCTCATGTCTTTGGCACTCCCGTGAGTTGCAATTGATTCAATTGCGCAAAAATTTCTTCGTTGTGTTCCCCTGGTCGCGGAGGTTCTGTGACTCGACCGGGAGTGTGTGAAAAATGCCAAGGCACACCTGAGACTGAAACGGTACCCCAATCCCGCGTTTCAACCTGGGCGATCATGTCGTTGGCGTGAACTTGCTGATGGTGGCGGAAGTTTTCAAAATGGTAGGCCAAGCCGCAAGGCACGCCATGCCGCTCAAGCGTGCGCAACCACCAAATGGCTGGTTTACTCGCCATCACTCTGGCTATTTCACTCTCGACGACTTCTCTGTGGGTGAGTCGATCGGTCAGGTGTGTAAAGCGTTTATCCTCAAGCCACTGAGTTTGACCCAAGGCTCTGCAAAGTGCTTGCCATTCGTGATCGTTGTGGCAGGTTAAAAAAATTTCATTGTCAAGGGTGCCAAATGCGCGGTCAGGAACCAAGTTGGGGGACGAACTGCCCCCTGGGGAAGCAACCCAACCGCCACCCAAGTATTCACTGGCGCGAGAGGCCTGAATTTCAAGTGCAGCCTCCAGCATGGAGACCTCGACTTTTTGGCCAAGACCCGATGTTTCCCGTTCATACAATGCGGCTAAAACGGCTTCGGTGGCAACGCTGGCAGTGGTTAAATCCAAAAAGCCCGTGAAGCGAAACGCTTCGAGTAATTGTTCAGGCGGCCCGTTAGATCGGGCAAAGCCTGAAAATGCTTGCATGATGTAATCAGCGCAGCCGGCTTTGTGAAGCGGGCCTACCTCACCAAAGCCAGAGATCGCGCAGTAAATTAATTTCGGGTTATGCCGGTGAAGGGTTTCGAAATCAAAGCCCAGACGCTCGATCACGCCAACCCGAAAATTCTGTACAAAAATGTCTGCGTCAGCGATCAAGGCCATGGCTTTAGCGCGATCAGCTGGGGACTTCAAATCCAACACGATGTCTTTTTTATTGACATTCATGGACATGAAATTGGTTCCCATGCCGTGTTGGGTGGGTTCCACCCAGCGCGTGCCGTCGCCATCAGGCGGTTCGACTTTGATGACTTCAGCACCCAGCATGCCCAGCAGGGCTCCTGTCCAGGGGCCTGCAGCCATGATGCTCACATCCACAACCTTGAGTCCCGTCAAGGGGCCAACTTTTTTGTCATCCATCTTGGCGGCTCACAGTGCTTGTAGCGATTGAACCACCTTGGTATCAAAAAGTAGCCCCTCTTTCATGCGGCGCGCGCGTTCTTTATAGGCGCGCTCAGAGGGGATGCGAATGTCATTCACGCCTTGGCGTTTAGGTGTTTGTTTGATTGCTTGAATCAACTGATGTGCCTGAGTTTCAAAATCGCCCTGTGGCAGCATGATGGAAGGCTTGAGTACTAAAAACAAAAAGCCATAGTCTTGAACCTGGTTCCTAGGAATAGCCGCACCCGCCAAAAGGCCCAAAATTTGAACAGCAATCGACAGACCGTACCCTTTATGGTCACCAAAAGGGACCACACCACCTTCTTGAACTTTTTTGGCATCTTGCGTGGGGTTGCCTTGCCCATCAAAGCCAATACCGGCGGGGATCTCAAGGCCCAGGTGCTCATGCAATAAAACATCGCCCCACATCAGTGAAGCAGTCCCCAGGTCGATGATGACTGGCCCGTTAGAGGTCGGAAAACCAAAACAAATCGGGTTGGTGCCTAGGGCTGGCTTAGTTCCCCCAATGGGCAAAACACGGGGTTTGGCGCTGGCAATGTGAATGCATACCAGCCCGGCTTTGACCACCATTTCGGCGAAGTACGCATTTCGGCCGCTGTAGTAACTGTCGTAAACACCGACCGATGCGAAGCCGCTCACTTGAGCGATCTCAATGGCTTTTTGCGCTGCGTGATGGCAGCTGATATAGCCCACGTTGTTGCCGCCATCAATCAGTGCCGAGATTGGCGTTTGTTGAACCACGGAAACTGGTCGGCGGGGCTCTTTGGTTTTAGGGTCACTGGCAATGGCCAAAATTCGGGGCAAACTGGCAAAACGATAGCCGCACAATGCGTTGTCAATCAATTGATCCACAATGATTTTTGCGTCCTCATACGAATAACCAATCCTGCGCAAGGCGGACATGCCCAGTTGCTGGCCCTCCTGGGGGGTCATTCGAACCGTATCAGGTCGATCGGGATCAATCAGGCCGGACCTGTTCGTGGTCTCAGATGTGCTCATCATCAGCCCTTCGCGTCAGTGCGTCGAAATTGAACCAGCGTGATCTCTGGCGTGATGTCTTCATAGTCCGCCACCACAGGCATCCCGATCTTGATTTCATGCGCGGGACAGTCCAAAAGATTGGCAGTCAAGCGCGGTCCTTCTTCGATTTCCACTTGAACCACGGCATAGGGCACCTTGTCTTTGTACCAATCTGTCCAAGGCTTGTGATAAATCACATAGTTATGGATCACCCCCCGCCCTGACATTTGTGTCCATGTGAAGCTCATGGAAAAACAATCGGGGCAAGCAGGGCCGATCGGGTAAAAGGTTTTCGCGCATGAATTGCATTTTTGTAGCCACAGTTGTCGGCGTTTGGCGGCTTCCCAAAAGGGCAATTCTTCTGGATAGATGACGGGCAGATAGCGACCGGTTTTTTCATCGATCATTTTGTTCGAGGGCTTCATGGTTTCATCTCCGAAAAATAATGGATTCACCAAGGAAGCTGCCATATTGAATGATTTCAGCATCCTTGACTTGGCGGGGGCCGCAGTCATGGCGAAGTTGATTGATGGCTTCAATAAAAAGGTTCCAACCCACCACGTGGCCTTCAGACATCAATCCGCCAGAGGTGTTGATCGGCAATTCGCCTCCGAGTTCAATACGACCATTCTTGATGAAGTCCAGGGCTTCCCCGGGTTCGCAAAAACCGAAACGCTCTAAGCCGAATAAAACCAGTGGAGAAAAAGCGTCGTAGGTGATCAGCGCATCCACATCTTTGTGGGTGATGCCAGCCATTTGATAGGCATACAAATCATCTGGCGAAGGTTTATATTTATAGACCTTTTGTTGCGCAACGCCTAGGCCCGGCAGGGTCAGGTTGTGAAATTGCGGGCCGGCATGAACGCCTTGCATTCCGGAGATGTACACAGGTGGTTTTTTCATGTCCCTTGCACGCTCTGCTGAGGTGACGATGATGCACGCGCCGCCGTCATTGTTTTGACAGCAGTCAAAAAGACGCAATGGCTCAACCACCCAGCGAGATTTGACATAGTCATCAAAGCTCATCGGATCTTTTCGAACAGCTATGGGGTTTAGTTGGGCGTGCTTGCGAAATGCCATGGCAATCGGCGCCAAATCATCCGGCCCACCGCCATACATATGGAAATAGCGTTGGACCGCCACTGCCGCACCATAGGCGGGACTGAAAGCACCGTTGGCCGGGCTTTCACCGTGTGGCCCCATCCCTTGCCGCCACATTTCATGGTCGGCTAATTGGCCGAAAGCGCGGCCCTTGCGGCCATGCACCACCGCTACCGCTTTGGCCATGCCGGAGGCCACCACCATCGCGGCTTGTTGCAACATCGGAGCGATGAAGCGACCGTGCGTCCATCCCTGATTGGCGTATCGGACATCACTACCGATGACTTCTAAAAATCGGTCGTAGTCGGAGCCATAGGACAACTGAATGATCCCATCGACATCTTTGCGCTCAAGACCGGCATCATCAAGTGCTTTTTGATAGGCCTCAACCGCCAATGAAATGGAAGTTCGGTCAGGAAAGCTACCAATTGTGAGTCCAATGCCGCAAACTGCGGTTTTATCTTTTAAGGCTTTACCCATTTCAGTCACAGCCATGAAAACTCCATATAGGATAAGAAAATTTGATCAAAGAACAATGCAGCTCTCTGCAGGAAGTTCAACCACGAGGCCCATGCCAACTTGCGGCATGTTAGGGAAGGGGACGGCCTCAGCGATCAATTTGCAGCGAGGACTCAGTTGCAAAACAAAGCGCATTCGGTCGCCAAGATAAATATGTTGCAGAACTTTTGCTGTAAATGTGTTGGCGATTTTTTCGACTGATTGCTGCGAGTGCAATTTGACTTGGTGATGTCGAATAATGAGCTGAGCGGCATCATCTCCAACTGTGCGGAGATTGCCCGGGGCTATGTTCACAGCCAGATGTTCGTCCAACATCACTTGGTTGTTTGGCCGATCCACCCTCAAGACAGGCAGCACATTGGCTTGACCAATGAACTCCGCCACAAACACGTTTTCTGGTTTTTCATACAAATCGACGGGGCTACCTTGTTGAACAATTTGGCCATGATTCATGACGCAAATTTGATCTGATAGCACCATCGCTTCGACTTGATCATGCGTCACATACAGGGAGGTCACCCCCAACTGATCATGGATGGAGCGCATTAAAATTCGCATGGAGTCACGCAGCCGCGCATCTAAATTGGACAGGGGTTCGTCATACAGCAAGACTTCTGGGTCACCCACCAACGCCCTCGCCAGGGCCACCCTTTGTTGTTGGCCCCCCGAGAGCTGCGACGGGTAACGATTGCCATATTCTCGAAATTCAAGACCGACAAGCGCCAGCATTTTTTCAACGCGCTCGCGTTCGTCATGAATTTTGCTTTGCCGCATGCGCAATGGAAACACCACATTTTCATAAACGGTTTTGTGCGGCCATACGGCATAACTTTGAAAAACCATACCCATGTTTCTTTTGTGAGGAGCAACAACAACACCGTCTCCGTTGAGAGTGCGCCCATTAACGGCGATAGTGCCTTTGAGGGGCATTTCTAGTCCGCCCACCATTCTCAAAGTGGTTGTCTTTCCCGAGCCGCTGGGGCCCAGCAATGTCATGAACTGCCCTTTTTGTACCGACAAGTTGATACCGTTGACAGCTACGACGTTGCCATAATTTTTATAAAGGGATTTGATTTCAATGCCGTTCATATGCTTTTTTTCAGAATTCAATCGATCGTTTTTGAGTGAAGATCACTACCGAAGGCCCATTTGAACAAGGCCACGATACTGGCGACGATCAATAGTTGCAAAATAGCCAGTGCACTGGCGACCCCATAAAAACCGTCCAGCAGATAGGACCATGTCAGCAGTGGCATGGTCAACGAGTCGACGCTGGACAAAATGACGGTGGCGCTGATTTCTCGCATGACAATCATGAAAACCAACAACCACACTGAAGTGATAACTGGCTTGAGCAGGGGCAAGTTGACAAACATAAAGCTCTTGAAGGGCGACGCACCGGCAACCGTCGCAGCCTCTTCAAGGGCTTTATCAATTTGCATCAAACCGCTGCTGAGGGTGCGCACGCCATAAACCAGATAACGTGTGATGAAAGCCAGCAGAATGATCCAGATGGTCAGATAAATGGGCGAACTCACATAGGCCCACAACATGCCAATGCCAAAAACGGTTCCAGGAATACCGATAGGCATGGAAATCAAATAATCGGCCAGTGTCATTGGGGTGGATTTAAGCCGCACTATGCGGTATCCAAGGACCAAACCAAATAATGCGCAAATGGTGGCAGTGGCAGCCGCTAGAAATAGCGAATTTTGCAAGCTCAGCAAAATATCTTGGGCTTGAAATAGGCTATAAAAGTTATCGAAATTCAGTGATTTCAATTCAAGTCCCGTGGTGCGTACGGGCATCAGTGCGCGCAGCATCACAGCGCTCAAGGGCAACGCAATGCCCACCAGAAATATCACAAACATGATTGCGGCGAGGGGCCAACGCATGAGGCCCAAGTTCATGCTGGCTGGTTTATAGCCACGCGCCGTGATGGTGATGAATCGTTCGGAATGTCGGGTCAAAATCCGGTAGTAATAAAGACCAATGGCCGACAAAAGCAATAACAAGGTGCCCGATGCTGCCGCCCCCGGCAAATTCACCGGGTAGGCATTGGTCATGCGATAAATTTTGTAGGCCAGGGTATCAAATTGGATGTGCGAACCTAAGAAGCCTGGAATGGCAAATTGTTCTAGAGCCAAAATGAAAATAAACAAGGCGGAAGAAGCGATGCTGCCCAGCATGATCGGCAGCGTGATCAGCGTCATGCGGCGCCTGAAATTGGCTCCCGAAATGGCCGCTGCTTCTTCTAAAGAGGGATCTAAGGATCGGAAGGTGCCGATATTCAACACAAAGGCATAGGGGACAAAGTAAAAAATCATCACCCAAACAATTCCAAAATAGGAATATATATTGATCACAGGATCTGCCAAGCCCGTCATGGCGGTCCAGAGCACATTGATCAATCCTGAGCGAGGGTCGGCCAAAACCGCCCAGCCGATAACACCTACTAAGGGCGAATAGAGCATAGGGGTTAGAAAAGCCATTTCAAAAAACTTTTGCCCGGGGATGTTGGTTCTGGCGATGGCCCAGGCCAAAAACACGCCCACAAAGCAGGCGCAAAACATCACTGGAATAGCCAATGAGATCGAATTCAAGGTCGCCGATTGAGTCCAGCCGCCATCGAACAGACCGCCATAAACGGTTACCAGATTGTCGAAAGTGAATTCGCCCTTTTTAGAGCCAGGGCTGTGACTGCGGAAAGCTCCGTAAAAGAGTGCACTCAATGGCGTTACGACCAATAAGCAAACACCCAAAAAAAGGAACCACGAGAACAGACTACTTCGCTTCATGTGAGAAAGGCCGGTAGGTGATTCGGCGCGATAGGGCAGTGGTTTGATCGGGGGATGACGTGAAAGACGCTTGGCGGTTTAGCCGCGCCAGCCGATCAGCTTGCGCATCTCGGGCATCAGGGCGTCGTAATTCGCGTCCCAGTCCTTCATGTCAGGTATCCAGCGAATGCTCTCCGGATAGGGTTTCCACCAGCTGGTTTGCTTGAGTTTGGCCACAGCTGAACGGTCATCAGTCACGCCTTTGAGCGTGGGTCGAGCTTGAGCCGCGTGCATCACGCGGGCACCTTCGGGGGTGAAAAACCAGGACGTCCATAAACGCGAACTCGCGGGATGAGGTGCGTTCTTGGAGATTGAAAAATAGGTGTTGGTAAAGGCCGGCGCCACTTCAGGATAAGTCCAGGCTGTTTTGTCACCTTTAAGGAAGTTGAGCATGGCAATGGATTCCCAATTGGGAATGAAGACGGAAATGGCACCCGAGGCCAAATCTTCGCGTCCAGGTGCAGACCCCGGATAGAGTCGAGGTTGCTGTGCGGCCAATTGCTCAACAAATTTACGGCCGTATTCTGGGCGACGGAAAAACATCAAGAAATTGGCAAAGGGAACGCCGCCTCCAGCGGGTTCATTGATACCGATTTTGCCTTTCAAACTCGGGTCCAGCAAACCCTTCCAAGTCTTGAACATATCTTGGGCTTTGGCATGTGGGATCAGACTAGGGTTGTAGGAGATGACAATGTCAGTCCATTTGGGGCTGTAGCCAAGGCCAGGGATATAAGCGCCTTTGTCGAGTTTTTTATCTAGATCGGCCAAGGTGAATTTCAAATAAAAACCTTCGTCAGCCAAATCGGTCAGGCCGGCAGGATCCGCCGTGTAATTGATGTCCATGATGTGTCGCTTGGCGCGGGACTCGGCTGCGAATTGCTGGGTGCCGACGACGCCCACTTTACGGTCCAAAACACACTTGATACCGTATTTAGCGGTGAACGCATCGGCCATGATGGTCATTTCATCCACAGGCGAGCTGTAGCGAATGGTAAGAGTGCCTTCTTTTTGGGCGGTTTCAATCAGTTTGGGAGTGATGTCAATGACTTCCAAGCCGGCGCTGTTGATGGTTTGCGCTTGGGCTTGCGGTAATGCGCTAGCGCCCACGACAGCTGCGCCCTGAATTAGGAAATCTCTGCGCTGCAACGCGTTGGTGTTTTTCTCATGGGGGGAGAATGTGGACGACATTACTTGGCTCCTAAATGAAAGTATTTAATTACTCAATTGGCTTTAACCGGCAAGATGCTTATACCGAGCTAGCGAATGATTCGCATACCCTGACCGTACGGATGGCCGTAGCAGAAGAGCGAACATCCCATGACCAAATAGCCCAACTGCAAGCGATCCTCAAAGAATAGGCATCTCAGCCAATTCATAACTATTTTGACGTCTTTGTTCGATCGACAAAACGCGTAAAAACCCTCGGAAAAAGCCTCTTTAAACCCTTAACTTTCCCCCGTTCGCTCAACGTAGAAAATGAACCTTCTGGAAGCGCGATCTGCGCTGCGTCGCGAATGCCAAACGCAGGCCGACCCCGAAGGGTGTCTTAATCGCCGTCTCAACCGGTGCGCTGACAGACCCTCGTTGCGCCAAGCGCTTTAAGCGTCTAAAACAAACATTGCGTGTTGTTGGGCAGTTTTTCCGTCATTACCGCGCAGGCTGGAATTCATCGTTGGCTTAGACTTTTTTGACCTGCTCAGTTGGCGGGCAGGCTTTGCATCAGTTAGTTGATGATGGCCTGGGCTTAGCGGCTGGTGACTTCGTTCACGAAACGTGGGAAGTCGATATGGGCTGTGTAGTCGGCGCGCGGCCACAGTGTGCCGGCGGGCGCCTTGTAACTGCGCCAGCAGGCCGGCCAGCTCTCTTCGGGCAGTGCGCTCAGAATGGCCGTGCTGCCGGCCGGCCTCATTTTTTGTCGCGCAATTCCCGACGCAGGATTTTGCCGACCGGGGTTTTAGGCAGTTCCGTGCGGAACTCAATCACTTTGGGTTGCTTGTAGCCGGTCAGGTTGGCGGCGCAATAGGCCTGAACCTGGGATTCAGTAAGGGATGGGTTTTTCTTGACGATCACCAGCTTGACGGCCTCACCCGATTTTTCGTCAGGCATGCCAACGCAGGCGCATTCCATCACGCCCTCCAGTTGACCGACGACTTCTTCGATTTCGTTCGGGTAGACATTGAAGCCGCTGACCAGGATCATGTCTTTCTTGCGGTCGATGATCTTGAAGAAACCTTGCTCGTCAATGATGCCGATGTCGCCCGACTTGAAGTAGCCGTCAGGGGTCATGACCTTGGCAGTTTCATCGGGCCGCTGCCAGTAGCCTGCCATGACCTGCGGGCCTTTGATGGCAATTTCTCCCGGCTGGCCTTGCGCAACTTCGCGACCCTCGTCGTCCAGCAGCTTGAACCATGTGCTGGGAATCGGCACGCCAATGGTGCCGGTGAACACTTTGCTGGTGGTCGGGTTGCAACTGGCAGAGGGCGAGGTTTCCGACAGGCCATAGCCTTCGCAGACAGGGCAGCCGGTTTTCTCGAGCCAGAGTTTGGCCACAGCACTTTGCACGGCCATGCCGCCGCCCAGCGAAACCCGCAAATGCGACCAATCCACCTTGTTGAAATCCGGGTGATTCACCAGGCCGTTGAACAGCGTGCTGACAGCCGGGAAACTGTGTACCTGGTGCTTGGTCAGCTCTTTGAGAACCGCTGCCAGATCACGCGGGTTGGGAATCAGGATGTTCTTGGCGCCTACGCGCATGCCCAGCATCATGTTCACTGTGAAAGCGAAGATGTGGTACAGCGGCAAGGCGCAGACATAGGTGTTTTGTGCGCCTTCCGGCAGGCCGGCCATGGCTGGTGCATTCCAGGCTTCGGACTGCAACAAGTTGGCGATCACATTGCGGTGCAAAAGCACCGCACCCTTGGACACGCCTGTGGTGCCACCCGTGTATTGCAGCACGGCAACGTCATCGGGCTTGAGCTCAGGCCGGACCAGCGACGACTTGCGTCCCAGCGCCACGGCATCATTAAAGCGCACGGTGGCCGGAAGCGTGAAGGCGGGCACCATTTTCTTGACATTGCGCACCACGTAGTTGACCAGGGCGCCCTTGAACCAGCCCAGCTGGTCGCCCATAGCGCACAGCACCACGTGTCGCACGGGCGTGCGGCTGATGCAGGCCTCGAGCGTGGCCGCAAAATTCTCGATGATGACGATGGCTTTGGAGCCCGAGTCCTTGAGTTGGTATTCCAGCTCGCGGGGCGTGTACAGCGGGTTGACATTGACCACCACATACCCGGCACGCAAGATGGCGGCCACGGCCACCGGGTACTGCGGGCAGTTGGGCATCATGATGGCGACGCGGTCGCCCTTGGCCAGGCCCAAGCTTTGTAAGTAGGCGCCCAGTGCCTTGGACATCTCGTCGGTCTGACCGAAGCTGATGTCCTTGCCCATGAAACTGTAGGCTGTGCGTTCGCTGAATTTGGCAAAGCCCTCTTCCATCAGCTTGACCAGCGATGGGTACTGGGATGCGTCAATATCAGCGGGCACGCCGGGCGGGTAAGACTTGAGCCAGGGACGGTCTGTGTGAAGAGTGTTCATAGAGGCCTTTTAATCACGGGGGTTGAACTGGGATGAAAATTATTCGATGGCCTTGCCCATGTCTTCGATGACTTTTTTGGCGTCGCCAAAAACCATCATGGTCTTGTCCATGTAAAAGAGCTCGTTGTCCAGGCCGGCATAGCCGGCCGCCATCGAGCGCTTGTTGACGATGATGGTCTTGGCTTTGTAGGCCTCCAGAATGGGCATGCCGTAGATGGCGCTGCCCTTGACGTGCGCGGCCGGGTTGACCACGTCGTTGGCACCCAAAATGATGGCCACGTCGGCCTGGCCGAACTCGGCGTTGATGTCTTCCATTTCATGCACCTGGTCGTAGGGCACTTCGGCCTCGGCCAGCAACACGTTCATGTGCCCGGGCATGCGGCCGGCCACCGGGTGAATGGCGTACTTGACGCTGATGCCCTTGTCGGTGAGCTTTTGCGCCAGTTCCTTGACCGAGTGCTGCGCACGGGCCACCGCCAGGCCGTAGCCCGGCACGATGATGACCGACTCGGCGTTACCGAGGATGAAAGCGGCGTCGTCGGCCGAGCCGGACTTGACGTTGCGCTGAACCGCATCGCCGGCAGCGGCCGTACCGGCCTCGCCGCCAAAGCCACCCAGAATCACGTTAAAGAAAGAGCGGTTCATCGCCTTGCACATGATGTACGAGAGAATGGCGCCCGACGAGCCGACCAGTGAACCGGCGACGATCAGCATGGCGTTGTTCAGCGAAAAGCCGATGCCCGCCGCCGCCCAGCCAGAGTAGCTGTTGAGCATGGAAACGACCACCGGCATGTCGGCGCCGCCGATCGGAATGATGATCAGCACGCCCAGCACAAAGGACAGCGCCAGCATCGCGAAAAACGCGTTCCAGCTGCCGGTGAGCGTGAACACCAGGCCCAGCGCCAGCGTGGCCACGCCGAGCACCAGGTTGAGCATGTGTTGGCCTGAAAAGGTGACAGGCGCCCCCTGGAACATGCGGAACTTGTACTTGCCGCTGAGCTTGCCGAAGGCAATCACCGAGCCGCTGAAAGTGATGGCGCCGATGGCCGCACCCAGGAACAACTCAAGCCGGTTGCCGGCCGGAATATCGGCGGTGCCCAGGCCCTTGGCGACGATTTGGAAGGCATCCGGCTCGGCCATGGCGGCCACCGCAATGAACACTGCGGCCAGACCGATCATGGAGTGCATGAATGCGACCAGCTCGGGCATCTTGGTCATCTCGACGCGCTGCGCCATCAAGGTGCCGGCAGCGCCGCCCAGCACGAGCGCAGCCATGACATACACCATGCCCTGGGCCGAACCGCCCGCAGTTTCGACGATCAGCGCGCCCGTGGTCAGCACGGCAATGGCCATGCCGCTCATGCCGAACACGTTGCCGCGAATCGAGGTGGTCGGATGCGACAGGCCCTTGAGCGCCTGTATAAAACAGACCGAGGCCAGCAGGTACAGCAGGGTGACCAGGTTCATGCTCATTTGGTCGCTCCCGCGTCAGCTGAGGGCGCAGCTTTCTTTTCTTTTTTCTTGAACATTTCAAGCATGCGGCGCGTCACCAAAAAGCCGCCGAAGACATTGACGGCGGCCAGTGCCACGGCCAGCGTACCCATGGTTTTACCGAGCGGCGTGACGGTCAGCGCGGCGGCCAGCATGGCGCCCACGATGACGATCGCTGAAATGGCGTTGGTCACCGCCATCAGCGGCGTGTGCAGAGCTGGCGTGACAGTCCACACGACGTGGTAGCCGACGTAGATGGCCAGCACAAAAATAATCAGGTTAATGATTCCGGGGGAGGCGAGTTCCATGGTCTTGTTTCCTAAATGTGGCGGGGCGGTGCGGGCAGGGGCCGGCGCGGCGGGCTTATTTTTTCTTGACTGCGCCGCCTTGCGTCATCAGGCAGGCGGCAACGATGTCGTCTTCAAGGTCGATGTTGAGTGCGCCATCTTTGGTGATGATCAGCTTGAGGAAGTCCAGCAGGTTGCGCGCATACAGCGCACTGGCATCAGCAGCCACCAGGGCGGGCACGTTGGTCTCACCGATCAGCGTGACCCCGTGCTTGACCACGGTTTGGCCCGGCTCGGTCAGCGGGCAGTTGCCGCCTTGAGGTGCGGCCAGGTCGACGATCACACTGCCCGGCTTCATGGCTTTGACCATGTCCTCAGTCACCAGCACCGGCGCAGCGCGGCCCGGGATCAAGGCGGTGGTGATAACGATGTCGGCCTGCGCCACACGCTTGGCCACTTCAGCCTTCTGGCGCTCCAGCCAGCTCGGCGGCATGGGCTTGGCGTAGCCGCCCACGCCAACGGCTGCTTCGCGCTCTTCGTCGGTCTCATAGGGCACGTCGATGAATTTGCCGCCCAAGGATTCGACTTGTTCTTTCACGCTCGGGCGCACGTCAGACGCTTCAATCACAGCGCCCAGACGCTTGGCGGTGGCAATGGCTTGCAGCCCGGCCACGCCGACGCCCAGGATGACCACGCGTGCGGCCTTGACCGTCCCGGCGGCTGTCATCAGCATGGGGAAAAAGCGCTGGTAGCGGTCGGCCGCCATCATCACGGCCTTGTAGCCGGCAATGTTGGCCTGTGAGCTCAGCACGTCCATGCTCTGGGCACGGCTGGTGCGCGGTGCGGATTCGAGCGCAAAAGAGGTCAGGCCGGCCGCGGCCAGGCGCTGCAGACCGCTGGCGTCAAAGGGGTTGAGCATGCCCAGCAGCACGCTACCCGATCGCGCCAGGGACATCTCGCTGTCTTGCGGGCAACGAACCTTGAGCACAATGTCGGCGGCATAGGCGCCAGCGGCATCGGTGATCTCGGCGCCAACGGCCTGGTAAGCGGCGTCAGGCACGCTGGCGGCCACGCCGGCGCCCGATTGCACGCGCACCGTGTGCCCCTGGGCTTTGAGTTTTTTGGCCGTTTCAGGCGTGAGCGCAACGCGCGTTTCGCCCGGCATGGTCTCGGCAGGTACCCCAATCAGCATCTATTTCCCCTCTTGGAAGCGCGTCTAGACGCTTCATTTTTTTGCAAACTGTCGCCTAGCTTACATGAGATTGCGGCCGGTCAGCCTAGGGGAAACCTAATTTTCAGGGCCCGATTTCAAGTTACCAGCAGTTCGGCCAGACGCCGCATAGCGTGCTGCACGCTGGCCTGCCGCACCTGATGCCGATCGCCTTCAAAGTGGCATAACTGCGTCACCACCCCGGCGGGCGTGGCCCAGCCAAACCAGACGCTGCCCACTGGTTTGTCCAAGCTGCCGCCGCCCGGCCCGGCTACGCCGGTGACGGCCACAGCCACCTGGGCGTGTGAGTGCTGCAATGCGCCTTGCGCCATGGCCCGCACGACCGGCTCACTGACGGCACCGTGTTCGGCGATCAGTGCCTCAGGCACGCCCAGCAGTTCGGTCTTGGCCGCGTTGGAATAGCTCACGAAGCCACGCTCGAACCAGGCGCTGGAACCTGCCAGATCGGTGCAGGCGGCGGCGATCATGCCGCCTGTACAGCTTTCGGCGGTGGCCATCATCTGCCCATTGGCCAGCAGCCGGTCTGCCAGCTGCCGGGTCAGGGCCTGTGCGGCATCAAATGAAGAGGAGGCGTTCACCACCAGGCTTTCCAGAAGGCCAGCACGAGCAGCGTGCAAAAGGCGGCCAGCAAGTCGTCCAACATGATGCCGAAGCCGCCGCGCGGACCAAAACCCTTGAAGTGCCGGTCGGCCCAGGCCATGGGCTCGGGCTTGAGGGCATCAAACAAGCGAAACAACGCAAAGGCGGCCAGCTGCATGAGCCAGCCTGCCGGCATGACCAGCCAGAGAACCAACCAGAAAGCAGCTATTTCGTCCCAGACGATATGGCCCGAGTCGGCTATTTGCATGTTTTGTGCTGTGACCGTGCAGGCCCACCAGCCCAGCAACAGCGATGCTGCAATCAGCAGTCCGATTTGCGTGCTTGAAAGCCATTGCTGCAGGGCCAAAAAGCTTAGCCAAGCCCAAAATGTGCCGGCGGTGCCGGGCGCCACCGGGCTCAGGCCCGAGCCGAAGCCCAGCGCGATCATATGCGCCGGATGCGCCAGCATGAAACGCGCCGTGGGACGCCGCACTGGGGCGGGGTGTGAAGGCAAGTTGTCTGGGTCGGTCATGCGAAATGTTCAAAAGAAGCGAAGTGGTTCGGCATGGGGGCGCCCGCTGCATCGAGCAGTCGCAAGCCGGGCTGCGATTCAATCTGGCCGATACAGCTCACGGGGGTAGCGCAGCGCTGCGCAGCGGCGAGGATGGCGCTGCGTGCTGTGGGCGGTGCCGTGAACAGCAGCTCATAGTCGTCGCCGCCGGACAGCACGCAGTGCAGCGCCTGCGTGTGGCTCACGCCCGCGCCCGCCCAGTCGCTGTGCGTCCGGGCACACAACCGTTCGAGCACGGCTTCGGTGTTCAGTGTCGCGCCGACCTGGGACGCTTTGAGCAGATGCCCGAGGTCACCCACCAGGCCGTCGCTGAGGTCCATCGCCGCGCTGGCCAGGCCGCGCAGCGCCATGCCTAGCGCGATGCGGGGGCTGGGTTCTTCCAGGCGCTGCCGCGTTGCTTGTAGCAAGGCAGGCGGCAAAGAGAGCTTGCCCTGCATGGCTTCCAGTGCCAGCCGCGCATCACCCAATTGGCCGCTCACATAGATGTCGTCTCCGGGATGCGCGCCGCTGCGCAGCAAGGCCTGGCTTTGGCCGGCCGGGGCCGGCACGCTGCCAAAAACAGTGATGCAGATGTTCAGCGGGCCGCGCGTGGTGTCGCCGCCAATCAGCTCGCAACCGTGGCTATCGGCCAGGGTAAAAAGGCCTTCGGCAAATGCTGCCAGCCAGCGCTCCTCAATGTGCGGCAGCGCCAGTGCCAGCGTGAAGCCCATCGGCTCGGCGCCGCAGGCCGCCAGATCGCTGAGATTGACGGCCAGCGCTTTATGGCCCAGGGTGCGCGGCTCCACGTCAGCAAAAAAATGCCGGCCTTGCACCAGCATGTCAGTGGAGATCGCCATGTGCGAGCCGGCCGGCGCTTGCATCAGCGCGCAGTCGTCGCCAATGCCCAGCACCGCGCGGCGTGCCGCACGCTTGAAGAAGCGTTCGATCAGGTCAAATTCACCCATAAGCTCTCAGCATAACGCGCCGGGGCAGACACGGCGCAGAGGTTTTCAGTGCAGCACGCGGGCGGGTGAGCCAGGCGTGGCTTCTAGTACAAACATGGGAATCTCGGCCTCAAAACGTGTGCCGTCTTCAGCCACGCAGAAGTATTGGCCGTGCATGGTGCCGGTGGCGGTACGCAGGCGTGAGGCGCTGCTGTACTGGAAAGACTCCCCCGGCCGCAGCAGCGGCTGGTGGCCGACCACACCCAGACCTTTGACCTCGTCACTGTGGCCGTTGGCGTCGCTGATAAACCAGTGGCGAGCAATCAGCTGCGCCGCCACCTCACCTGTGTTGGTGATGGTCACGGTGTACGAAAACGCAAAAAGTTGGTTCTCTGGCTCAGATTGTTCCGGCAGGTACTGCGGCAGGACTTCGCAGGAAAATTGGTAGGTCGGCATGGTATCCAGCAATGAAGGCTTGCATGTTAACGCGCCACTGATCCCGGGTAACCGCCTTTGGCTGCTGGCCAAAGCCTGCGCCTGCGCTTACTGCGACAATCCGGCCATGCCCAAAACCGTTAAACCCGCTTACCAAATCGCCCCATCCATCTTGTCGGCCGACTTTGCCCGGCTGGGTGAAGAAGTCAAAAATGTCATCGCCGCCGGCGCCGACTGGATTCACTTTGACGTGATGGACAACCATTACGTGCCGAACCTGACTTTCGGCCCGATGATCTGCAGTGCCCTCAAGCCGCATGCCGTTACCGCCGACGGCCGGCCGGTGCCTATCGACGTGCATTTGATGGTGCAGCCGGTCGATGCGCTGGCCGCGGCCTTTGCCGATGCAGGCGCCAACTACATCAGCTTTCACCCCGATGCCAGCGGCCATGTGCACCGCAGCGTGCAGGCCATCAAGGCCAAAGGTTGCAAAGCCGGTCTGGCCTTCAACCCGGCTCAGCCGCTGGATGTGCTGGACTGGGTGATTGACGAGATCGACCTGATCTTGATCATGAGCGTCAACCCGGGCTTTGGCGGGCAGAGTTTCATTGACTCGGCGCTGCACAAAATTGAACACGCACGCAAGCGTATCGACGCCTCGGGCAGGGACATCCGGCTGGAGGTCGATGGCGGTATCAAAACAGACAATATCGCCCGCGTGGCAGCTGCAGGCGCAGACAGCTTTGTGGCCGGCAGTGCTATTTTTGGCAAGCCCGACTACAAGTCGGTGATCAACGCCATGCGCGTTCAACTGGCCGGTTGAGTTTGCACCTGCCAGTGCCCTTGTCGCTGCCCGATCTGCGTGGCGTGATCGTCGATCTAGACGGCACCATGGTGGACACGCTGGGCGACTTCGAGGTCGCCCTGAACTGCATGCTGGCCGAGCTGGATTTGCCGCCGGTGAATCGTGCGCTGGTGGAGCGCACGGTGGGCAAGGGCTCCGAGCACTTGATTCGCGCTGTGTTGGAGCACCAGCTGGCCTTGTCCGGAGTCCATGTCCAAGGTCGGCTTGGCGCCGGTAGCGCCGATGAGCTCATGGCGCCGGCCTGGCGCATCTACCAGCGCCATTACCTGGAGATCAACGGCGCTTTTTCCGATGTCTACCCCGGCGTGCTCGCGGCTTTGCAGCAATGGAGGCGCAACGGCTTGCTATTGGCCTGCCTGACCAACAAACCGCTTAACTTTGCGCGGCCCTTGCTCAAATCCAAAGGCTTGGATGGGTTTTTTACGCAGGTGTTCGGCGGCGACAGTTTTGAGCGCAAAAAACCCGACCCCCTGCCGCTGCACAAGACCTGCGAGGCCTTGGGTACGCTGGCTGCGCAGACCTTGATGGTTGGAGATTCGGAAAACGACGGACTGGCCGCCCGTGCCGCCGGCTGCCCGGTGGTGCTGGTGAGCTACGGTTACAACCACGGCCGGCCCATCCGCGAGGTCGATGCAGACGGCTATGTTGATTCGCTGGCCGAGCTGGCCTTTGCTACACTTTGACGCACTTATGTTCATTCACCGCATCACACGTACAGGTTGTAGCGACCGGGGAGCCTGGCCCTGGCGTCGCTGCTCTTTGTTGCGCCCCTGAGCGCCTCCGCCGCGCTTGCCGCCCTGCGGTGACGTCAGCGGCCTTGATGCCCCGACCCGCTGTCGGGCTTTTAGCCTCCAGTCACCATGGACATTGTGAGGCCATTTGAATGAACCGCGCGACCTTTTGTCTTGAGTGCAGGTCGCGCCGAAAGGATTTTCTTTGATCTCCGAACTCGAATTCAAAAGCCTGGCGCAGCAAGGCTTTAACCGCATTCCCTTGATGGCCGAGGCCTTCGCCGACCTTGAAACGCCTTTGTCGCTCTACCTGAAGCTGGCTTTTTCGAGAGATGGTGGCAAATACAGTTTTTTGCTGGAATCTGTGGTCGGTGGCGAGCGTTTTGGGCGCTACAGCTTCATCGGTCTGCCGGCGCGCACCCTGCTTCGCGCACGCGGTTTCGGCGACCTGGCCGTCACCGAGGTGGTGACCGACGGCCAGGTGGTAGAGACTTCCCGCCTGAACCCGCTGGACTTTATCGAGGCTTACCAACAGCGTTTCAAGGTGGCTTTGCGCCACGGCCTGCCGCGTTTTTGTGGCGGATTAGCCGGTTATTTCGGCTACGACACGGTACGCCACATTGAGAAAAAGCTCCAGGCTTCCTGCCCTGCGGACACGCTGGACTGCCCAGACATTCTGCTGCTCCAGTGTGAAGAGTTGGCCGTTATCGACAACCTTTCGGGCAAGCTCTACCTGATCGTCTACGCCGACCCTGGCTTGCCCGAGGCCTATGCAAATGCCAAAAAGCGCTTGCGCGGCCTCAAAGAGCAGTTGCAGTACTCAGTCAGTGCGCCAGTGGTCAAGCCATCGCAGGCTTACCCCGCCGAGCGTGAGTTTGCCAAGGCCGACTACATTGCTGCCGTGGAGCGCGCCAAGCAGCTGATTGCCGGCGGCGACTTCATGCAGGTGCAGGTCGGCCAGCGCATCAAGAAGCGCTACACCGAGTCGCCCTTGTCCCTGTACCGTGCGCTGCGCTCGCTCAATCCCAGCCCCTACATGTATTACTACCACTTTGGTGACTTCCATGTGGTCGGGGCCTCGCCGGAGATTCTGGTTCGCCAGGAAAAAGTCATCATCGAAGGCGTGGACAGCGAAAAAATCACCATCCGCCCGCTGGCCGGCACGCGGCCCCGCGCGGCCTCGCCCGAGGCTGATAAGGCGGTCGAGCAAGAGCTGATCAACGATCCCAAAGAGCGTGCCGAGCACGTCATGCTGATCGACCTGGCGCGCAACGACATCGGCCGTATCGCCAAGACCAGCTCGGTCAAGGTCACCGAAGCGTTTGCGGTCGAGCGTTACAGCCACGTGATGCATATCGTCAGCAATGTCGAGGGTGTTCTCAAAGAGGGCATGAGCAACATCGACGTGCTCAAAGCAACTTTTCCAGCCGGCACGCTGACCGGCGCGCCCAAGGTGCATGCGATGGAGCTGATTGATCAGCTTGAGCCCAGCAAGCGCGGCCTGTACGGCGGTGCCTGCGGCTACCTCAGCTTTGCCGGCGATATGGATGTGGCGATTGCGATCCGCACCGGCATCATCAAGGACCAAATGCTCTACGTGCAGGCGGCTGCCGGCGTGGTGGCCGACTCGGTACCTGAGCTGGAGTGGAAAGAAACCGAAGCCAAGGCGCGAGCGCTGCTGCGCGCTAGTGAGCTGGTGGAAGAGGGGCTGGAATGAGGAATCAAAATTTGGCTGATCAAGAGTTTTTGTGCCGGGCCACCTCAATGAAAAATGCGGCCCGCTCCGGGGGCAGCGCAGTACGCGCAGCGACAAGCGTGGGGGCGCTATGAAGATTTTGATGATCGATAACTACGACAGCTTTACCTACAACATCGTCCAGTACTTTGGCGAGCTGGGCGCAGAGGTGCAAGTGTTTCGCAACGACGAAATCACGCTGGAAGGCATCGCCGCACGCGCCCCCGACAGACTGGTGATCTCGCCCGGCCCCTGCTCGCCCAAAGAGGCGGGTATTTCGGTGGCCGCCATTCAGCACTTCATGGGCAAGCTGCCGATTTTGGGCGTCTGCCTGGGCCATCAGGCCATAGGCGCAGCGCTGGGCGGCAACATCATCCGTGCCCAGGCGCTGATGCACGGCAAAACCAGCGTCATCAGCACCACGCAAGAGGGCGTGTTCGCAGGGCTGCCCGCTCAATTCACGGTGAACCGCTACCATTCGCTGGCCATTGAACGCGCCACCTGCCCCTCTGAGCTGGCCATCACCGCCTGGACGGACGACGGCGAAATCATGGGCGTTCGCCACATCGGCCTGCCATTTGCCCAGCGCATGGAAGGCGTGCAGTTCCACCCCGAGAGCATCCTGACCGAACACGGCCACGCGATGCTAAAAAACTTTTTGCAATAAAGGCCGCCCATGAACGCCCTGGTTGACATGCGCAGCGACACCGTTACCCAGCCCACCGCCGCCATGCGCGCGGCCATGTTTGCCGCACCCTTGGGTGATGATGTGTATGGCGACGACCCCAGCGTCAACGCCTTGCAAGAGCGCGTGGCCGATATGCTTGGCTTCGAGGCGGCGCTCTTCATGCCCACCGGCACACAAAGCAATTTGTGCGGCCTGTTGGCGCATTGCCAGCGCGGCGACGAATACATCGTCGGACAGTCAGCGCACACCTACCGTTATGAGGGCGGTGGTGCGGCGGTGCTGGGCAGCATCCAGCCCCAGCCGCTGGCGCAAAACGCGTCCGGTCAGATGGCCTTGACCGACATTGCCAGTGCCATCAAGCCCGACGACTGCCACTTTGCCCGCACCAAGCTGCTGTGCCTGGAAAATACCTGGAACGGCCACCCCATGCCCATGGACTACCTGGCGCAAGCGACCACGCTGGCGCGCCAGTACGGACTGGCCGCGCACCTTGACGGCGCGCGCCTGTTCAACGCGGCGGCAGCTTTGGTACAAGCTGGATTACCCGATCGTGCTGAGCCCTTCGACGCCGCTGCAGGCGCTTTGGCCAGCACATTGCGAACGGGGCTTTCTGGTCAAGCCGTGGCTGCTGCGGCGCGGCGCATTACCAGCCACTTTGACAGCGTGTCGGTGTGCTTTAGCAAGGGCCTTGGCGCGCCAGTGGGCTCCGCGCTGTGCGGCAGCAAAGAGCTGATTGCGCGCGCCCACCGCGTGCGCAAAATGGCCGGGGGCGGTATGCGCCAATCTGGCCTGCTGGCGGCCGCAGCGGGCTACGCGTTGGAGCACCACTTAGAGCGCCTGGTCGACGACCACGTTCTGGCGCAGCGCCTGGCGCGGGGATTGAACGGCATCGCGGGTTTGCAGGTGCGCTCGGCCCAAACAAATATCGTATTTCTGGATGTCGCCGACGGGCGCGGACCGGATTTACTGGCCTTTCTGAAAGGGCGCGGCATTTTGGCCACCGGCTTGATTGGCCTGCGCTTTGTCACCCACCTGGACGTGGACGCAGCGGGCATTGACCGCACCGTTGAAGCGATCAAGACTTTTTTCAGCCAAGGCACAAGCGCATCAAGCGCTGCTGCGTCTGTTCGTGCTGCGGTCTACTGAGACTGACCATCACATTGCCCAGCCCCAAGGAGGTACCTATGTCCCAGCAATTGAAAATCACCCCGCAGGAAGCCCTGCAACGTACCATTGAGCACCGTGAGATTTTTCACGACGAGATGCTGCACATCATGCGGCAGATCATGAGCGGCGAGATGTCCTCCGTCATGATGGCGGCGCTGATCACCGGACTGCGCGTGAAGAAAGAAACCATTGGTGAGATCACGGCGGCCGCCCAAGTCATGCGCGAGTTCTCGACCAAGGTGCAGGTGGCCGACAAAACGCACCTGGTCGACATCGTGGGCACCGGTGGCGACGGCTCGCACACCTTCAATATTTCGACATGTTCAATGTTTGTCGCCGCCGCCGCTGGTGCCAAAGTCAGCAAGCACGGTGGGCGCAGCGTCAGCAGCAAATCGGGCAGTGCCGATGTGCTGGAGGCATTGGGCCTGAACATCAATTTGCAACCCGCAGCCATTGCCCGCTGCATTGAAGAGGTCGGCGTCGGCTTCATGTTCGCGCCCAACCATCATCCGGCTATGAAAAATGTAGCGCCCATCCGCAAAGAACTTGGCGTGCGTACGATCTTCAACATCCTGGGTCCGCTAACCAACCCGGCCGATGCGCCGCATATTCTGATGGGCGTGTTTCACTCTGATCTGGTCGGTATCCAGGTACGAGCTTTGCAGCGGCTGGGCGCCGAGCATGCGTTGGTGGTTTACGGCAAGGATGGTATGGATGAGATCAGCTTAGGGGCCTCCACGGTGATTGGCGAGCTGAAAAACGGTGAGATCACCGAATACGAAATTCATCCCGAGGACTTCGGCCTTCCCATGGCCAGCAACCGCACCCTGCGCGTGGAAACGCCCGAGCAATCCAAGCAAATGCTGATGGGCGTGCTCAATGGTGAGCCCGGCGCCCCCAGTGACATCGTCGCGCTCAATGCCGGCGCTGCGCTTTATGCTGCCAATCTCACTGACAGCCTCCAGGGTGGCCTGGCGCTGGCACGCGCCGCCATCAGCTCGGGCGCTGCACGCCGCAAGCTAGACGAGCTGGTGCTGGCCACGCAGCGGGGCTAAAGCCTTGGCGAGAATGGCTTTTCCAACAACTTTTTTGACCAACACAACAGGCCAACGACCATGAGCGACATCCTTGAAAAAATCGTTGCAGTCAAACACCAAGAGGTCGCTGCCGCCCTGGCGCGCAAGCCACTGGCCGCCATGCGGGCTGACGCAGAATCGCGGGTGCTCACACGTGACTTTGTAGGCGCCATGCGCGCCAAGATCGCTGCCGGCCTGCCGGCGGTGATCGCCGAAGTGAAAAAAGCCAGTCCGTCCAAGGGTGTGTTGCGCGCTGACTTTATCCCGGCCGATATTGCCCAAAGCTACGCTGAACACGGTGCAGCCTGTCTGTCGGTACTGACTGATCAGCAGTTTTTTCAGGGCAGCATCGATTACCTCAAGCAGGCCCGTGCGTCTTGTGATCTGCCGGTTTTGCGCAAAGATTTCATGGTGGACCCCTACCAGGTCTATGAAGCGCGCGCCATGGGCGCCGACTGTGTTTTGCTGATCGCCGCCTGTCTTGACGATGCCCAAATGCAGGGCCTGGAGGCGCTGGCCTTGTCTCTGGACATGGCGGTACTGGTCGAGGTTCACGATGGGGCTGAGCTGCAACGCGCACTTAAATTGAAAACGCCTTTGCTGGGCATCAACAACCGCAATCTCAAAACCTTCGACGTCTCGCTGTCCACCACCCTGGGTCTGCTCAAAGATGTGCCCGCAAGCCATTTGCTGGTGACTGAGTCAGGCATCAGCACGGCAGCCGATGTGCAGCGCATGCGTGCTGCCGGTGTGCATGCCTTTCTGGTCGGCGAAGTGTTCATGCGCGCCGACGAGCCAGGCCAGGCGCTGGCGGAACTCTTCGGCTGATCTGCGCTTGCAAGGCTTGCCGTGGCAAAAAATCCCAAGGTATCGGCTGCTGACGCGCAGACAGACTTTGGTTTTGCAATGCCTGTCGCTGTGCCGACGGCCCACAACCGTCTGACAAACTGGAGCCCCGCCCATTGGCCGGCAGACCCCAGTTGGATGCCGCTGCTCAAGGCCTTCTGGGTCAGCCCGCCCGGGCTGGCGCTCGGCGGCTTTGTGGCTCAACGACTGGCCGCTGGTGCCGTCATTTACCCCGACCAACCTTTGCGTGCCCTGGAGCTCACGCCCTTGCCTGAGGTTCGCGTTGTCATCGTTGGCCAGGATCCGTACCACGGACCTGATCAGGCCCACGGGCTGGCTTTTTCGGTGCAAGCCGGCCAGCGGGTGCCTCCCAGCTTGCGCAATATTTTCAGTGAAATTGAACGGAGCTCGCCGCCCAAGCTGGCACCCAGCGTTCATGCTCGGTCCCCGCGCGTTGGTGCGCTGGAGCCCTGGGCGCGGCAGGGCGTGCTCCTGCTCAACACCTGCTTGACGGTTGAATCTGGTGCACCCGGCAGCCACGCCAAACAAGGTTGGGAAGTGCTCACTGACGCAATAATCCAGGCGGTTGCTTGTTCTGAGACTCCGACGGTATTTATGCTATGGGGTGCTCATGCGCATGCCAAACAGGATCTGATCGGCTCCAGCCGCCATCTTGTGTTGACAGCCAACCATCCTTCCCCGCTTTCAGCCCGCCGCCCACCCCGGCCTTTTGTGGGTTGCGGCCATTTTTCCGCCGCTAACGCCTGGCTTGAGCTGCACGGTCGCGGGGCTGTTTTGTGGTAACAAACCAGCCAAAAACCGTGGCATAATCCGAGGTTCACTTGCTGGATGGGTGTCCGAGTGGTTAAAGGAGGCAGACTGTAAATCTGTTCGCTAACGCGTACGCTGGTTCGAATCCAGCCCCATCCACCAAATCTCAGGATGCGCCGGGGGTTGAATGCCTTGGTTTTACCTTTGATGGCGGGTGAGCGGATCGCCGCTGGTCTATGGATTGGTTCGGGTTAGCGGTAAGTCGGTGAGAAATAGAGCAGAGCTGCGGGAGTAGTTCAATGGTAGAACCCTAGCCTTCCAAGCTAATGACGCGGGTTCGATTCCCGTCTCCCGCTCCAGTCTTGGCCTTTTGTGAGGCCTTGGCCGCGAAGGTTTTGCTGTTTTTACCGGTGTGTTGTTTGGGTTTTGAAGATGTTTTCGCAGTGGCCCATTTGGCTCAGTGGTAGAGCACTCCCTTGGTAAGGGAGAGGTCGCGGGTCCGATTCCCGCAATGGGCACCATATTTTGGAGTTGGCGCAACGTTTAATTCGTGGTCGTTAGCCGGTTTAACAAGTTTTTTGTAATTTCTCGGAGTTGAAAATGGCAAAAGAAAAATTCGCACGAACCAAGCCCCACGTCAACGTTGGCACGATCGGCCACGTCGACCACGGCAAGACCACATTGACAGCGGCCATCACGACCGTTTTG